>Ga0265293_10001067_pt1 | contig 61456 bp, 66 predicted proteins | sample Munlanlewell138R_FD_192505 | JGI IMG/M metagenome (GOLD analysis project Ga0265293, IMG submission 192505) | Leachate microbial communities from a municipal landfill in Southern Ontario, Canada - Leachate well 138R | ecosystem: Engineered > Solid waste > Landfill > Unclassified | place: Canada...
GAATCTCAATATTGCTATTTGGTATTATTGCCTCTAGTGGTTTAAGAACTTTAGTTGAAAGTGGAGTAGATTACGCTTCAAAACGCAATCTAACAATTTCGAGTGTTATTTTAGTTATCGGAATTGGACAAGGTTTGGTTGCATTTAATTTAACTGGAGAGTTGAAATTTGAACTTGGTGGAGTTGCTTTAGCTACCGTAGTTGGAATTTTATTAAACTTCTTATTGCCCAAAGGCAACGAGTAATTAAAATGGGCCTTAGATAACTAACTATCTAAGGCTCATCTGTTTTAAAACTGATTACTATCTCTTGGCGGGTAATAGCCAACTTACGCAACGTTACCCCCGCATCGTTTAACATCTTTTTAGAGGCGATAACTGCAGGGCTCTCGCTGTACTTATCTGATAAATAAACAATTTCACTAATACCACTTTGAATGATTGCTTTAGCACACTCGTTGCAAGGGAACAGATCAACATAGAGGGTGCACCCTTTTAGATTTTGAATACTATTTAAAATTGCATTTAGTTCAGCATGGGTCACATAGGGATATTTAGTCTCTAAATACTCCCCCTCTCGTGCCCATGGGTAGTGATTATCATCTAGACCTATGGGAAGGCCATTGTAACCAGTTCCAACAATTTTCTTATCTTGACTAACGATACAAGCTCCAACTTGGGTGTTAGGATCTTTACTTCGCTTTGCTGATAAAAGGGCTATGCCCATAAAATATTCATCCCAACTTATGTAGTTGCCCCTTTTCATCTCTCTTTCTCCTCATAAATAGCTTTAAAGAAAGCTACTATTTCATCACTTAGCTGTTGTTGTATTGAAGGGTACATCAACAAGGTGTGTCTGTTGTGATTCGATTTTAAATTAGTTATTTTCTCTTTAATATTCTTAGAACTAACTCTCTCTTTAATAACAGGCAAGTTTTGAAAAGAAATTGTTTTATCATTTTGATCGTGGGCAATATAGATGGGTGTTTCAACTAAATGAAGATTAGCTCTAATCTCTTTTAAGTTGTACATTAGTGAAACGCCCCCTCTAACAAACGAACCAGAATAGCCAATCCAATTCTCTTCTCCGTCGTTTATTTTATCACTCCCCTTATGGACTTTGGGCTTTAAAGCAGGGGTAAATAGGGCAACTATCCTCATAAAGTAGTAACCCCACTTTTGGATAGCACCTAATTTAAAGTCATTTAAGAAGACTGGGGTTCCAATGAGGGCAATCCCATCGGGCTCTTTGCTAGTTCCTCCAAAGTTTTCAGCTAATTTTAGTGTCATTGCCCCTCCCATTGAGGTTCCAATAACAAAGAGATATTTATAGTGGTTTCTCTTCTCTCTGTAAAAGCTCTCTAAGTAGTTGTACCACTGGGTAAAAGTTGTGTTGTACAGCTCTTTGGGCTCAGTTCCAAAGCCAGGAAGGAGGGGAACAAAGACATCAAAGCCTTTATCGAAAATCTCTTTAGAGGCCCAATCGTAGGCGTATGGGGTGGAAGGATAACCGTGAACTAAGATAACAGCACAATCCATCACCTCTTCGTACTCCAAATAAATTGGCAATGCCTTACGATCAAATACGTTGTCAACGTTGGGAGTAATGGGTTTTGTGTGACGATCTTTGTAAAACCAAAGATTAGCACTCCATCCATAAATTAAAAGAAGGGCGGCTATTAATAGAAGGTAAATCATAAAATTAGCATAGACGAAAATTATATAGAGTGCAATAAAAAGAGGCCCTTGCGGGCCCCTTGGGTTTTTACATAAACAACGCTAGTGCAGGTCTAACACCATCAACTAGTTGCTCCATGAAAGGAACTACTGCCAATAATATTCCAGCAGCTACTGCTGAACCAATAACACCAGCTACGTTTGGTCCCATGGCGTGCATCAACAAGAAGTTTTGTGGGTTGTACTCTTGTCCAACCTTACTCGATACACGAGCAGCCATAGGTACTGCAGAGACTCCTGCTGATCCAATTAAGGGGTTAACAGGGTTCTTGCGATCAATTTTATTCATCAACTTAGCAATTAAGACTCCACTACCAGTTCCTAGTGAGAAAGCAACCATTCCTAAGAGTAAAATACCTAAGGTGTTTAAGTTTAAGAATGCACCTGCTTCCATTTTAGAACCAACAGAGAGACCTAAGAAGATAGTAACAATGTTCATAAGAGCATTTTGCATTGTGTCGCTTAAGCGGTTAACAACACCACACTCTTTAGCTAGATTACCAAACATCAAAGCTCCAATTAAGGGAGTTGCAGAGGGAAGTAGGAATGCACAAATAGCCAATACAGAGATTGGGAAGAGAATCTTCTCAGTCTTAGAAACTGGTCTAAGTTGTTGCATTCTAATTAAACGCTCCTCTTTAGTTGTTAAGAGTTTCATAATTGGGGGTTGAATAATGGGCACTAGTGCCATGTATGAATAGGCAGCTACTGCTATTGAACCAAGTAAGTCTGGGGCCAATCTACTAGTAACATAAATTGCTGTAGGGCCATCAGCTCCTCCAATGATTCCAATTGAGGCAGCAGCGTGTAAGTCGAAGCTAATTCCTGGGATGAAACTTAACAACAAAGCTCCAATCAAAGCTACAAAGATTCCAATTTGGGCAGAGGCACCAAGTAGGAGGGTCTTTGGGTTTGCAATCAGTGGGCCAAAGTCGGTCATTGCCCCAACTCCCATGAAAATGAGAATTGGGAATAAACCGGTCTCTATACCCATGTCGTACAATATTTTTATAAATCCAGCAGCGGCATTAGCGCTAGTGGGGTCAATTGCAGCAATATAGGCAAAAGGAATGTTTGCTAAAATGGCTCCAAATCCAATTGGTACTAGAAGTAGAGGCTCAAACCCTTTGCTTATGGCTAAGTAGAGGAGAACTAGACCAACTACGATCATAACTAAGTTTCCCCATCCACCAGCTGCTAGGAATCCTACAATACCTGTAGTTTCCCATAGTTGCGTAAACGCTTGTCCAATCATCTCTAAACTCCTTTAACCAATAATGACTAATACGTCGTCTGCCATTAATTGATCACCCTGTTTCACAATAATATCTCTAACAGTACCGCCGACAGGAGCAAAAATCTCATTCTCCATCTTCATCGCTTCCATAACTAGTAGTAAGTCATTTTCTGCAACTTGATCGCCAACTTTAGCCTCTATGCGAAGAACTAAACCGGGCATTGGAGCTTTAACTTCAGTTCCACCAGCAGTAGGTGCAGGGGCTGCAGCAACAGGGGCAGCAGCGGGGGCAGGAGCAGCGGCTACAGGAGCAGCGGCTACAGGTGCACCCTCTTGACCAATAACTAGTAGAACATCGTCTGCGTTGAGTTGATCACCTTGTTTTACTTTAATCTCTAAAACAGTTCCATCAGCTGGAGCGAAGATTTCATTTTCCATCTTCATTGCTTCCATAACCATTAGAACGTCGTTCTCTTTAACTTTATCACCAACTTTAACCTCAGTTCTTAAAATAAGGCCGGGCATTGGTGCTTTAACATCAACTCTTTCAGTTGTTGTGGCAACAGGAGCAGCAGCAACTGGTGCAACTTGTTGAGTGATTCCTTCAGTAACAGAGATGTTATAAGAAACACCATTAACAACAGCTTGTGAACCTTTAAGTTCAACTGCGTATGAGTTGTTGTTAACTTGTACTGTATATCCACCATCGCTACTGCCAGCTTGAGCAGCAGGTTTCTCTTGGCTCTTAAATCTTACGCCGTTAACTTTTGCATTTCCTGTGAGGTATAAAATACCTTTCTCTTTACAAGAAGCTGCAATGAAGATGTTCTCTTCTGTTTCGGGAAGATTTTCAGCTTTAAGCATTTCGATAGCAGCTTTGCGCCCTTTTTTGGGATCTTTATCGTTGATATCAACAGCTTTCTCTTTAGTTGGTTTTAAGCCTAATTGCTCTTCAGCAATTTTCATAATCTTTGCATCGGGTGCTACTGGAGTTTTTCCAAAGTAGCCAAGGACCATCTTGCCATACCCATCAGCAATTTTTTTCCAATCGCCAAACATTACGTTGTTGAAAGCTTGTTGGAAGTAGAATTGGCTAACAGGGGTAACACTTGTTGCATATCCACCTTTAGCTACAACATCAACCATTGCTTTGGTGATATCGGTGTAACGATCCATTAAACCGTTATCTCTAAGCATTTGTGTATTTGCTGTTAAAGCTCCACCAGGAAGTGGGCTGAATGGGATAAGGGGGTTAACTTGAGTTGCCTCAGGAGGTAGGAAGTAATCATCCATAGCCTCTTGGAAGATTCTCTCAGCTTCCATAACTTTATCAATATCGATATCTAAGGTGTAATCGGTTCCCCTTAAAGCGTGCCACATTGTGATAACGTCGGGCTGACATGTACCACCAGAGGCGGGCATTAATGAGAGGTCTACCTGATCTGCACCAGCTTCTAGTGCGCTCATGTATTGTTGAATACACACACCAGCTGTGTCGTGAGAGTGGAATACGATATTCATATCTTTTCCAAGGAGCTTACGAGCTCTTTTGATTGTCTCATAAACAACTTTTGGGGTTGTTGTTCCACTAGCATCTTTGAAACAGACTGAATCGTAAGGAATCTCTGCATCTAAGATATCTTGAAGAGTTTTCATATAGAAATCTGCATCGTGAGCACCATTTGCCCCAGGAGGAAGTGCCATCATAGTAACAGCAACTTCGTGTCTAAGGCCAGCTTCGTGAATTGCACGCCCACTGTCGATTAGGTTGTCAACATCGTTAAGGGCGTCAAAGTTTCTAATTGTTGAAATTCCATGCTTAGCAAATAGTTGAGCATGAAGTTTAATAATATCGCGTGGTTGGGACTCTAGTCCAACAACGTTAATACCTCTTGAGAGAGTTTGTAGATCGGCGTCAGGACCTGCAACTTCTCTAAATTGGTCCATCATGTCAAATGCATCTTCATTTGTGTAGAAGTAAAGCGATTGGAATCTTGCACCACCACCAGCTTCAAAGTGGGTAATACCAGCATCTTTTGCAGCAGCAACTGCGGGCATAAAGTCTTTAGTAAATACTCTAGCACCATAGACAGACTGAAATCCGTCTCTGAATGCTGTACACATAAATTTTACCTTTTTCATAGGGTCTCCTTGGAAGTTTACTAGCGCTTCGAGTGCGCGACGGCAGCTGTAATAGCTGCAGCAATTTCTGTATCAGTAGATGTTGTTACACTTGAGGCACTAACCGTAGCGCTAGCGGGACGCTGTGCAACACTTTGTTCGGGCATAAATTTAATAACTAAAGTAGAAAGAAGTTTTGTTGTAAATACTAACAATGTTAGGAAAACAAAGACAACTCCCATCCCTAAAACCATCAAAATCAGCCCATTATTAACTTGCTCAATAAGTAATTCTTTTGGCATTTGTTGTAGCATGTAATGTGCTCCTTGACTAAATTAATTCTTACCCTTGATTAAGGGTTAAAAGAAATCATCTAACTATAACTAACTTAAGTTTCTCTTTCAAGGTCTAATGCTTATATATAAGTGATAAAAGAGGTTAAACTAACTCTGTTATTGCTTTTTATTAAATAGACGACTAAAGTTTTTAATTATACAGGGAGTCTTTGTGAATACAACAAAATCATTAAACAAGAAACTTCAGCAAGTTGGTCTTAAAATATTGCTTCTCAGTGACAAAGAAAAACTCGATAAAAACACCTTTGGTTTATCGCTGAATAAACAATTAAACAAAGATGGTTATATCTCAAAATTAATTGAAGCGGATAAGTTAGAAAATCTTGAAGAACAACCTTTAGATTTTTTAATTATCAACAGCCCAGAAAGGATAGGCAAAGTTCATCACCAACTGTGCCAAACTATAAGTGAACTTAGTGGAGTAATAATTGTAACTAAAAGTGCAAAAAGTGCTTTTTTAGATATAAAGCGTTCATTAATTTTTATGCGAGAGTATAGGTTAGCCCTCTTAGGTGTGGTAGAGTTAGATGTAGTAGAGAAAAGCTATGCCATAGAAGTGGCTTTGAAAGAGGATTTACCTTATATGGGTCCTTTTGATACTAAAGCAAAAGATGCAACAAAGATTGCCACTTTTTTAGAAAAAGCTACAGCCTACTCAACTAGGAAAAAATAGTGGATAAAGAGAAAAAGCTTCACCTTTGGTGGGAAACTTTAAAGAAAGAAAAAATTTACGAGACCCCCCTTTTTGATATCAAAAGGGTACATCGTCAATCAACTGATGGGAGAAAAGGGGATTTTATTGAATTAGATGCCCCCAAGTGGGCAACTGTAATTCCTTGGTTTATGGATCTAAATAAAGGACCTTCTTTTGTTATGGTGCGCCAATACAGACACGGCAGTGATTCGGTAACAATAGAATTTCCAGCAGGAATTGTTGATGAGGGGGAGAGTCCTAAAGAGGCAGCTTTAAGAGAGTTGGAAGAAGAGACTGGTTATAAGCCAACTGGCAATGTTGTTGAATTGGGCTCGGTTTCTCCAAATCCAGCTTTTATGAACAACCGAGTTTGGTTCTATTTAGTTGAAGGGGTAGTTGCTACAGGAAAGCAAAGTTTAGACCCCAACGAACAACTCGATATATTAACACTCCCAGTTGATCAAGTGATTTCAATGATGGGAACTGAAGATTTTGACAATGGGATTATGATGATAGCGCAAGCTTTCTTTTTGCGTTATGCACACAAAAATAGATACCTATTGCCACAGGAGATAAGATGAAAAAGTACATTGTTTTTGTTTTACTTATTGCAACACTGTTAGTTGGATGTACAACTACTACTAACCAAAGAACTATTTCAGTTAGTGGAGTAGGGACAACTTACGCTAAAGCCGATATGGCCACATTTAACTTAAGTGTTAGTGAAATTGCACCAACAACCAGTGAAGCTCAAAAATTGACAACAGCTAAAGTTGATCAAGTTTTAAAAATAGTTAAAGAGGCAAAGATAGAAGATGATAAAATTAAAACTACCTCTTTGAATATTTATCCTGAGTACAGGTATAAAGATGGAGAGCAGTTTTTAGTTGGTCAAAGAGTTAGTCAAAGTTTGTTCATTGAAGTTGAAGATTTAGAAACTACTTTGGCAACTTTGTTAGACCAAATTGCTCAAATCGATAACATCTCAATTAATTCAATAAACTTTTCAAAACAAAACAGCGCATCTGAATATAGTGAAAGTAGAGCTTTAGCAATTGAAAATGCAACTAAAAAAGCAGCTGAGTTTGCTGATGCTTCTAATGTTAAGTTGGGCAAAGTGCTTACAATAATTGAAGGAACTAATCAATCCAACAGCCCAATTTTAAAAGCTGAAGCAGCTATGGTTATGCGTGCAGACACCTCCTCATTCAATCTCCCCTCGGGGCAATTGGAGTTCTCATCGAGTGTCAGTATCACAATTGAACTGTTGTAGAGGGTAGTTAAATGGACGTTAAGAGGTTACAACTTTGGGAAAACAGGATGGCCTCAGTTATCTCAAATGACACAATAAAAGCTGTCATTGAAGATCAAGGCTCAATAGTTTTAGAGTTGAGCAACTTAACAAACAATGGGGGGAGGGTAAATGCCCACCCCTTACCCTACTTTAGAGGTACTCAACACTTTTTTGATAAAGAGTACAACCAAGCATTTTGGCAAAACAGGCCTCTTTTGTACTACCTTGGGGGAAATTTTTTCTGTTTTCCTAACTATGGACCAGCTCAACAAGTGGGGGAGGTTTATCACCCTGAACACGGTTTTGCAGCAACTGAGATGTGGAGTGTACAAAAATATGGAACCGATGGGGAAACTGGAGCTAACTGGATCTTATTTAAGATGGTGAGTCCTAATGAAGATTACCCTTTTGTAGCCTTTAAAATTGAGATGATGCTCCCATCACACCCCGTTTTATACAGCAGTGTAATTATTAAGAACCTAGGTTCTAAAGATATAATTGCCAACAGTGGGTGGCACAATTCAGTTGGTTCTCCTTTTTTAGAGACAGGTTCAATAATCGATTTGAGTGCTGATTACTACTCAGTCTCCCCTTTAGAGCGCTCCTTAGAGCAAGTTGGTAGACTTAAACCATCAGCTGAGTTTGATGATTTAAGTAAAGCCCCTTTACGTAATGGACAATTAATTGATTTAAAAGTTGTCCCCTCTGTTACTGGCACTACCGACTTTGTCACAGGTAAAATCCCAGATGATGCTAAGTTGGGTTACGCTTCAGTGCTTAATCCAAGAATGAAGATGGTTTACTTCACCTTCTTTACTGGTCCTGCTGCCTCAACTGATGAAGATGAGATAATTTTGAACTTCAACAACTTGTCGATGCAGTATGGGGGGAGACCTTTTACCCCCTATGCCCTTTACGATGGAGGGACAGACTACTCATTCTCTGTGGGGCTTCAAAATGCAACTGGTTATTATAATTTGGGCCTTAAAGAGTCGTTAGGGAACCCAACACTTTTTGGCAAAGAGACAACCATAACTATAAAACCTCAACAAACTAGAACCTTAAGATATGGCACTGCCTTTACCTCTTATGAGAACCCAAAGATGGATGGGGGAATTCAAGAGGTTGAACAAGTTGTTGAAGGGCTAGTTTTGAAAAGGGGAAAAGCGTGGACGTTGATTGAAAGTGACTCGATTTTCCATTTTCTGAAAGAGTTTGAGAAAAAACTTTTAGAATAAAAAAAGGAGAGCCAAATAGCTCCCCTTTAAGGTGCCGACCGGATTCGAACCGGTGAATAGAGGTTTTGCAGACCTTTCCCTTACCACTTGGGTACGGCACCATTGCTTTAGCGAAGATAGCAGAAAAAATGATGAAATGCAAGGTGATTAAATTTTTTAGTAGGTGATTATAACTCTAGTAAAGAGGGTGTAAGATAGAGGTAGAGGAAAGATATGGACAATGATAATCAATATAAAGACTCTTATTGGATTGACTTTGAATTACTTAGCAGATTTATGGTTGATACTTTAGTTAGCAGCAAAGTTCCTTTAGAGGATGCCAAAATTGTTGCCGACGTTTTAATCGAATCTGATAAGAGGGGAATAGATTCACATGGAATAGGGCGCTTAAAGCCAATTTATCTCGATCGAATTGAGATTGGAATTATCGACCCTGTTACTAAAATAGATATTATTAAAGATGATAAAACCACCGCTGTTATTGATGGCAATAATGGAATGGGACAGGTAGTTTCCAAAAAAGCGATGGAAATGGCAATTGAAAAGGCCAAAGAGTATGGGATGGGAATGGTAGCTGTTCGTAACAGCAACCACTACGGAATTGCTGGCTATTATGTCACAATGGCTACTGGTGCCGATATGATAGGAATCACTGGAACCAATGCTCGACCCTCAATTGCTCCAACTTTTGGGGTGGAAAATATGTTGGGAACTAACCCTTTAACTTTTGGGCTTCCAACAGATGATGAGTTTCCTTTTGTTTTAGATTGTTCAACCAGCGTAACCCAAAGGGGTAAGATTGAAGTTTATGGAAGAAATGATAAAGAGCTACCTGAGGGGTGGGTAATTGGACGCAATGGAGAGACCAGAACAGATACTAAACAGATCTTAAAAGATTTGACAACTGGGGAAGCTGCTTTAACTCCATTAGGGGGAATTGGGGAGCTAACTGGTGGTTATAAAGGGTATGGATTAGCTACAGTTGTTGAGATTTTAAGTGCTGCATTAGCTGATGGTGCTTTTATGAAAGAACTCAACGGCTTTGATGAGAATCACAATGCAATTCCTTATCCTCTTGGGCACTTTTTTATTGCAATTGATCCAGGTAGATTTATGGGTAAAGAGATCTTTAAAAAAGTTGCCTCAATTATCTTAGCTCAATTAAGAGAAAGTGAAAAAGCCCCAGGAGAAGAAAGAATATTTACAGCTGGACAAAAAGAGTATGAAGCTTGGTTATACAGAAAAGAGAAAGGAGTTCCAGTGAACAAACCTTTACAAAAAGTGTTAACCGATTTACGTGATAAATTTAACTTAGATTATAAATTTGAATTTGAAGGATAATAAAATGGATGATTTAAAAAAAAGAGCACTTGATTATCATATAGGGGGAAAAGTTAGCGTAGTTCCCACAAAACCGTGTGTAACTTCTGATGAGTTATCTTTAGCATATACACCAGGGGTAGCTCACCCTGTTTTAGAGATTGCTGAAAATAAAGAGCTAGCCTATAAATATACCTCCAAAGGGAATTTAGTTGGAGTTATTACAAATGGAACTGCTATTTTAGGCCTTGGAGATAGAGGACCATTGGCCTCAAAGCCTGTAATGGAGGGCAAGGGAGTCCTCTTTAAAAGGTTTGCCGACATAGATGTCTTTGATATTGAACTCGATATTAAAGATGTAGATAAATTTGTTGAGATAGTAAAGGCGATGGAGAGCACATTTGGTGGAATCAACTTAGAAGATATTAAAGCTCCAGAGTGTTTTGAAATAGAGAGACGTTTAATTAAAGAGTGTAACATCCCAATTTTCCACGATGATCAACATGGTACAGCAATCATAGCCACTGCAGGATTGATTAACAGTGCGAAGTTGGTTAATAAAAAATTAGAAAATCTAAAAGTTGTTATCAACGGTGCGGGAGCTGCAGGCATTAGTTGTGCAAGGATGTTTGTTGCTTCTGGAGTTAAAAAAGAGAACTTAACTTTATTGGATAGCAAAGGTGTTTTACATACCGACCGCCTCGCCTCTCTGACAGATGAGAAAAAAGAGTTTGCTAAAGGGGGAGATGTTAAAGATCTTAAAGGTGCTTTAAAAGGTGCTGATATGTTTATGGGACTTTCAGTAGCTAACATAGTGGATCAAGAGATGCTCCTTTCAATGAATGATAATCCAATTGTCTTTGCCCTAAGTAACCCAGATCCAGAAATCTCTTACGAGTTAGCTGTTGCAACAAGAGACGATTTAATAATGGCTACTGGTAGAAGTGATTACCCTAACCAAATTAATAACGTCTTAGGGTTTCCTTTTATCTTTAGAGGTGCTTTGGATGTTCGAGCTACTAAAATAAGTGAAGAGATGAAGATGGCCGCAGCAGTTGCTTTAGCTGACTTAGCTCACCAAGAAGTTCCACAAGAGGTTAAACAAGCATACAAAGGGGAAGATTTTAAATTTGGGCCAAATTATATTGTCCCTAAACCTTTTGATCCACGCGTTATTGAGTGGGTAGCAGTTGCTGTTGCCAAAGCAGCCTGTGATCAGAAGATAGCTCAAAACCCAATTGAGGATTGGGAGGCATACAAAGTTAGTTTAAAAGAGAGGATGAAAAGCTATTGGATTTAGTCTTCTATACCCCAAGCACTTTTTAGTTGCCCTTTAGCTTGCTCTAATACTTCTTGGTACTGATCTGAAAGCTGAGTGTAACTTTTTTGAAGAAGTTTTAAAAAGTCGGGGTCTTGATCTAAGGGGGTATTGGGAGCTCTTCCATATTGTTGGGCAAGCTGTTGTTGCTTTTGTTCCCACATTGGGTGGTATTGCTCCTTAGCCCTCTCCAATAGAGCATCACGTGCTTCTAAGTATTTATCCATAAAAGCACCAACTTGAGCCAAAAGTTGGGCGCTATCGGCCTCTGGTCCATCTATGATTTTTGCAATTTGGATTAATTTTTTTATTCTAATTTCGTAATCGTTACTTTGTGGTAGTGCTATATTCAACAACACAGTTGAAGCAAATGCTTTTTTAAAGATCTCTTTTTTCTCACCAGAAACCTCATTGTAAGCTTCTTCAGCTTTTTTACCATCATTTTCAAGATCACTTAAAAAAGATCCAACAATGCGTCTAGCATCATTAAAGAGCATCTCATTTCTTATTTTCTCTGGATCTGCTTCAATGTCAGCGGTTTTTTCTAAGGCGATCTCCCAAGCCGATTTCAGTAATGCCATTTTCTGCTCCTTAACTATTTTATTTGATTCCACTAGTAAGATAGCAATGTGAAGGAAGTTGGACAAGTCTCTTACATGAAGCATTCTGTATGCAATTTAAGTGTATTGTAAAAACCCAAGTGGTAATAATAAGGGTTAATTATTTAATTTGGGCAAAGATTGATAACAATCTCTGTACAATTATGCTAAAATCAGCTATTGTTTATAGCATGAAAGTACAGAAAGAGAAGAGATTATCACAGCAAGAGACCCAAGTTATTGAGATGGCTAAAGTGAATAATGGAATTATAACCAGTACTAAAGTAACAGAGGAGAATATTCCGAGGCGAGTTCTTAGTTCTTTAGTTGAGTTAAATTTACTCTATAAGGTAGAGCGGGGAGTATATATGCTTCCAGCAGTTTGGGAGGATGATCTTTTTACTCTTCAATGGCGATTTTCAAGAGGAGTCTTTTCTCATGAAACTGCTTTATATATACACAAGATCAGTGATCGAACACCATTTAAATATACAATGACATTTCCTTTTGGATATAACACTGGCAATGTAAAAAAAAGAGGAGTTATAGCAAAGACAACTAAGAAAGAGAGATACAAACTAGGTCTCATTTCTACATCCTCTTTTAATGATAATTTGATTTATGTTTACGATATTGAACGAACTCTTTGCGATATTGTCCAAACTCGCCACAAGGCAGATATCCAAATTGTAAACCAAGCTATTAAACTTTACGCTTCATCACGTAACAAAGATATTGCAAAACTATTGAACTATGCTAAGCAACTTCAAGTAGAGCCCACGATTCTCAACTATATGGAAATCCTTTTATGAATATAAAAAGCAACACAGTAAATATATGGCTCACCTATGATATGTACCCATTGGGGTACTTCTTATAAGAAAAGGTTGTCAATCTAATATAATTGTAGTATATTTAACTTAACCAAATGGTTAAGTTTATTGAGGTAGCTTTGTTTTGAAAATTGAGTATGAAAACAAAAAAGTAGAAAGGTACTTTAAAGACTTAAAGCTATTACAAAAAGAAAAAGGTGAAAATCTAGCAAGAAGAGTTAAAATTAGGCTAAATCAGCTATCGGCAGCTGATAATTTTAACGTTTATTACTCTACACAATTGGGCAAGCCACATCCATTGGCTGGAGATTTTAAAGGTAAGTATGGAATAACACTTTTAAAAAATATTCGGCTAATTGTCAAAGTCGATACTGAAGATCTTAGACCTGAGTCATTGGTAAATTGTAAAACAATAATTATTGTTGGTGTAGTGGATTATCATGGAGGCAAAAATGAGTGGATTATCAGCTGAGTTTATTATCCACCCCGGAGAAACATTAAAAGAAATCTTAGAAGATAGAGAAATGTCTCAAAAAGAACTCGCAATTAGAACTGATGTTACCCAAGCCCACGTAAGTAAAGTTATCAATGGGCAGAAAGGAGTTTCAGTACAATATGCAAAAAAACTTGAATATGCTTTAGCTATTGATTCTAGTTTTTGGATAAACTTGCAATCTAATTACGAAAGAGAGGTGGAGGATTTTAAAGAGTTAAATAATGTTTCAGAGCGTGAGTTTGAAATTTTAAAACAACTAAAAGAGCCAATTAAATATTTTAAAGAGAACTCACTTATAGAACCACAAGCGCATGGAACAAAATTAGTTATTGCTACAAGAAAATTATTAAATGTTAGTAACTTAGAAAGGATACCTGATATTGTACAAATTGACTCTTATCGAATAGCTCAAGCTCTTAAGATCGATACTTCTTTATTATCTACATGGCTCAAAGATTGTGATTTAATCAGTGAAAATCAAAATGAAGAAAACACTTAGAGTATTACCAATATAATGAAGAGAAAGTTAAGTACGAGTTTATTTAAAAAATGATAGTTCTGGACGCCAACAAAGAAAGTCGCTACTCTGATAATCATGAATAACAGTGAGCCACTATTTTACAAAGATGGGTATTTAAAAGAGATTACTACAAAAGTTATCGCCATTGAACCACAGAAAAAATATGATGAAGTTGTTGTTGAACAAACTATCTTCTATCCCGAAGGGGGAGGACAACCTGGAGATAGAGGAACAATAGATAACTTTGAAGTTTTTGATACTCAAAGTAATTCAAATGGTGAAATCTTACACCATGTAATAAAAGATCACACTTTAAAAGTAGGAGATGATGTAAATCTTAAATTAGATTGGAAACACCGCTACGATTATATGCAACAACACAGTGCTCAACACCTTCTTTCTGGAACTCTCTTTAAACTTCTAAAAGTTGGAACACTCTCAGTTCATCTTGGAAATGAAGATTTTAGTATTGAAGTAGATGCCAACAGCTTAACTGAAAAAGAACTCTTTGATGTTGAAGATGAAGTTAATAAAGCAATTAGAAGTTCAGAAGAAGTATGGGACTCTACCCACACACCAATAGAAGTAAAAAAGTTTAATTTAAGAAGAGAAGTTAAAGTAACAGGAGATGCTCGCATTGTTTCAATGGGCTCTTTTGATAAAATAGCATGTGGTGGGGTTCACGTTAAAAACATCAGTGAAATTAAACATATTCAATTTTTAAGATCTGAGAAAATTAGAGGGAACTTACGCCTATTTTTTACTGCTGGAGATCGCTCAATTGCCCTAATAAGAGCTAATAAGAAAATAGTTGATGAAGTGGGGACTATTTTGTCGAGTCAGAGCGATAACATAGTACCCAATGTGGAAAAACTAAAAATAGATTTAGTAGATTGTAGATACCACTACAATCGAAAAGTGACTACTTTGGCAAAGCTTTTATTAGAGCAAAAACTAAAAAATAACTTAGCAATCTTTGATGCTACAGATTGGGCTGATGATGAGTACAAAGCAATAGGGGAAGTTTTACTAAAAGTTGATAAATTTGCCATTGTCATTACTAGAGAAAATCAGCAGCAAAGGCTCAATTGGATGGTAGCTTTGAAAGGCCTTGGTGATGAAAATCAAATTTATAATCAAATCAAAGAGCAAGCTCTCCCTCTAATTGATGCTAAAGGGGGAGGGAAGGCCCCTTTATGGCAAGGAATTGGGCAAAACAAAAACAATAAAGAGGCTTTTTTAGCCAAATGTATGACAATATTGAAAAATATTCACATTATTGAATAATTCTTATACCTTTTTGATTTAACTTGTGGTATACTAAACGTTTAATATACCTCACCACAAATTTATTAAATAAAAGGGAGTTTTGCCAATGAATTTTCTACACAGTTTAAAAGCTGCTCAAGATAGCTCTTTCATAATTTTACTTTTTACACTTATATTCACTTCAGGCTTCTTGATGACTCGAATAACTAAAATAGCAAAACTACCCCACGTAACAGGATATCTTTTAGCAGGAATAGTCATTGGACCCTCTGTTTTAAAGCTTGTTGATATGGAGACAGTTCAAAACTTAGATGCCATAACTGACATTGCCGTAGCAATCATCGCATTTTCTGTAGGTCGCCACTTTAAGCTCTCTAAGCTTAAGTCAAATGGGGTTAAGTCTATTGTTTTAACAATCTTTGAAAGTAGTAGTGCTATGTTATTAGTTATGGTATCTATGCGCTATCTCTTTAATCTTCCATGGGCTTTTTGCTTTATGTTGGGAGCTATTGGAGCTGCTACAAGTAGTGCCAGTACAATGATGACTATTCGTCAGTACAGGGCAAAGGGAGCTTTTGTAGATTCGATTTTACAGGTGTCAGCCTTAGATGGTGCTTTTTCTTTAATAGCTTTCAGTGTTAGTGCTGCTATCATTAAGGCAACTGATGTGGGAGGTATCAGTTTTGTAATTATCTTTAAGCCAGTTATAGTTAATTTAATTACTATTGCTTTAGGCTTTGGCTCAGCCTTTATTTTAAAGTACTTGATAGCCAAAAGAAATAGTGATGATCACCGTCTTGTTGTCCTTATAATAATAATTTTTGGCCTTACTGGGCTGTGCATCCAACTCGATGTTTCTCCACTGTTATCTTGTATGATGTTGGGGGGTACTTACAGAAATATTACTGGAGATAAACAGCTGTTTAGACTTTTAAATTTCTTTGCTCCCCCAATTCTATTAACTTTTTTTGTAGTTTCAGGAATGAAATTAAATCTAGTCTCCATGCAAAGTGCTGGAATAATGGGAATAGTCTACTTCCTAATAAGGATGGTTGGGAAATATAGTGGAGCTTTTGTGGGAGCTTCCGTTCTTAAGATGGATAAATCAATTCGTAACTATTTAGGGTTAGCTCTATTTCCTCAAGCTGGAGTCTCTATTGGGTTGGCAGCCTTGGGACAAAGATTATTACCCCCTGAAATGGGAATACTTTTAACAACTATTATTCTACCATCGGCTGTATTGTACGAAATAGTTGGACCCATCACAGCTAAACTATCAATAGTACTATCGGGTTCGGTCAGAAAAGTTGAAATTCCACAAGAAGATGAAGTTGAACCTGTTATTTAATTTTTTCTTCAATCTCTTTGATTAATAGTAGAGTCCTCTTTTCACTGTTGCCCACATAGTTAGTTGCACTCATTAAATTTATAATCTCTTTCTCACTAAGATATTTTAAAATCTCTTTCTCTTTGCTAAGAGTAGTAGCTAGTGGATTATCTTTTCCTTGTTGCACCAGAGGCCATGCATCTAAAGAGTGTTTTCTAATAACTTCATGTAGAAGCTGGCGATCGCCCCCTTTGCTTGCTGCTTTCATTAAAACTTTCTCAGTCGCTGCAAACATCCCATACCTATTTAAGTTTTGCTCAATCTTTTCAAAATCGAATACAAGGTTTTTAACTAGCCTGTTGGTACTATTTAAAACTTCATCGGTAGCTAAGAACATCTCTGGAATAACTACTCTTCGGTTAGCAGAGTCATCTAAGGTGCGCTCTAATATTGAGTTGGCACTATTTTCCCATAAAATTCCAACTTGGGAGGCAACAAATCTACAAAGGGAATTTATTTTTTCACTAGTGATTGGGTTACGCTTGAAAGGCATTGCAGAAGAGCCAACTTGATCAGGGGCAAAAGGTTCACTCCACTCCCCAATAGGGGGACTTTGAAGCACCCTTAAATCTAAGGCAAACTTAGCAAGGGTGGCACTCAATGAGGCTAAAGCAACAGCCAATCTATAATCTTGTTTTCTTGGATAAACTTGAGAGGCAACTAAAAATGGCTTTAAGTTAAGACTCTTAGTCACCTCATTTTCAAAGGCCATTGCATCGATGTCACTATTTTCTAACAAGCTCTCATAAGAAGCACCACTACCTACAGCCCCTTTTAATCCTTTCCCTTTGAGATTGTCATAGAGGTTTGTTAAATCGTCTAAATCAGCAAGCAAATCTTGAGCAGTAAAAGCTAGTCTGTAGCCAATTGTTGTAACTTCAGCAGGTTGAATGTGGGTGAAAGCTATTGTGGGGACAGAAAGATTCTCTTTCATCTGTTTTACAAAGCTTTTTAAAAGCTCTTTAAGGTTGTTAATTACCACCAAAAGAGCCTCTTTTTGTCTTAAGACATCCATGTTGTCTAAGACATCCATGCTTGTTGCCCCAAGGTGGATAATTGAACCCCCTATTTTACACTGCTCAGCATATGTTTTAATCTCTGCCATTAAATCGTGCTTAATTACAGACTCAATTTCAGTTGCTCTGGCGATATCAATTTGTTCTTTGTGGGCAATTAAATCATCAACTTGTTGTTGAGTAACAAGGTTAGCTTTTTGTTGTGCTTTAGCAATTGCAATCCAAATCTCCCTTAGTAATAGACGCTTGTTGTGTTCACTAAAGATTTCTCTCATTTTCTCAGAGCCGTAGCGCCAAGTAAAAGGGGAGATGTATTGATCATGGGTAAATTCATTTGCCATTTGTTTTGCCTATAATATTATTATTTGATCTCTTTCAGGTCCTACACTAACAAACTTAATTGGTGTCTCTAACAATGAGGAAATTTTATTAACAAATTGTTGTGCCTTTACAGGAAGATCATCCCATTTGCGAGCACCAGTTGTATCGCTCATCCACCCCTCAAACTCCTCATAAATTGGTTGAACAATCTCTTGAGTTGCTGTGTCGGGAAGATCAGTTACTATCTCATTTCCAATTTTATAAGAGGTGCAAATCTTAATAGTTTCAAAGGTATCTAAAACATCGAGTTTTGTTAAAGCTAAAGAGGTAAAACCATTTATCCAAGTTGAGTAGTTTGCTGCTACTATATCGAGCCAACCACAGCGGCGAGCTCTTCCTGTTGTTGCCCCAATCTCTCTACCAATGGTTTGAAGTTTTTTCCCAGTCTCACCAAATAGTTCAGTGGGAAATGGACCTCCACCAACACTTGTTGAATAAACTTTTAATACTCCAATGATTTCATCAATTTTGTTCGGACTGATTCCAGAGCCACTAACAGCTCCTCCGGCAGAGGGGTTACTGCTAGTTGTATAAGGATAAATACCCCAATCCAAGTCTCTCATAATTCCCAATTGACCCTCTAAAAGGATACTTTTATCACTTTTAATAGCCTTTTTAACAATTGGGAGGGTATCAACAACTTTATCACCAAAGAGGTTAAACCATTTATCACGAAGAGCCATCATCTCATCTAACTCAATTAAAGGAAGGTTGAAAAACTCAAGCTGTCTATTTTTTTGATCCATCAACATCTCTAATCTAGTTTTAAAACGCTCTCGATCTAAAATATCGCCAGCTCTTAAACCGACTCGAGCAGCTTTATCACTGTAACATGGACCAATTCCTTTTTTAGTTGTTCCTACTTCCCACTCCTTCTTTTTAGAAGCCTCTTCTGCACCATCTAACATACAGTGATAAGGCATAATAAGATGGGCTCTTAGATCAACAAAGATATTTTTTCCATCAACATCAGCATGAGCAATAGAGGCAAGTTCTGATTCTAAAGTTTCAAAGTTTACCACAGTACCAGCCCCAATGAGACAAGTTGTATTTTTATTAAAGACCCCTGATGGGATAATGTGTAAGGCGAATTTACCTTTATCGTTGATAATAGTGTGACCAGCGTTATCACCACCTTGGAACCTAATTACCACATCAGAATTTTGAGCAAGGTAGTCAACAATTCTCCCTTTCCCCTCATCGCCCCACTGGGCTCCTACAATAGCAGTAACACTCATCTATTAACTCCTCGCTTTAATGTTGTGTTTATCTATATCAATTGCATCCCATGGATACTTTATCCAAACATTCTTTAAATCTTGGGCTGCAAAATAGTGACTCACTTCTTTAGGAAATTCTCCTGCTTTCTTTTTATCTTTGTTGTGTAAAACTAAAACAGCAATCTCCTCTAAACCACTTTTTATTAATTCATCAATGCAGTACAACAAAGTTGTTCTACTATCATCAACTTCATCTATTAAGATGATTCTTTTTCCCTCAAGATGCTTTTGGGCATCATCAATCCACTGAATTTTTTCAATTACATCCAATGGTTTATTATCAATTCCGTAATAGGAGACCCCTACAGCTAATATTGGGATATTCAGAAATGTTTTTAAAATGCGGGCTGGAATAAAGCCCCCAGAACCGATGGCAACGATATAGTCAGCTTGGTAGTTGGTTGCAACAATCTTGTCGGCTAGTTCTTTAACCAACTTGTGGATAGTTGAGTAGCTGACATAGTGTTCGTTACCCATTTAAAATCCTTCTACTCTTCAACCGGCAACATCTCGGCAATGTAGGGTAAGGTGCGATATTTTTCAGCGTAATCTAACCCATACCCAACAACCCAAACATCGGGAATTTCAAAGCCAACATAATCGGGCTTAAACTCAATTCTCCTTCTTTCAGGTTTGTCCAAAAGAACAACGCTCTTTAAAGAGGCAGGTTTGCGGGCAGCAAAGTTGCGACTAAGATAATCTAAAGTGTGTCCGCTATCTAAAATATCTTCAACAATGATGACATGCTTATCTTCTAAGTTCTCTCTAGTATCCATAATCATCCTAACGTTTCCAGTAATTTTAGAGGAAGAGCCGTAGCTAGAAAGGGAGATAAAATCAACTGCATGCTTAACGTTTAACTTGCGGCAAAGGTCTGAAAGGAAGATAAACGACCCTTTTAGTACACCAACTAGTATTAATGTACCATCAATCTTGTCATAATCGCGGTTTATGATATCGGCTAACTCATTCACTCTGCGCTGAATTGTATCGGCATCTATCAAAACTCTTACTAAATCTTTAGTCAATGGTGGAAGGGCAATTGGTGTCATTTTATCTCCTCATTTGCACTTAAGGCATACCAATAAAAGATTGTAGCTGTCAAGAGTCGGCAACGGCATCGATGGCCTCAACAGCGTTGTTAAAGATGTTCTCTTCTCCCACAACATTGTTAAACTCAGATCGATAAAATTGCTTTTTAACTCCAGGTTGAATACCACAGAAAAGAAGATTCACACCCCTTTCTTTTAATTCAAAATAGAGCTCTTCTAATGCTACCATTGCAGAGTGATCTATATTTGGAACTCCCCTAACTGAAAGTATTATTGTGTTAACATTTTCAATGGAACTGATGGTAGAAACTAGTTGCTCTTGGCTTCCAAAAAATAGTTGTCCAGTGACATAGACTAATTTTACTTTGGACATCTTTTCAGTTAAGTTGTGCCCTTCTTGGTGTCTTTCATCTATGTTGGCTATGTTTATCTCAATAGCACTCGACTTAACTACAAACAAAATCATCGAAAGGGCAATTCCTATTAAGATTGCAACAGTTAAGTTAAAAATAACTGTTGAAAGCATCGTTACTAAAAATTGGGCAATTGGTATTTTATATTTGTTGGAAAAGTAACTTTTAATACTTTTCCAATCGTTCATATTCCAAGAAGTTACCATCAAAACCCCAGCTAGTGCTGCTAGTGGGATTCTACTCATCACAGGACTTAGTAAGAACATTGAAACCAATAAAGTCAATGAGTGAAAAACACTGGTCATCCTAGTGACTAAGCCAGCTCTGATGGCAACTGAAGAGCGTGCTAAAGCTGCAGTAGCTGGAACTCCTCCAAAAAATGGGATAATTAAGTTTCCAATTCCTTGAGCCATAAGTTGTCTGTCGGGATGAAACTTCTCTTTAGTCATTTTGGAACCGGCAGCTCCACTGAGCAAAGACTCAATCATTGCCAAAGCAGCAACACTAACTCCAGGCAAAAAAAGTTCTTTAAATATTTGAGGTCTTAAAAAGGAGAAACTCAATCTATTTTCTAAAAAGATTGAGCGGGGAATTTGTCCCACTTCAGCTACATTAAATGGTCCAAAGAGATTTAATAGTAGGGTAATAATTATTGCAACTAAAGAGGGGGGAAGCACAGCTGCCCATTTTTTAGGCCAAAAGACAATAATCCCTACTGCCAATAGAGCAAACATAAGTGGTTGCCACTGAATGTGAAAGCCATGGTTAAAGTAGGAGGCAATATTTTGAACTATTGTCTCACCACTACTGGTAGTTCCAAAAAAATTATCAATTTGGCTAAAGGCAATAATTACGGAAATTCCTGCAGTAAAGCCTGTAATTACAGCACTTGGAATGATAGCGACTACTCTTCCTCCCTTAAAAAGGGCAACAAAAATTAAAGTGATGCCACTAAAAAATGCAACTGCCATAACCCCTTCAAACCCATATTTCGCTGAAATGGGGATTAAAATGGCAACCATAGTTCCAGTAGGACCACTGATTTGGAAAGAGGCTCCCCCTAAAAATCCAATGATTATCCCACTAAAAATAGCAGTGACTAAACCGCTAGCTGCATCAGCTCCTGAAGCTACTCCAAAAGCTAAAGCTAAAGGTAAAGCTACAGCTGCTACAGTGAGACCCGCAAGGAGATCTTTAATTAGTTTGTTGCTGTTGTAAGACGAAAATTCGACTTTAAGATCTTTTACGTATTGGGCAATCATTGCGTGGTAATCCTTTTTAATGTAGTGAGATGATGAAAATTATATCAAGGGGTAAAAAGATTTACAAGGTAACAAGAGTGCTGTACGATTGATAAAAGAGAATAAAAACTGAGGTAGCTATGTTTGAACAAGTTGATTTAAGTACATTGGAATTAAATCCATTCACAACAATTGGAGAAGATAAGTTTTTGATTACTGCAGGAAACGTTGATCAATACAATACAATGACTGCTGGATGGGGCTTTTTTGGCACTATGTGGAATAAAAGTGCCTTTGGGATAGTAGTTCGTCCAAGTCGTTATACCTATGAGTTCTTACAAAACTCCAACCACTTTACAGTCTCTTTTTTCTCAGCTGAGTATAGTGAGACACTAAAGTACCTAGGACAAAACTCAGGCCGTGATAAAGATAAAATTAGTATGACCAATTTAAGTCCAACTTCAGTTGGTGATAAATACATAACTTTCGAAGAGGCTAACATGGTGTTGTGTTGTAAGAAGGCTAGTATGAGCCCAATTGAACCAGAACACTTTTTACTTGATGAGATAAATGAGCATTACGAACAAGGAGATTACCACACACTCTTTATTGGCTTTGTTCAACGCCTTTTGGTTCAAGAGAGTTAACCGTGGTAGAAGGTGCGAACATTGGTAAAGAGCATTGCAATGTTTGCCTCATCACAAGCAGCAATAACCTCTTCATCTCTTATTGAGCCCCCTGGTTGAATAATTGCACTCACTATCCCTTTGGGGATGTTATCAATTGAGTCTCTAAAGGGAAAAAATGCATCACTAGCTAAAACCATCCCTTTTTTATCTCCACTTTTAGTTAAAGCAATCTTAGTAGCATCAACTCGAGAAACTTGACCAGATCCTATTCCGCAAGTTACTAAATCTTTAACAGTAACTATTGCGTTACTTTTTACATGTTTTACTACCGACCAACTAAATAAAAGATCTTCAAGCTCTTTTTCTGTTGGTTCTCTTTTAGTAACTACTTTTAAATCTTCTACTTTTAATTGAGAGGTTTCTTTTTCTTGTAAAAGTAAATCACTCCCTATGAACTTACCAACTAAGGCACTTGTTTGTGGAAGTAAAACTCCCGTCTCTATGAGTCTTAAATTTTTCTTCTTAGAAAAGATTGCTAAAGCCTCATTAGTAAAAGAGGGGGCAGCTAAAACTTCAATAAATTTATTAGATAAGTATGTGGCACTTTTAGCATCACACTCTTTGTTTAGGGCAATAATTGAACCATAAGCACTAAGGGAATCTGCTTCAAAAGCCTTTTGTAAAGCATCATCTATTGTGATGCTTGTTGCTACTCCACATATTGTTGCGTGTTTAATTACAACAGCAGCACTACTATTAAACTCTCTAACACTGTCGATTGCAGCATAGGTGTCGTTGAAGTTGTTAAATGAGAGAGCTTTGCCTTGTAGTGTTTTACTATCCAATAAAGAAAAACTCTCATTAAAACTAAATCCCTTATAAACAGCAGCTTTTTGATGGGGGTTTTCCCCATATCTTAAATCAATATCCTCTTTAGTTAATTGGATAGTTATTTCTTTAGGAAAGAGCTCTTTGTTAAAATAGTTGGCAATGAATGAATCGTAGTGTGCACTATGGGCAAAAGCTTTAGAGGCAAACTCTCTTCTTTTTTCTAAACTAACACTTTGATTTTCAAGTAGTTGCTCTATCAAGTTGGAATAAGAGTCAACTTCAGTAACGACAGTTGTCCATTTGAAGTTTTTAGCAGCAGAGCGGATTAAAGTAACACCTCCGATATCGATTTGTTCAACAATCTCCTCTTCGCTAAGACTTTCATCATTAGAAGCTTGTTGAAATGGGTAGAGGTTACAAACAACTAAATCGATCCATTTAATGTTGGCTCCAAGAGCCTCTTTTTGATGTTGATCTCTAAGACCTAAAATTCCCCCTGCAATAACAGGGTGGAGAGTTTTTACCCTCCCATCCATAATTTCTGGGTAGTTGGTAAACGATGAGATTGTTTTAACATCGATCTTAGACTCTTGTAATAACTTAGCAGTTCCCCCTGTTGAGATAATCTCAATACCAAGTTGGTTTAATACTTTTGCTAATTTCACAATATCTGTTTTGTCTGAAACAGATAAAAGGGCCCTTTTAATTTTTTCCATACCCCTATTTACCATTAAAAGTGGTACCAATTCTAGAGTGTAAGCCCTTTTATTTTTTTCAATGAGTCGTTACAATGGGCCAAACTTAAAAAGGGGTTACCGATGGAACTAGATGTAAGAAATTTACATCCATTAGAGATTAAATTGTTAAGATACCTCACTAAAGATAGTGAAGTAACAGCTCAAACTCTTATTGAGCACTTAGATTATAATGTTGGGCAATGTAACCAATCTTTTAGTTGGTTAACTGCTAAAGGGTATTTAAAAGAGAGTAGTAAAAAAGAGTTAAAGCTTTTTGAAATTACCCCTTTAGGAAAAGAGCAACAAAAAGAGGGAACTCCAGCTCAAAAAATATTTAAATATTTAAATGAAAAAGGGGATGCCTCTTTACCCACCTTAGCAGAAGAGCTCTCTTTAGAGCGTTCAGATGTTGGTTCTGCTTTTGGAATTTTATCCAAAGCAAAAGCTGCAAAGATGGGTGAGGGGAACTTAGCTACTGCTTTAACAGATGTTGAGCCAAAAGAGATTGCTATTGCCACCACGCTATTAACTAAAGCTTTAGAAGAGCCATTAGATGAGAATTCTTTAAATGAGCAAGAGTTATCGTTTATTTTAAAGAACAGTAAAAAAAGAGGTGCTAGTGATACCCCTTTTAAAATTGTTGAAAGAGAGGAGATCTCTTACAAACTAACTGAAGATGGCCTTAAGGCTAAAGAGGCTTTAGTTAAAGCTAACATCAGTGGCAATGAATTGGGAGTTGTTACCAACAAAATGCTTAGTGATGGTTCTTGGAAGAATTCTACTTTCCGTCCATATTCACTAAAAGTTCCCCCCGCACGTTTAATGGTGGGGCGTCGTAACCCTTATGCAGAGTATCTACAGTGGGTTAAAGATAAGTTAGTTGCCCTTGGGTTTGAAGAGTTTGATGGACCGCTGGTAGAGAGTGAATTCTGGAATGGGGATGCCCTATTTATGCCTCAGTTTCACAGTGCACGTGATATCCACGATGTTTACTATGTAAAAGATCCAAAACATATCAAAGAGATTGAAGAGCCATTTTTATCACAAGTTGCCAAAACCCACGAAGATGGGTGGACAACTGGCAGTCGTGGATGGCAATACCCCTTTGATCACGAGTTTACCCGTCGCCAGGTTATGAGAAGCCAAGGAACTGTTTTATCAGCAAAGACCTTACCTAATGCTAAAATACCAGGTAAATACTTTGGAGTTGCTAGATGTTTCAGATATGACCAAGTTGATGCAACTCACGGGGCTGACTTTTACCAAACAGAGGGAATTGTTTTAGGAGAGGATGTCAACTTAAGAACCCTTTTAGGACTATTGAAGATGTTTGCTGAAGAGGTTGCTGGAGCTGAAGAGGTAAAATATGTTCCAGGTTATTTCCCATTTACTGAACCTTCAATTGAAGTACATATCAAACACCCAGTGTTGGGTTGGTTTGAGTTGGGGGGAAGTGGAATCTTTAGACCTGAAGTTACCAAAGCTCTAGGAATTGATGTTCCTGTTTTAGCATGGGGTTTAGGAATTGATCGGATGGCCTTAATGCATCTTGGTCTTAACGACCTTCGTGAACTCTTTACTGCCGATATTGAGAAAGTTAGACTACGGAGGACAAACTAATGCCTAAAATTGAAGCTGATGAGAGACTATTAAAATCTCTTTTAAATGATAAATACGATAACCAAAAACTTGAAGACTCCTTAGTTGTAGCTAAGGCAGAACTTGATGGTTACGATGAGATTGAGAAAGTTTATAAAATTGAACTTAACGATACTAACCGTCCCGATTTATGGTCACCTGCTGGTGTTGCTCGTCAATTAAATACATACAAGTCTGAAAATATTCCCTCATACGATTTTTTCTCAACTATTGGTGAAAATAAAGATTACGAAGATCGCATATTGATTGTAGATCAATCAGCTAAAGAGATTCGTCCTTATTCTGTAGGTTTTGCCGTTAGGGGGAAAAAGCTTACTGAGGAGAGCTTAGAGGCTTTAATTCAGTCACAAGAAAAACTTTGCCACAACTTTGGTCAAAAAAGAAAGAGTATAGCTATTGGAGTATATCGAAGTGATTTGATGAGTTATCCAATTCATTTTAAAGGTGCTGATCCCGATAAAGAGAAGTTCGTTCCACTTCATATGGATGAAAAACTCTCTTTGCGAGAAATTATTAAAAAACACCCAAAAGGGGTGGAGTATGGCCACATTGTAGCTGATTTGCCCCTCTTTCCCCTTTTGCACGACGATAACAATGAAGTTCTAAGTTTCCCTCCAGTTATTAACAGCGCTCATCTTGGGGCAGTTGAAGAGGGGGATGAGAATCTATTTTTTGATTTCAGCGGTACAATTTTGGATGACCTTATTTTAGCTGCCAATATTTTAGCAATTGATTGTGCAGATATGGGGTATGAAGTTTTACCAGTGTTGTGTAAGTATTCTTACGACACCCCTTACGGAAAAGAGTTTGCTGTTCCATTCTATTTCCAAAAAGAGGCAACTTGTGAAGTTCCCTTTTTACAAAAGATGGTTGGAAAAGATTTAACTGATAAAGAGATTATCCAAGCTTTAACAAGGATGGGAATTAGTTCTAAAGTTGAAAATAATACAATTAAAGCGCGAGTTCCTGAGTATCGTAACGACTTTTTACACCCAGTAGATATTGTTGAAGATGTTATGATTGGGCACGGGATGGAGAACTTTATCCCAGAGATGCCTAAAGATTTAACTATTGGACACTTAACTGAAGTTGAAGTTTTTTCTCGCAAGATAAAAGATGTGATGATTGGTTTAGGGTTTCAAGAGATGATGTACAACTACTTAGGTTCTAAAAAAGAGTACATCGACAACATGCACGTTAGTGGAGAGTCTTACATCGAAATTGCTAACCCAATGAGTGAAAACTACGCCTTTGTCCGTCCATCAATTATCCCCTCTTTACTAGAGAGTGAGTCGGTTAGTGGCTATGCAGTTTATCCACACCACATCTTTGAAGTTGGAAAAGTTGCTTTTAAAGATGATTCCGATGTTTCAGGAACTACAACAAGAAACTACTTAGGCTTTTTAAGTTCTAGTGGTGAGATGGGATTTAATCAGCTCAACAGCCAAATTGCAACGCTCTTTTACTACATCCAAAAGGAGTACACCCTAAAAGAGATGGTGGACCCCCGTTTTATAGAAGGACGTAGTGGGAACATCATCTATAAAGATGTTGCCGTTGGAGTTTTTGGGGAAGTGAGTCCAGTGGTTTTAGAGAGCTGGGGTATCACTATGCCAACAGTTGCTTGTGAGATTGATTTAGATTTACTACTTGCTTTGTAGCTCTTTTAAAAACTCAGCAATCTCCAATGGGTGATCAGCGGGGGAGACTTTTGGCCACACTTTGACCAAAACTCCCTCTTTGTCAAAAAGAAAGGTGCTTCTAATAATTCCCATTCTCTTTTTTCCAAAGCTCATTTTCTCACCCCAAGCGCCAAGCTCTTCTATAAGTTTGTGCTCTGTGTCTGCTAGTAAAGGGAAGTTTAATTGGTGTTTATCTCTAAATTTTTGATGTGATGCTACGGAGTCGGCACTGATGCCAACAACAGTTGCCCCAAGTTCTCTAATTACACCTAAGTTGTCCCTAAATGAGCACGCCTCAGTAGTACAACCAGGGGTGTTATCCCGAGGGTATGCATACAATACTAAGTATTGCCCCTGATAATCTTTTAAATAAACTTCTCTATCTTGATCATCCAAAACTGCAATGTTTGGTGCTTTTGAACCAATTTCCATCATCTCAGGCTCCTTAAAAATCGTCATTGAAAAGGGAGTTAAAAGCCTTAAGGGCATCCTCTTTCTTTTTAGTACTACCTTTAGATTTTGCCACGCCCATCACAAAGTGGTCACAAAAATTGGCAATATCTTTGTTAATTACATGCTCTTCAATATTCTCTGTACACTCTTTATAAGATGAGGGGCTGTAAAACTTACAATTTAGACACACCTTTAAATCTCTGCCACAATTGGGGCAAAGAGACTGGTGACCAATTGTCATTAGGGGGTCAATTTCTGTTTGACAAAAGTAGCAACTTCTCATGACCAAAGTGTAACAACGCTTTTATCCATCGGCAAGTTAAATCTCTTTAAAGCGAAGCTTTAGCCCATACTCTTCAAGTTCCCCTTCTTGATAACTCTCTTTAGGTAAAGAGAGTTTTTTGTTATCATCTGTGTAGCGGGGAATAACGTGGATATGAAGGTGGGGGACTTCTTGATTAGCAGCTACTCCGTTGTTAATCACTACGTTAGTTGCATCACAACCCAGTTTTTCGGTTAAAACTGCATCAACTTTTTTTACAATTTTAATCAGGTGTTGTAATGTTTCAGATGGGCAACTAGCTATTGTGGGATAAACTTCGTTGGAAATAATTAGAGCGTGACCCTTGTTAGCTGGGGCAATATCTAAAATGACAGTTGCCAAATGATCTTCGTAAAGTTTGACTGAAGGGATTTGACCCTTAATTATTTTAGTGAAAATAGTTTCCATAAGGGGAGTTTACCAATTTTTGGGCCAAATTTCCACACAATTATATAGTGCGAAAGGGATTGAATAAAGGATAATAATATATTAGAATCCGTCCGGTACCCCTTTTTAGGGGCTTAAACCTTCTATCCAAGTTAATACAAATTCCAGTATTGTCGCAGGGTATGTTGGAATTTACATAGTTACGAAATCCCATTCAATTCTTGTGGGATAAGAAAAGAGGAAACTTATGAGTGACATTTCAAAATTGAGGAATATAGGGATTAGTGCCCACATTGACTCGGGCAAAACAACCCTTTCTGAGAGAATACTTTACTACTCCAATAGAATCCACGCTATCCACGAAGTTCGTGGAAAAGATGGTGTTGGGGCCACTATGGACTCAATGGAATTGGAACGTGAAAGGGGTATTACAATTGCCAGCGCAGCTACCCACGTCTCATGGAAAGATCACCCTATTAACGTTATTGATACTCCTGGGCACGTCGACTTTACCATTGAAGTTGAGCGCTCTTTAAGGGTATTAGATGGGGCTATTTTAGTCTTATGTTCAGTTGCAGGAGTCCAAAGCCAATCAATCACAGTTGATCGTCAAATGAAACGCTACAACGTTCCAAGGATTGCCTTTGTTAATAAGTGTGATAGAACTGGAGCAAACCCCTACCGTGTTAAAGATCAACTGATTGAAAAACTTGGTCTAAATGCAGTCTTAATGCAAATCCCAATTGGCTTAGAGGATAAGTTAGAGGGGGTAGTCGATTTAGTTAAGATGAAAGCTATTTATTTCGATGGACCTAACGGGGATGACGTAAGAATTGAAGATATTCCTAGTTCCTTAGTTGATGAAGCTAACGAAAAGCGAGAAGAGATGCTCGATACAGTCTCTATGATTAGTGATGAAGTTATGGAGGCGATGTTATTAGAGGATGTTAGCGAAGAGTTGATTTACGAAGCAGTTCGTAAAGGGACAATCGCATTAGAGCTTGTTCCTGTTTTTATGGGTTCTGCTTATAAAAACAAAGGAATCCAACCTTTGTTGGATGCAGTTGTTCAATACTTACCAAACCCCACAGATGTTGAGAATAAAGCTTTAGATTTAGATGATTCAGAAAAAGAGGTTATTTTAAAATCGGATGATAAAGAAAAGCCTGTTATCTTGGCATTCAAATTAGAAGATGGACAATATGGTCAACTCACCTACATCAGAATTTTCCAAGGAAAAATCAAAAAAGGGGACGAGTTGTACAACACCCGCAATCGTAGGAAATTTAAAGTTGGGCGCTTAGTGCAAATGCACGCAGACTCAATGGAGGATATTACTGAAGCTGGCAGTGGTTCAATTGCAGCTTTATTTGGAATTGATTGTGCTAGTGGAGACACTTTCTGTCACCCCACATTGAACTACTCAATGACAAGTATGTACGTACCTCGCCCTGTTATCTCTTTAGCTTTAACTCCTGCCGATAAGAAATCTTCTGATAACATGGCTAAAGCATTAAACCGCTTCACTAAAGAGGACCCAACCTTTACAACTTATGTTGATCCTGAATCCAACCAAACAATTATTCAAGGAATGGGAGAGCTCCACCTTGAAGTTTATGTTGAGAGGATGAAAAGAGAGTACAAAGTTGATGTAGCTACCGATCAACCAGAAGTTGCCTACAGAGAGTCTATTAGCCAAATGGCAGAATTTAACTACACCCACAAAAAGCAAACTGGAGGATCTGGTCAATTTGCAAGAGTGGCTGGTTACATTGAGCCTCTAAAAGCAGCACAAGGGGAAGAAGATGAAGATTATGAGTTTATCGATCTAATCAAAGGGGGAGTTATTCCAACTGAGTATGTCCCCTCTTGTGATAAAGGGTTTCAGATGGCCCTTAAGAAAGGAACTCAACTTGGATTCCCTGTTGTTGGCGTTAGGGCTGTTATTAACGATGGTTCGTACCACCCCGTCGACTCTTCAGATATGGCATTCCAAACTGCAGCTTTAGGTGCTTTTAGAGAGGCTTACGATCGTGCTAAGCCAATTATATTAGAGCCTGTTATGAAAGTTGTCGTTGAAGGACCAACTGAGTTCCAAGGAAATATTTTTGCAAGTATCAACCAAAGAAGGGGAATTATCATAAGTTCTACTGAAGATGGATTGATGAGTAACGTTGAAGCTGAAGTACCTCTATCTGAGATGTTTGGCTATTCAACAGTTCTTCGCTCTTTAACTCAGGGTAAAGCTGAGTACACAATGGAGCTCTCTAAGTATAGCCGTGTTCCCCAAAGTATTAGTGAAAAACTTAAAGAAGATTACTTAGAGAAGAAGAAAAAAGAGCAAAAATAGGGCAAAGATGACTATTTTGTGGTGCAGTAAAGCGTGCTATACTGCAACTAGGTTAAATTGTGGAGGAAAGATCGATGGAAATACATGAACTAAATGCCTTAAGTCCACTTAGGGCTTTTGATGAATCACTAAACGGCGGTCTTGGTAAAGGGAACCTTGGAGTATTGGTTTCTCGCCATGGTGTTGGAAAGACAGCTTGTTTAGTCCATTTAGCCACCGACAAGCTATTTAGAAATGAGCACATAATTCACGTCTCCTTTTCTGGAAACGTGGAGCATGTTATTAATTGGTACAAAGAGGTATTTCGCCAAATTTCGGCAGGGCGTTCACTAGAAGATGCTGCTGCAATTTATAATGAAATATTAGCTAATCGTGTTGTTATGAATTTTAGCCAAGAGAACATCACAATTGATAAAGTTCTCTCATCGTTAGAGACCTTAATTAAAGAGGGTTCTTTTAGTGCTGATGCAATAATGTTTGATGGTTATAAATTAACTTTGGCAACCGATGAGGATGTAAAAAAGATTAAGCAGTTTGCTAAAGATCTTAGAGTTGAAGCTTGGTTCTCCGTCTCTCCTGTGAGACCTGATGTCACTTTTGATGAACATGGAGTTCCCAATACTATCTTAAAGTATGCTGAATTAATCGATGTTTTAATTGGGTTAAAATATAATGAGGCTATGGATAAGGTTGTAATGACCTTAGTGAAGGATAAAGAGCACTTAGATCCTAAACCGATGCAAGTCTCCTTAAATCCAAAGACGATGTTAATCAGTCACTAATAGTGTTACTTGGGCAATGATTGCCTCTGATTGCCCAACTTCACCAAGCATCTTTTCAGCAGTTTTTGCTTTGACTGAAACTTGGTCGATTTCTAAATTACACAAAGAGGCTAAAGAAGCTCTTATTCTACTAATGTGGGGTAAGAGCTTTGGTTTTTCTGCAATGAGAGTTGAATCAATATTTACAATCTTCTTATCCCCTAAAAGTGTTATTGTTTTTTGTAAAAGGACTTTACTATCAATATCTTTATATTTGGGATCTGTTGGGGGAAAGTGTTGTCCAATATCACCTAATGCTAAAGAGCCTAAAAGGGCATCAATAAGGGCGTGAATGAGGACATCTCCATCACTGTGGGCTTCAAAGCCAAGATGGTACTCAATTTCAACTCCACCTAATACTAATTTTCTGTTTTCAACGAGACGGTGAATATCCCACCCTGTTCCAACTCTCATAATTTAATCTCCACTGGGAATATCGGAAACTTTTGTAATTTTTAAGTTGTTAGCAGATCCTTCACAAACTCCCACTTTAAACCCAAAGTCGGTAAAAATTTCAGTATCATCAAAATAGTGTTTACCATTGTCAGCAGCATTTTGATGAGCTACTAAAATATCTTCAAACTTAAATGCTTGTGGTGTTTGAATTGAGACGACATTGGTTCGATCGAGGTGTTCAATAACCTCCATCTTCTCATCAACTTTTTTGATTGCGTCATGGATTGGTAAAACAGGGGCAGCTCCCCCGTAGACTGTGGCTGTTGCCAATGTTGAGATGATAGTTTTTTCATCGATCCAAGGGCGAGCCCCATCATGAATTAAAACGTACTCTATATTGTAAGAGCCCTCTTTGAGAGCTTTTAAACCGTTGTAAACAGACTCTTGGCGAGTTGCGCCCCCTTCAACTAAAAGGATAGGAGTATCTATAGCAAAGTAGAGGTTATCTAAGGCCTCTTCCGTTTCATCTTTTAAACCACTAGGGTAAGTGACAACTACCACTTTTACTGAAGGAAGATTTACAAAAGGGAGTGTTGCATTGTATAAAACTGACTTTCCATCGAGCTCTAAAAACTCTTTCTTTTTGTAGACTGCAGGACTATGACCATTAAAACGGCTACTTGCACCGCCAGCCGTTACAATTGTTGCGTGGGAGGGGAAGGACATTACTCCTCCCTTTTGCTAGGTTTCTCTAATTTTGCAAAGATAAGTGCTTCAAGTTCCTCTTTAGGTTTTTCTAAAGCTAAAGAACCTTCATCAATTAATATCCTTAAAGCATTGTCGTAAAGTTTTCTCTCTTGAACAGGGAGCTCTTTAATCTTACTGCGGTGGTAAAGAATTTGAACAACTTTGGCAATAGAAGCAATTGAGCCCTCTTTTAAAAGGTCAACAGACATTTGGTAGCGTGCTTTCCAATCAACTGGAACTTGTTCCAATTTGTTTGAAATCCCATTGATAGCACTTTGAGCCTCATCTTTGGAGACAATTGGGCGAATACCCAACTCACCAACCTTGTCGACGGGAACCATCACCGTCATATCGGAAATATCTAAAAATATTTCGTAATAGAGTCTGGTAATGCCTCTAAGGGTCTTCTCTTCAATTTTTTCGATAACACCAACACCTTGAAGTGGGTAAACAACGTGTTCGTTTAAGGTAAATTTTTGATTAGTTTCTGACGATGACATGGGTGTGATTATACCCTAAATTGACAAGTGCAACAAGGTGTGGCTAAAAGAGGAGTTTTAGATTATATTTCCCCCATGGATAAAAAAATACGTTTCTCTGGAGTGTTGTTACACCCCACTAGCTTATATGAAGAGGATGGCATTGGCTCTTTTGGTAAAAGTAGCTACGACTTTGTAGATTTTTTAAGTAGTGCTAACGTTGGGTTGTGGCAGATTTTACCTTTAGGTCCTGTTGGCTTTGGCAACTCCCCTTATGCTTCTCGTTCAACCTTTGCAGGTAATGAACTCCTAATAAGTTTAGATTTTTTAGTTGATGATAACTACTTAGAATTTGATGACTTAAAAAATAGACCAACTAATAGAGGCGATAGAATTAACTTTGAAGAGGTGCAAAATTATAAGTGGCCTTTATTAATCAAAGGGGCAAATAATTTTCTTTTAAATGCTACTAAAAAAGAGAAAGATTCTTACAACTCTTTTTGTGAAAAAGAGAGTTACTGGTTAACAGATTATGCCCTTTTTCAATCCATTACCAACTTTTATAACGACTCAAGATGGTTTAAAAGTTGGCCTACCAAGTTGGCAAATAGAGATAAAAAAGAGTTAGAGAGATGGGCTAAAGAGAATAAAGATGAGATTGAAGTTTATAAAGTACTTCAATATTTTTTCTATTCCCAGTGGCACCAACTAAAAGAGTATGCCAACAATAAAAATATCGCCATCGTTGGCGATATTCCAATTTTTGTTGCCCACGATAGTGCCGATGCTTGGACCAATAGAAAGATTCTAAAACTTGATGAGGATGGGCACCTAGAGGCCTCTAGTGGAGTACCGCCCGATGCTTTTAGTGAAACTGGTCAACTTTGGGGAAACCCCCTTTACGATTGGCCTGCTATGGAAAAAGATAATTTTAGCTGGTGGGAAGAAAGATTAGCTTTTCAATTTGAACAAACAGATTTCGTTCGAATTGATCATTTCAGAGGCTTTGAAGCGTATTGGGAAGTGCCATCTAATCATAAAACAGCCCAAAATGGGAAGTGGGTGAAAGTTGATGGACAAAAACTATTTGACCACTTTAGAGAAAAGTTTGGCTCTTTAGCAGTAATAGCTGAAGATTTGGGTGTTATTACAAAAGAGGTTGAGCACCTTCGAGACTCAAACAACTTTCCTGGGATGAAAATTGCCCAGTTTGCTTTTAATCAAAAGGGGGATGAACTCGATAGTAGCAACGCCTACTTACCCCACAACTACTCTGAAAGATGTGTAACTTATACTGGAACTCACGATAACAACACCACTAGAGGGTGGTTTGATTCATTAGATCCAACACTACAAGATTTAGTGCGCCGCTATTTAAGTTGTTCAAGTGATTCGGTGAGCTGGCACATGATGCGCTCTGTGATGGCATCTGCAGCCCAATTTGCAATTATTCCAATTCAAGATCTTTTAGATCTAGGGGAAGAGGGGAGGATGAATCTTCCTGGTACTTGTGGAGATGAGAATTGGTCTTGGAGATTAACAGCTAATCAAATCAATAGAGATCTAGCTATGAGGTTAAAAGATTTAACTCAGTTCTTTGGACGTGATAGTGGTTATGTTGAACTAAAGAAACTATTTTAACTTCAACTCTTTAAGAGGGTGGATATTTAGAAGGTTGTCGTGCCAAACGGCAACCTTTTCACTATTAACGATGTTAATTGTAAAACCGTGGTAGAACGGAAACACTACATTGTTTTCTAGTAGATACAACTCTGCTTGTTCAATTAAGTTTTGACTGCCACTTTCCATTGCTTTATAAACCAACTCATCGTAGGTGCTATCTTTGTAGTTTGCTAAGTTGTACCCACTATCACTTAAAAAAAGTGATAAGAATGAGAAGGGATCTAAGATATCTCCTATCCAGGTTATGAAAGCAAAGTCGTAAGGACTTTGAGAGGGGTAGCGACTGTACATCTTTAAAGGAACTACATCTAAAATAACTGTTATCCCAAGTTCTTTAGACCAAATGTCAGCAATCTTTTTAGCCGACTCATAAACTTTGGAGCCCCTGTGAACACCAATGTTCAACTCTGGAAGGGCAATCCCATGGGCAAAGCCCTCTTTACTTAAAATTTCAAAAGCTTTCTCTTTATTAGTTTCATATGAGTAGTTAAACATCCTCTCTTTAGGAATTAGATTTGTTGTTGGAAAGAGTTGTCCACTTTCTTCTTTCAACTCATCCCAAGGAATTAACAAAGAGAGCGCTTTACGAATTTCTTTGTTGCTGTATGGACCACTAGTTGCAGAGAAGTAGTAAAAGGCTGTTGAGTACTCTAAATCGATATGTAGATCATTTAAACTCTTAAGGTATTGGGGTGGTACAAAAGCCAAAGACCAATCGATTAAATTGTTTTGATACGATTCAACTAACTGCTGCTCGTCCAAAAAGAGAAACTTTATATAGTCACTGCCAATTTCGTCGTAGGCTCTATACCATCTGTTTTTCTCAAGTAAAATTTGAGAGGGGCTATTTTCCACTAAAACAAAAGGACCACTAGAAATTAGTGGTTGCTCATTTTTATTTGTACGATAACTTTTATGAATTGCACTAAATGGAATTGTTGCCAAAAGGGAGGGAAGGTAGGGGGCACTGTAATCTAAGGTGAGTTGAATTGTGTATTTATCTAAAGCTTTTATCCCAACTTGGCTTTTGCTCACCTTTGAGTTACGATAATTTTCTAAATTGGTTATTGGACCCATCATTGCTATTAGCGGGGAGCTTTTCCCGTTGGGGTTATCCAACAACCAAAACCAAGAATCAATAAAGGTTGAACTATCAATTGGATCGCCATTAGAAAAACGGCTATTTTCATCTAAATAAAAAGTCCAAGTTAGTTGATCAGGCGATAGGTCAAATTCTTTTGCTATGGCACCAACAGCCATTCCACTTTCACCATCAAAATTAAAGAGCCCTTCAAACAATCCCTCTAAAATCAAAAGGGAGTTTGTATCGGTAGCCTCTACAGGGTTTAAAAATGGGGTATCTGACTCTTTGTCGATTCCAATGACAAAAGTATTTCTCTCACTAAGAGATTTTCTTATTGGGGCATCTAATTTTTCAATATCACCTTTACTACTAAGGGGAATTATAATCATTAGTAGTGTCAAAAAGGTGATTACAAAACGCCTCATGCATACTCCCTTTTTATTAAATCAACAACTTCTCTTATTTTATCTTTTAAAGACTCTTCAACACCCTCTAGTAGTTTTTTCTCTATCACTTTGGGATCGTAATGAAGATTAACTAAAGACTTTTCTAAATACTCTATCAGCTCAATCGAAAGGGCATCACTAAATATTTTAACCTCTTTAATAGTAGAATTATTTACATTGAAGTTCAATTCAACCTTACCCCACTCAAATCGCTGGCTCATCTTAGTGGAGAATTGGGGAGTTGTCCCAAACCTCCATTGCCAATCAGAGTACTTTTTATAAGTGTCGTAAAGATACTTTTCCTCTTTTAGTCTTTCTATTGTTAAATCTTCAATTGGAACTTCATTATTATAAGTTTCAAAAAAGGTCTCAATAATAGCTTCTGATAGATTATCATGGGTCAAAGAGGGGTTAAAGGATGTTAAGTTGGCAACACGGGAGGCAACTGAGCGTACCCCTTTGGACTCCAATTTCTCTTTATCAGGAGTTAGATAAGTTGGAATTTTTCCCATATTTGCATCAATTAACAAAGTTCCATGGTGGAAAGCTTTTTTAGTAGTCATCCTAAAAGCACTTCCTGAAACTTTTTTTCCATCAACTAAGATATCGTTTCTACCCGATTGAACTGCCTCGATGGAGAATCTTTTTAAAGCTTTTACAATAATTTCAAAGTTTTTATGAGTATCATAAAGGTCTCTTTTAGACATGAAGGTGAAGTTTGTATTTCCTAAATCGTGATAAACGGCTCCACCACCACTTTGACGTCTAGCTAAGACAACACCATCACTATTCATAGCCTCTAAGTTGCACTCAACGTAGGGGTTTTGATAACGCCCAATTACAATGCAAGGTTTGTTGCGCCACAGAAAAAGGATATGGTCAAAACCCTCTAACGTATTAAATAGCCAATCTTCGGTGGCTAAGTTAAACCATGGGTCGTTGTGTTCTGCTGTAAAGACTCTAATTTTGTTCATTGACAAATAATACTGTGTTTACACTCAATCAGCAACATCCTATACTCAGATGCGTGAATATCATCCTATTTGAAACAGATAAAAAAGATAACTTTATTGAACTGACAGACTTTAGGGCAAGCCATATTTTAAAGGTTTTAAAGCTTAAAGTTGGTGATACCTTTAAAGCAGGTCAAATCAACAAATTTGTTGGAATAGCTGAAATTATAGCAATTGATAACAATTACATTCACTACAAATGGGTTGAAAAAGAAAAAGCTACGAGAGAAAACCAAATCACTTTGATAGTTGGTTTAGTTCGTCCCATCTCAATGAAAAGGATTTTACGTGAAAGTGGAATGTTTGGCATTGAGAATATTGTTGTAGTAGGGACTGATTTAGGAGAGCGCTCTTATAAAGAGGCAAAGTTGTACAAAGAGGGTACTTATAAAAAATACTTATTGGATGGGGCGATGCAAGCAGGAATTGCCACTTTACCCAACTTTTACCTTTACGATAAGTTAGATAACGCCTTAAGTGAGATTGATTCAAAGAGTTCTAAAATTATTTTTGACAATGTAAAAGGGATTAAACAAATAAGAGATAAAAAAAAGTTTGAAGATAAAGTAGTTATTGCCATTGGAAGTGAGAGGGGGTGGAGTGATAAAGAGCGCCAGTTGTTTGAAAGAGAGAGTTTTGATTTTTTCTCAATGGGAAGATATATTCTTCGCACAGAGACAGCTTGCTGTTCTGCTTTAGCTCTAGTTTTATCAACCATGGGGCAACTTTAATAATAATTGCCCCCATCTTAATTTTGTGGCACTATTGAAAATCAGGAGGAGTTGTTATGGCACATTGTATAGTAGAAGAGGCTGAGGCCATTTTAGATAAGGAGTTTAAAGTCTTAGATCACGGCTTTGTCCGTTTAGTTGACTACTTAGGATCCGATTCAAGAATTGTTCAGGCAGCAAGAGTTTCTTATGGAGAGGGGACCAAAACTTATCGTCAAGATCGCGGTTTAATTAACTACCTGATGCGTAACGACCACACATCCCCATTTGAGCAAGTAAACTTCACATTCCATGTAAAGATGCCAATCTTTGTTGCTCGTCAGTGGATTAGACACAGAACCGCCCGAATAAATGAGATTTCAGGACGCTATAGCATTATGAATGATGAGGCTTACGTTCCAGAAATTCAGTACATCAACACACAAAGTGATGACAATAAACAAGGACGCAATGAAGAATCTGTTGATCCTAAAGTTCAAAAAGAGGTTTTAGAGCTTTTGCAAAATGATCAAAAACATGCTTTTGATACTTACCATAAACTCTTAGATTTAGATATTGCCCGTGAGTTAGCTCGAATCAATCTCCCTTTAAGCCTATACACAGAGTTCTATTGGCAAATGGACTTACATAATCTGTTTCACTTCTTAAAACTTAGAATGGATGCCCATGCCCAATATGAAATTAGAGCATATGGTGAAGTTATTTTCGATATTGTTAAAAAAGTTGCCCCTTTAGCTGCTGAAGCTTTTGAAAATCTAGTTCTCAACGGAAGAAGATTTTCAGCTAAAGAGATCGAAGCTATAAAAGAGAATCTTAACTTTGATAACATTGATCTTAAAGGTAGAGAACTAGATATCTTTAACGAGAAGTTTAAATAAAGTTTTTGTCCAACATCTGCCCCTTTGAGTTGAGTTTCATTGTGGGCAGAGTGGGGCGTTCTGTCAAAAGCTCAGGATTATTTAAATAGTGTTGTAACACTGAGATAGATTTAATGAAATAAAATCCATCAGCAATTCTCTCATCCAAAGAGACTCCAATATCCATCGTATCAACAAAAGAGCGTCTACCATCTTCACTAACAATGCGGCGTCTTTTTAAAGCACCCATAGTTAGAAATAAACTTGTTGTTCCCCACTCATAAAGATGGTGGTGAGGACTACTAAGTAAGTTAATACTCCCTAAGTTAGCGACAAAGGCTGAGACATGTAGTCCATCTGCATCTCTAAGGGCTTTAGGGGCAATCCCCTTTTTATCTAAATATCTAATGATTCCAACAATCATCTTTAAAAACCAATTTGGGAACTTTAAAAAGAAGCTGATTGCTTTATCAGTATCGTTGTCTTCTCCTTTACGAGCACTTATAATTGTTTGGTTAATTAACTTGGCAATCTCTTCAAAAGTCATTTCTGGCTTAAAATAAATCACCGAAGAGTGTTCAGGAGCCTCATCGGTATACTCTTCTTTAATTACGAAGTTTAAGCTGAGTTCTTTACGTTGCCAATATTTGTTATCCATGATGAAGCGATTTAATAGTGGACGCATGGCAATAGTTCTTATTAAAGCTGCTAAAAAAAGTTCAAAGATTCTGTATTGGTGATCACCAGGGTTTTCTTTATTGTACTTTTTAATAAATTGGACTGCATTAGTTAAATCTACTGGAAATTGGTGATAAACTACCGAGCCGTTACGAGTGGGCATAATGTAGGGAAAAATCCTCTTATAGGGGCTCATTTCATCTACATAAACAGCATCATTTCTCCACTTCATATCTTATTCCTTACAAAATAATATGTTATGTCATTATAAAGAGAGTCAACTCTCTGAGCAAGCGATATTCAGTTTTTTGTAGTACTGCTTTTTCATTTCTTGTTCAAAGTGCTCATCGGAAGAGTACTCTGTTTGTAAAGTTGGTAGCCACAAAGAACTTTTCTCCATACAAAGGTAGAAAAACGGCCCTTGTTGTTTCCACTCCGTAGGGAAATAATCATAAGCAGTTTTAAAAAGATTAATTTTAATCTCATCGGAATAAGAGTATTTGCCTGCAACTTCAACCATCTCCATTTGTAAGACTCTACTTCTTTTTTGACCGAGGCGAAGCTGTTTTAAAACCTCTTTAGTAAAAGTTAAAGTTCCGAAAGAGATCATCACCACATCCTTTTTATCAAAGTTTGTTGTGATTTTCTCTACAATTTCACGATACTCCTCTTCCCAATTTTCATAGTAAACCATTGGATGAAGGTGAAAGCCCACTTTCATCCCCCGTTCAACACTTTTTAAAGCAGCTTCAAGTCTTTTATTTAAAGAGGCAGATCCATGCTCCTCTTTTTCTATAATTGTTTTCCCATTTAATGACCAAGTAGCAACAACATTGTTGGGAAAAGAGACCTCATCTAACCAATCTGTACGTGCTGATTTAGTTTTTAACTCAATTACGACATCTTTGTGTTTGTTGGCAAATGAGGCTAAAGAGCTTAAGACATTGTGGTTATTGCCCCACATAAGTGAATCAGAAGATTGACCAGTTCCAATGTGCCAAATGTGTTTAGGAAGTTCTAATGAGTTAAGCCTTTTTTCAATATCGGCAGTAAAAAGGATTTTATCGTTGTCATAAAAAGATTGAATTGAGCAGTAAGAACATTCAAAGCCACACTGACGCACTAAATCTAGAGTATAAAGATTACAGCACCGGGGTTTTTCTTTAACAGAGGGGCAAGGACAATACCCGATTAGGGTTCGCCAGTCATCTTGTTCTACAACAACCTCTTTTTTACTGTAGGAGTGATTCACCACAAAATCTGAATATTTAGTGGGCTCTTTTTTTATTTGATCAATTTGATTGAAAAAGTTGCTTAGTAACTTTTTAGTTCTAATTTTATCTGAAGGTAGCTCTTTGTTATCATCATGCCAATACTTTTCAACAGGACCTAAGTCCCACATCCTTAAATCACTAGCCACCTCAATAATTTGTCTAGTTTGTTGAAATGAGAATCTATAATGCTCTTTTAAAGAGTCAATAAAATTGTAATCTTCTTTAGTTAGAGTTGAAGATAATTGGTGTTTTTCCATTTCTCTATAATAGGACCAATATTGCAATTTCTTCAATCGCTTAGTATTGTTAAGTTAATTATGAAAAGTAGTCCGAGAGAGATTGCCAAAGAGTTGCCCCACCGAAGCGGGGTATACCTGATGAAAGATAGCTCTGATCGGATAATATATATTGGAAAAGCTAAAGATTTACGTCACCGAGTCACGAGCTACTTTCTTGGCCCAAAAGATATTAAAACCTCATTTTTAGTTAGTAAGATTGCCGATATTGAGTACATCATTACAGGTAATGAGTATGAGGCTCTAATTTTAGAGAACAACCTCATCAAAAAGCATAACCCCCATTACAACATCTCTTTAAAGGATGGTAAAAGTTATCCTCTGATTAGGATAACAAATGAACCATTTCCAAAGGTTTTTAAAACTCGAAGAATTATTCACGATGGATCTGAATATTATGGCCCTTATCCCGATGGTAAGAGTTTAACTAAGTACTTAGATTTAATTGAGAAGATGTTTCCACTGCGTAAATGTGGCACCCCTTTAAGAAAAAGATACACCCCATGTCTTTATTACCATATAGGGCGCTGTAGTGGCCCTTGTGCAGGTTTGATCAGTGAAGAGGAGTATACAGAGCACATCAATAAAGTAAGAGCTTTCTTACAAGGAAGAGATGACGAGTTAATTAAGCAAGTTAAAGAGGAGATGCTTCAAGCTTCTAAAGATCAAAACTACGAACTAGCTGCTAAAAAAAGGGATTTAGTTTTAGCTTTAGAGTCGGTTTCTAAAACTCAACAAGTTGAAGATTTCTCTCAAGAGAGTCGTGATTACGCTGCATGTGAAATGAGAATGCACTTAGCAGCAGTCTCTATTATGCAAATAAGAGATGGAAAATTGATGGGTAGGGCTCTTTATAGGGCAGAGACCTTTGGGGATGAGACTGAAACTCTTATCAACTTTTTAGTTCAATACTACGGTGATGGGGGTAATAGACCTCAAGAGCTCTACGTCTCTCACGATGTAGATAGCCAATTAATTGGGCGCTATTTCAACGAAGATTTAAAAGTCCCTGTAAAAGTTTCGGTTCCCACTGAAGGTAAACACTACAGGATTATGAGAATGGCTAGTGAAAATGCTGCCCGCGATGTTGAAAAAAGATTAAAAAGTAGAGAGAACCCTGAAGCTTTAGAACAACTGATGGAAGTTTTAGAATTGGAAAATCCCCCTAAAAGGATTGAGGGATTTGATGTTACCCACTTGGATGGTAAATTTACCGTCGCCTCTTTAATTTCTTTTATTGATGGAAGAGCAGATCAAAAAAACTATCGCCGTTTCAACATTAAAAGTTTGGGGGGAAAGATTGATGATTACATGGCTTTAAAAGAGGCAGTAACTAGGCGTTATACTCGCCAAGTTAAAGAGAAAAAACCTCTGCCTGATTTAATTTTAGTAGATGGGGGAAAAGGGCAAGTTAATGCTGTAGTTGATGCTCTCACTCTTTTAGGACTGGAATATCTAGTTGTGATAGGGCTAGCTGAAAAGTATGAAGAGATCCACTTCAGAGGCTCTAAAGAGCCTTTACAACTTTCTCAAGATGCCCCTGCATTAAAACTTCTACAGGCAATTAGAGATGAGGCACACCGCTTTGCCAATGCACTAAGTATTCAACAAAGATCCAAAGAGGCAACTTTTGCCTTGTTGGAATCAATTGATGGGGTGGGTAAGGTTCGTAGTAAAAAGATCATGCAAACTTTTAGCACTATAGAGCAACTGTTAAGTTTGAGCGCTGAAGAAATTGCTAAGCAAGCTCAAATACCACTGCCTATTGCCCAGAGGATTCTTAAAACCTTAAATCTTTAGAGAAAGAGAGAACTTGCAATTTAGCTGGTGCATTTCCTTCTCCTTCCATTATTATTCCTAAAAGCTGTTCCATTAAAAGTGTGTGAAAGTCGTTTGAGTATTGGCGCACCTTAATGTCAAACTCTCCAAGTCTTCCAATTATTTTACGAGTTGTCTTTAAAGGGTACCGTTTTGACCCTTTTTGATAATTCTCAATATCTTTTTTTCTTTTAAGTGGAGAGCTCTTACCCATAACTTGGGCAGCTTTTACTGCTGAGTCCCAGTTATTTGACTCTTCAAAAGCTTCTTGAATTGAGATTAAACGTCTAAATTGCCACAACAATCCCCCAATTAAAGAGATTGCATCAAACTCTTTTGAATCGAGAAGGGTGTGTAAGATAGAGAGAGCTCTTTGATATGTTCCTATACAAATTTGTTCAAAGAGGGAGAAGACCGACTCTTGTTTGGTGTGTTGGATGTAAGTTTCAATCAAAGAGTCGGTTATGGTATTTTTATTATCACTTAAGGCAAATTGAACTAGTTGGTTACTTACAACTCTTAGTTGTTGGGTATTGTTCTCAACTAAAGCTAATAAGAGTTCTATTGCATCATCTGTGATTGCTAAATCTGCTTTAGTAAAATAGCTTTTTAGCCACTGACTTTTTTGGTTATCAAAAAGTTCCCAAAATATTTCTGTGTTCTCTTTAGGAATTAGTTTTGCAATCCTGTTATCTATATACGTGTTATTTGAAATTATTATTAGAGTTACATTAGGATTTGGAGCTTTTAAATATTCAGCTATATCTTTAGTTTGCTCACTGTTTAGTTGTTCAGCTTGGCTTAAGATAACCATCCTATAATCACTAAATAGTGAGTTGCTACTTAAAGAGGCAATCATCTCCCCATTTAAAGTCTCAAATGGGTAGTAACGTTCAAGTTCAACTTCAACGTTGTGCTTTTTATTTAAAGAGGATCGAATCTCTTTTAGTTTTTGCCCTTTATTTCCCACTTCAGGTCCTAAAAGGAGGTAGTTGCTACTCATAGTCGCGAATGATCAACTGAAGTTTACCTAAAATGGTAATATCTTTTGAGTAAAGAGAGCCATACTTTGGATTTTCAGGGCGCAATTCAATTGAGTTTGATTTCAAATAAAACCTTTTTAAAGTAACTCTGTTCTCTTCCCCTACGCGGGCAACTACAATCTCTCCATTGTTGGCACTGTTAGTTTGTTTAATAATTGCCAAATCCCCATCCATAATTCCAGCATCAACCATACTGTCTCCCTCAACGTGGAGGGCAAAGAACGGCCCTTTTCCTGGAATCATTGAAGAAGGAAGTTGTAAATCGTACTCTTTGTTCTCCTCTGCCAAAAGAGGAAGCCCTGCTGCTGTAGCTCCTAAAACTGGAACACTAATTGTTTCACCTCTTTGAGATGAAGAGTAGCCAACAATACCAGTTGATCTACTAATTCCCTCAGATGAGTGGATAACCCCTTTTCTCTCAAGTGCTTTAAGGTGATCGTGGGCTGCTTTCACAGTAATTTCAAAGGCGCTTGCAATATCTCTAACAGCTGGGGCATACGAATTATTGTCGATATACTCTTTAATAAAATCGAATACTTGTTGTTGTCGATCTGTAAGCTTTTTCACTTTAAACTCCTACTCTTCAAACCTATTGTTAAATAGATTTTCTATAGCATCGGCTGCTTCAACTTCATCAGGCCCTTCAGCACTGATTTTTAAACGCGATTTATAGGCAGCCCCTAAGGTGATAATCCCCATAATTGATTTGCCATTGATTCTCATCTGATCTTTTTCCATATAGATCTTTGATTCAAACTGGTTTGCCACCTTAACTATAAGCGCTGCTGGCCTGGCATGTATTCCTGCTCTGTTTTGAACTTCTACTTCCCGTTCAACCATTTCAGAATGTCTCCTCATTATTGTAATAGAGATTGCGTGCCGACTCACTTTCAAGCCACTTCAAAACCCCTTGGTCAAACTCTTTGGCTGAGAAGTATCCAAGATTCTTCAAGCGCTCATTGCGAGCAGCTGTTTCTATAATAATTGGGACGTTACGCCCCAGCTTTACTGGAACTTCCAGTTTAGGGACTGTAATTCCTAAGATAGATTCAGTCAACTCTTCGCCAACTCTTTCGTAGTTTTTATTTGAATCCCACTCTTCAAGTTGAACTATTAGTTGAACTTGTTTACGCTCTCTAATTGAACCAACTCCGTAAAGGTTAGCAATATTTAAAATACCTAAGCCTCTAATTTCCATGTGGTGGGCTAAATGGGGATTCTCCCCGCTCCCAATTAAAAATGTTTCACTGATGTTGCGAAGTTTTACACTATCATCACTAATTAGGCGGTGACCTCGTTCAACCAACTCTAAAGCAGTTTCACTTTTACCAACCCCACTGTCTCCTGTAATTAATACCCCAATACCAAATACCTCAACAAAGACTCCATGAATGGTCATTGTTGGAGCAAATATCTCCTCTAATAATTGGATATAACCTTTGGTGAAATCGGCTGATGAGATTTTGGTAGTTAAGATTGCACAACCTGAATTTTCAGCTAAAGTAGTAAACTTTTTACTAGGGGATCCTTGGTCTGTAAAGACACAACAAGGAATCTTATAAGAGAAAAACTGCTCGATTGTTTGATAATTATCTTCCATCTCCAACTTCTTTAAATAGAGTTGTTCTCCTCGTCCAAAGACTTGAATTGTGTCGTGGTTGAAAACTTCAAAGAATCCACTGATGGGCAATCCTGGGCGACTAACTTTTGAGTTTGTCAGCTTGCGCGATAATCCACTACGCCCAGCTATGCAACTAAGTTGTAAGTGGTTGTTTTCTTTTAAATCTAAATCGAGCAAATCTAAGATTGAAAACTCAACCATAAAGCCTCCCAATGAACTATAGCACAATATAGTGGTATGTTACCATTTGTTTAGTAGTTTTTACATAATAGAAAAAATGCCCCCGCAGGGGCATTAGAAATAAGTAAAATTATTTTTAGTTATGACTTTGTATTTTACCTTTCTCCTTTCGGGCTAAAGCCTCCAGCTTATCAACTAGCATCTCTATCCCTTCGTAAAGCTCGTAACAATCGTAGCTCACCATTTTTACTAAGCCCCAAGAAAAGTGGACTTTCCCATCGAGATGAAACCCTTGACCCTTTGTCTCTCTAGTCACGGTGATGGTTAAATCGTGAATAAAGCTCTCTGCAAAGGCAAGCTTCTCCAACTTTTTATCAAAAAAGTCGCGTGTTGTGTCACTTACATTGTACCGGATTCCTCTGATTTCTAAGTTCATAGGTCCTCCTTTAGAAAAGTCTTATAAAAATGATACGATTGCCACTAATAAAAGTCAAACCAAAAGACCTTCTAATTTAGGCGCTCATAGGAGGAGTCTATGTCTAATTCATTCCTATATTTTGTAACTGTTCTACGAGCGATCTTAATCCCTTTAGAACCTAATATGTCTGCTATTTTCTGATCGGATAGCTTTTTGGGGCCTTCATGCTCAAGGATAATCTCTTTAACCATCTCTTTAACAGCTGTTTTAGAGACCTCCTCTTTTTCCCCTGTAGTGGTTTGTAATGAGGAGCTAAAGAGCTCTTTAATGGGAAGTATTCCCCAATCAGTGTCTATATATTTGCCTTGTACTGCTCTACTAATTGTTGTCTCGTGAAGCGATAACTCTTCTGCTAAAACACGATAAGTTAGAGGTTTAAGATATCTTGGACCACTTAAGAAAAACTCACTTTGATATTTTATAAGTTGAAGACCAATGTTTCTAATAGTCTCTCCTCTCATCTCTATTTGACTGATCAATTGATTTGCAGATCTAACAGCATTAGCGATGTAAGAGGAGACCTCTTTTTTAGTCTCTTTCCTAGATAGATCACCTAGATGTTGAAAGTTTGTATCGATGCTTAAAGTAGGGGCTGCATCATCGTTTAGAGTTAGTTGCAACTTCCCTTCAACTTGGCGCACATAGAGATCAGGAATTATATACTGAGTCTCTCTAGTGTCATAAAGTTTTCCAGGGTAGGGGTTGAGTGTCTTTAAATAGCGGTATAAAAGTTCAACTTCATCCTCTTCAAGTTGCAATGAAGTGGCTACCTCTTTAAATTTATTAAGTCGTAGTTTTTCCAAATGGGTGTAAACCATCTCTTTAAATAGATCTAAATCGTTGCCACTTAGTCCATCAATTTCAGCTTGTAAAACTAAAGATTCTTTAAAATCGTAAACTCCAATGCCTGGAGGATCTAAAGATTGAACTATTTTTAAAGCCTCTTTAATTTTTTTAATTTGATTTGGTTTAACTAGAGATTCAACTTTGTTACGATGAAAGCCATTTGAATCTAAGTTGCTGATTATTAAACTCCCTAACTCAACTATCTCTTCGCTCACTTTTAGCCACCCTAATTGGCGTAAAAGATAACTTTGTAAAGTCTCATCTCTAGAGAGGGCTCCTTCAATGAATTGCTGGTTTTGATCAGCAGCAGTTTGATCAAAATAGGAAGAGAGGCGCACTGAAGAATAGTACCGATTTGGATCATACTCAGCAGAATCACTTAAATCATCATCTGCTTTAACTCTATTTTGACTTTCAGCTATCCTTTCAATTGACAATGAGCGCTCAGGGGGAATCTCTAAGGCTGGGTTGGATTCAATCTCATCTCTTATTTTTTGTTGTAACTCCAAAGTTGACATAGCCAACACTTCAAAAGTTTGAATTAGTTGAGGAGAGAGGGTGAGTTGTTGTTTTAACGATTGTTCCAACTTTAGAGAGAGGCTCATTTAAAACTCCTCTCCAAAGTAGATTTGACGAGCTTCAGCATTTGCTAACAGTTGCTCTTTATTGCCACTAGCTAAAAGCTTTCCATTGTTAATTATGTAAGAGGTGTCGGTGATAGCCAAAGTATCACGCACATTGTGATCGGTGACTAAAATGCCAATTCCCTTTTTAGCTAATGAGAGGATCAGTTGCTTTATCTCATAAACTGCCTTTGGGTCAATACCAGCGAAAGGTTCATCTAACAATAAAAAGCGGGGATTAGTTGCAATAGAGCGGGCAATCTCAGTTCTTCTTCGCTCTCCACCACTAAGAGTATAACCAAGTTGTTTTTTTATTGCACTTAGGCCAAATTCTTCTATCAAGGAGTTAGTTAACTCTTTTTTCTCTTTAAAGCTTAAATCTTTTCTTGTTTCAACAACCAACTTAATATTCTTTTCAACTGAGAGTTTTCTAAAGATTGAAGATTCTTGAGGTAGGTACGATAATCCTAAGCGGCTTCTTTTATACATTGGCATGTTTGTCACATTCTTCCCATTTAGAAATATCTTCCCTTTATTGGAGGCAATAAAACCAACAATCATATAAAACATCGTAGTTTTACCAGCCCCATTAGGGCCAAGTAGTCCAATAATTTGGCCCGATTCCATCTCTAAGGAGAGTTCATCAACTACAACTTTGCGTCCATATTTTTTCTTTAGGGAGGTTGCTTTTAGAGTAGATTTATCCATTAACACTCCCTCTAATTGATCCCTCTAGTAAAATCTCATCATTCTCTAAATCAACAGTTGCACCTGAAGCACTGTAAGTGTCTCCTTTGTAAGTTATGGTTGTGTTACCTATAAGATGGAGAGTTTGAGCTACGCGGTTGTACTCAATTGAATCAGCTCTACAAACCATGATTCCTGAATCGGTGTGCCTTAAAATTTTAGCCTCAATTTGTAGTAGGAGGTGACTTTCATTTCTAGAGTAGGAGAGGTAGGCTCCAGTGGCAATAATCTCATTTTCTAAATCTTGAACTTCAGCCCAACCATCAACTAACAATTTTTCTGCAACACGATCGTAGGAGAGGGTGTTGCTTTTAATTAAGATGTTGTTGTCACTGTCAGTGATAAAAACACCACCAGTACCAACTAAGTAGCGTGAATCGGGACCTAAAAGCTCAATATTTTCTGCTTCAAACTTTACAGAACCAACCTCAACAACAGCATCTTGACTTAGCATTATGGTTTCACGCCCCTCTCTCATCACAGCTTTGGTGTGTCCACCTCTAAAGATTATTGGCTGTGCAGCGCTAAGGGGAAGGGCAATTAGAATGAAGATTAAAAGTGTTCTAAATTTAGTCATAGTATAAAATCCCCTCCTCCATAGTTGCAAATTCAAATTCTGAAGTGGCAAAGTTACCCACAAAGCCCCTCCCTTTAAGTATATCATGCTCTTTGTTAATTAAGGTTACCAGGCTCTCTTTTTCACTAAATACTTTTTTATCGTCGCTGTGCCAATCAAAGTTATCACCATGTAGTGAAAAGTTCTCTTTATGGTTTTTAATAGTCACATCTTTTCTGAGTCTTAAGTTGTTAGTTGTAGTCTCTATTTCGCCTTCATTAAAAGATCCAGACATAATCAAAGTTCCATCAATATCTTTTTGAATAAACGTAGCTTTGGTTATAAAAGCTTTGTTAGCATTTTTGTAGATCTCAATGGTCTGAGCTTCTATGGTGATAGGCTCTTCGTCTGAACTTTTTATTTTGTAGGTAGTATTAGTTAAAACTAGGTCGGGCAAAAGGTCTAAGTGGAACTGATCACTCTCTTTGAAGGCAAATGAGCATCCACTTAAAACTACAACCAAAAGGATTAAGAGCCAAAGCAATGAGCCCTTTTTCACAAAATTTCTCCTACTACTTTGTCTCTGAGAGAACCCGGGTAATTTTGGGGGTATACTCTTTAGCTTTCACTCTTGAAAAAATATTGGTGATTAAAAATCCAAAAGCAATACCAACAACTCCAAAAAGGACCCTAACAATCTCTGTTGCTTGAGGTTTAAAAGCCAAAGTTAAATAGTACCCTAAGGGGAACAGTAAAAGAGGCAACATCAAAGCCATAAACCCAGCTAATATTGTCTTTCCTGGGGGAAGGTAGAGTTCGACGGTATCTCCAATAGAGAGTTTAATATTGGTATCATTACCGGCAACAAAGAACTTTCCTTTGGTGTTACATAGTGCTCCAGCTTGGCAACTTTCACATGCGACTGAGTCACAAGAGACGGTTACCATCCCATTATCATTTATTGAAACGACAGATGCGTGTTCATACATATCATTTGCTCCTTATTTCTAAGCAGGCTTAGTAGCATTATTATTAACGATTAAGCGCAATGGTTCAATATTTGTTCTCTTAAAATCGTCTTGCAAAGTGACAATTGCCCCTTGTAACTCAATTACACCCCAACTCTCATCACTTTGAGAGGGTATTTGTGTAATAAAGCGCTCAATCTCTTTTTTGCTTTCAAAACCTCCAACACTGATGCTACTGCCACATCTTCCTGTGTCTGTTATAAAAGCAGTTCCATTGGCTAAGGTGTGGGCATCGGCTGTTAACACTTTTGAGTGCGTTCCTATGACAGCAGCCACCTTCCCATCTAAAAAATAACCCATGGTTTGTTTTTCTGCAGTTGTTGTGGCGTGAAATTGGACAAGAATTGCATCAGCTTCACTTTTAGTTTTCTCAATAATATTTTCAACTAATAAAAAAGGATTGGCTAGATGGGTTCTATTGAAGTTGCTGTTTCCCATTAAGTTTATAAAAGCAAACTTTTTATCTTTTATTTCAACTATCCTAATTCCCCTTCCTGGTGTTTTAGGGGGGTAGTTTGCTGGTCTCAAAATTCTGTTAGTAGTTCCAATAAACTCCACCATATCTTTTTTGAAGTAAGCTTTTTCTCCTGTGGTGATTAAATCAATACCCATCTTCATTAGTTGGATCGAGTGGTTTTTACCAATTCCAAATCCTTTGGTAACTCCCTCTCCGTTGGCAACTACATAGTCGATGTTGTTTTCACTAACAACTTTTCCAAGTCCTTCTTTCAAACTCAGCAAACCCGCTCGACCAACGATCTCCCCTAAAAACAGAACTTTAATACTCATACTTACAATGTAGAGTTCTTTTAAACCTTTTTCAAGTTTCCACTAAATAAAAAAATCCCCTAGGCTACTAAAAAGTAGTCTAGGGGCAAGGGATGAAACAAAGTAAGCTTATGCTTTAACAGCATCCAAAGCGGCATTATAATCGGGATGATCTGTTACCTCTTTTACGTACTCGACGTACTTTACCACATTGTTCTCATCAAGGAGGAAGACGGAACGGGCTAACAAACCAACTTCCCTAATGTATGTGCCACTTGCGTTGGCAAACGAGTGATCTTTGTAATCACTTACTGTCATCACTTTATCAACGCCTGCAGCACCACACCAACGCGCTTGGGCAAATGGTAGGTCCATGGAGATAGCTATTACTGTAACATCTCCAAGCTTTGTTGCTTCTTCGTTAAAACGGCGCACTTCAGCGTCACAAACTGAAGTATCTAAAGAGGGAACGGCTAAAATAAGCTTTCTCCCTTCAATATCACTCAATTTAAATTCACTTAAATCATTTTTAACTGCTGTGAAATCATCAATTCTATCTCCCACTTTTAGTGGATATAGTGCTAAATTTACGGGATTACCCCCAAAAGTAATATTCATCATATTCTCCTTTTTAAACTCATTACAGAAAATACTAATAGAATAGAGAATCGACAACAGATTGACACAAAATAAATCTATAAGTAATAATTTCTTGTTGGCCCAGATGGCGGAACTGGTAGACGCGCTAGGTTCAGGTCCTAGTAGGGAAACCTGTGCAAGTTCAAATCTTGTTCTGGGCAAAAGATATAAAAAATGGGCTACTTAAGGGACACCATTGGGTGTTTACATCAAGCCCTTATATTTCGCCCAGTCTTTGATATTTTAATTACAGTATAGTTATCTACTAGGAAGTTGATGAAATTGTTCTGACAAAACAATACCTTTTAACTTGCAATTATACCCTAATGGGGTATTAATAAATCTGTTTAATATCTAATTGCACCCTATAGGGTGTTGTTTATGTATTAATGCTTGTCTTTAGACCCTATCAGGTATATTATTGTGTTATGGATAATGTTATTGGTGATTTTATTAAAGCAAAAAGAAAAGAAGCTGGCTTAACCCAAGTTGAGTTTGCCCTTAGATCGGGCTTGGGATTGAGGTTTGTAAGAGAGTTGGAGCAGGGAAAGAAAACTGTTCGCTTAGACAAAGTTAATCAAGCCTTATCTATGTTTAATCATCATGCAGCACCAGAGCCTTTTGAATGGGATGAAAAGGAGAGTTGAAGGTGGCTTATAGAAAAGGGAAAGTATTTGTAAAAGATACATTTGCAGGAATTATAGAAGAGATAGATACTGGGTATCGATTTACTTATGATGACAACTATTACAACAATAAAAAGTCAAAGCCAATTAGTTTAACTATGCCTCTAACTCAACAAGAGTATACAAGCAATGCACTTTTCCCTTTTTTCGATGGACTTATAGCAGAGGGGTGGTTGTTAGAGGTTGCTATAAAAACTTGGAAGCTCAATAGAAATGATCGAATGGCTATCTTATTAGCAACTTGTAAAGATAACATAGGCTATGTAAGTGTTGAGGCTTTAAAATGAAATATTGTTTAAAGTGTCTAGAACCATTAGATTCCTCTACTACTGTCCAGTGGCACCAAGGATGTTCTCAAAAAATGTTTGGAACAAAGACTCCTCCTGAACTTGAGATAAATGAAGATATTTTGGAATCTTTGGCTTATGAGGCAGTAAGAAAAGGGGTCAACGTAACTGGAGTTCAAAAAAAACTATCACTTAATTTAGATAATACAGAGAGAAACAGTAGGCTAACTTTGGTTGATTATCCAACTGGTTACATTTTAAAAGTGGCCTCCTTAGAGTATGAGCAATTACCAGAGTTTGAATCTTTAGCTATGAATTTAGCCCAACAAGCAGATTTAGATGTTGTTGAACACGGTTTACTTAAAGTTAAAGATGGGTCTTTAGCTTACATAACAAAAAGAATAGATCGCCTCTTTAGTAAAAATGGTGTTGAAAAACTCTATATGGAGGACTTTTGTCAATTAAGCGAAAGAATTACTGAAGATAAGTACAAAGGCTCTTATGAACAGTGTGGCAAAGTTGTGAAACAATATTCAACCCAGCGGATGCTTGATTTATCGACACTGTTTTATGTAATACTTTTTTCTTATGTAATTGGAAACTCCGATATGCATTTAAAGAACTTCTCTTTATATAGTCCTTCAGCTGAAAGGATAATTTTATCTCCAGCTTACGATTTACTTCCAGTATCATTGTTGATAGAAGATAGTGAACAGACTGCTTTAACTCTTTTGGGTAAAAAATCAAATATAAAGAGATCTGACTTTATAAAATTAGCTAATAACTTTGACTTAGACTCTAAAGTAGCTCCTAGAATGATAGATAAACTTGCCTCATTGGAAGATACGTTTATTGAATATACCAAAAGAAGCTTTTTAAATAGTGAAAATAAAAAGAGGATGAGTGCTTTGATTAGTGAGCGTATTAAAAAGTTAACTGATTAAGCTATCAATGAGAAAAGTAATCCTCCGCTAGTAGATAATAAAACTACTAGAACTACGTATATAATCGTCTTTTTCAAACCCAACGCTTTTCCTATTACCAACATTGCTGGAAGTGAAAGGCTAGGACCAGCTAATAAAAGAGCTAAAGCAGGAGCTTGTCCCATCCCACTACTTATTAAACCTTGGACAATTGGGATTTCAGTAAGAGTTGCAAAATACATAAAAGCCCCTACAATTGAAGCAAACAAAGTTGCCCCAATAGAGTTTCCTCCAACTAAAGACTCAATCCATTGATTAGGGATAAGAGCTTGGTGCCCAACTCTTCCTAATAATAAACCAGCAATAAAAACACCGCCAAATAGAAGGGGGAAAATTTGAACAGCTAACTCTTTTGTAGAATCAACCCACTCACCTAACTTTTCTTTGTTTAACCACTTTATGATTACCCATAAGGTTATAAGAACAAAGGGGAGGGTTATATAATATTTTAAATTGAAGATTACATCCCAAATTCTATTTGCCCCATTTGAGGGGGCCCAGTTTACAAAGATTAAGATAGCTACCATTGACCCAATAAAGAGGGTAATTTGTTTTAAAGAGAGCTCATTAGTGGCACTACTGTCAAACATTGCTTCATCTACAACTCTATCTTGATCCTCTTTATTGAAAATTAATTGCATTATAAGACCAATAACAATGGCAAATAGGATAGCAAATACCATTCGAGCTAACCCCAATCTCCACCCAAAAACTTTGTATGAGAGGATGATCGCTAAGATGTTAATTGCAGGACCAGAATATAAGAAAGCAATGGCAGGACCTAGCCCTGATCCCTTTTTATAAATTCCTTTAAATAGAGGAAGGATTGTACAAGAGCAGACTGCTAAGATTGCCCCTGATAACGAAGCTATTAAATAGGAGACCCATTTTTTAGCTTTTGGACCAAGATATTTAATAATTGCTTGTTGGTTTAAAAAGACAACTATTGAGCCAGCTATAAATAAGGCGGGGATTATACAAAGAAGAACGTGTCCTTTTGCATATTCACTGAGCATCATGAAAGCTTCCAAAATACTATTGACAACTTTAGGGTGAGAAAAAGGGACAAATAGGGCAATTAGAAATATTATTGAAATAAGAATTAGTTGTTTATTAGTTTTAGACAAGGTGCTTTAAAACCTCTTCTTTTGGTAAAACTTTTCCACTGCTAATAATTGAGCCATCTATTATCAAAGCAGGGGTAATCATAACTCCAAGTGCAACTATTTTGTCCATCTCAGTTACTTTTTCTATTTGCGCTTCAATGCCTTTTTCATTAATGGCACTACGCACATTTGCTTCCAACTTATTACATTTTGCACACCCGGTGCCTAATATTTGTATTTTCATAGTTTCCATTATTGGAAACTATTGTGTTTATGTCAATAATTTATTGACAAAGTTGCCCTATTTTGCAACATTTTTCATATGGATGAAATTGAACAAAGTGCACAACTGTTTAAAGCTTTAGGAAACCCAGTTCGTCTATCTATGGTGCTTGCTTTAAAAGAGAAGTCATGGTGTGTCTGTGAACTAGCAGAGAGTTTGAATATTAAGAAATCTGCTGCCTCAAAACACCTCTCCTTATTAAATAGCCTTGGAGTTATTGAGATGGAGAAAGAGGGGACAAGGGTAAATTGTACTTTAGTAATGCACTGTATAACTAACATGATGCAGTGTGCTATTGATAAAAACTAATTAATTGTGACTTTGGTTTTAGTAGATAGTGCCCACTTTTCTAATTCTTCTTTATTTAAATATCTTCCTTTAATTTTTACTTGATTCTCATTTTTGTAATCAGATGGTTCACGATAAACATTTAATCTCCATAAAGGAACTTTTCCGATTTGTCTTTTAATAACTTCAAGATTGTTTATTGATAGATTTGGATAAATTGTAGTTCTTACTTCCCAATCATCAAAAGTCTCTTTTAGTATTTGCAATGAAGAGTTAACTTTTTCCCAATTTGCACCTTTAGAACAAATACTTTTGTAATTAGCCCATACAGCTTTTACATCAAGAGCAACATAATCTAACAACTTATTATCAATAAGCTCTTTTAGAATTAGAGGGTTAGAACCATTGGTATCCAATTTGACAAGATATCCTAAGTTTTTCACTTCACCAATAAAGGATTTGAGAGCCAACTGCATTGTTGGCTCTCCTCCACTAATAACAACTGCTTCTAGTTGGTTTTTTCTTTTTTCTAAAAAAGAGAGAGTTGAGTTGTAATTCTTATTTTCCTTAAATTCAATTAAAGAGCGGTTATGACAATAAAAACAGTCATAATTACACCCTTGAGTAAAAACAATGGCACTAATTTTATTGGGGTAATCTAACAATGAGAACTTCTCAACAGCAGCTATATTCATAGAGCTACCTTGTATTCTACTCTTTCATCATACTCCTCTTTTTTACCTACGTGAAAATCTCCAACAGGTCTTAAGTATCCAACGACTCTGGTCCAAATCTCAGTATCTTTATTACAGGTAGGACATTTTTTTACTTCACCACTTATATAACCGTGGTCTGAACAAGTTGAGAATGTGGGTGTTAAAGAGACATATGGGAGGCTATAGTTGCTAAATATCTTTTTTAATAAAGTTTTTGCAACTTCTATTTGGTCGATCTTCTCCCCTAAATAAAGGTGTAATACAGTTCCACCTGTGTATGAAGATTGAAGTTGATCTTGTAAATCTAAAACTTCGAAGATGTCTTGGGTGTAGGCAACTGGAAGTTGTGTTGAGTTTGTATAGTAGTTTGCATCAACTCCGCTACTAATAATATCTGGGTAGGCTTTTTTATCTAAGGTAGCTAAGCGATAACTGGTTCCTTCAGCAGGCGTTGCTTCTAAATTGAAAAAAGTAGAATACTTATTTTGATACTCTTTAATTTTTTCATTTAGTAAATCTAAAACTTCTAAGGCAAACTTTTGTCCTTTGGGTGTCGTTAGGTTCTCTTGATCATTAAAGAGATTTCTTAAAGACTCTTCCATTCCTACTAGCCCAATAGTAGAGAAGTGGTTTGCCCAATAAGATCCCTGTTGTTTTTTTATTGGTTCTAGCCAGCGAGAACTAAATGGGTACATTCCCCTCTCAGTCTCTTTTTCAATTATTTTTCTTTTTAAGTTTAAGCTAATTGCAGCTAGATCTGCCAATTCAGCAACTCTTTGTTTGTAATCATCTTGATCTTTAGCTAAATATCCAATTCTGGGTAAGTTAATTGTTACCACCCCTATAGAGCCTGTTAATGGGTTAGAACCAAAAAGGCCACCACCTCTTTTTTTGAGTTCAGTTGTATCTAAACGGAGGCGACAACACATTGATAAAGCATCTTCTGGATCTAAGTCGCTAGAGACGTAGTTTGAAAAGTAAGGAGTTCCATATTTACAAGCCATTTCCATAATTGCATCAGTAACTGGACTGTCCCAGTCAAACTCTTTAGTGACGTTAATTGTGGGGATAGGGAAGGTAAAGGGTCTTTGAGAGGCATCTCCTTCCATCATCACCTCACAAAAAGCTAAGTTAAAAAGATCAACTTCTTTTTGAAACTCTCCATAAATTTCATTTTGGACTTCACCGCCAATAATTACATGTTGATTTTTCATTCTAGATGGAACTTGTAAGTCAAAAGTGAGGTTGCTAAAAGGGGATTGAAAGCCAACTCTAGTTGGGACATTGAGGTTGAATATAAACTCTTGGATAGCTTGTTTTACCTCTTTGTAACTAAGGTTGTCATATCTTATAAAAGGGGCACAGTAGGTGTCTATTGAAGACCAAGCTTGAGCTCCTGCACACTCTCCTTGAGTTGAGAAGGTGGCGTTAACAATTTGTCCTAAAAGAGAGCGAAAGTGTTTTGCAGGGCGAGAAGTCACTTTGCCCTCTATTCCACCAAAACCCATTGTTACTAATTGTTGTAGATCCCATCCACAACAATAAGGGCCATAAAATCCTAAATCGTGGATATGAAATTCCCCTTCGAGGTGGGCTTTTCTAATATTTTCAGGATAAATTTCATTTAAGTAGTAGTGACGGGTAAATTGTTCTCTGATGTAGTTGTTCATGCCGTTTACAGATTTTCGGCTGTTGGCATTCTCTTTTATTAGCCAAGTTCGATCATCTAAATAGTCGTGAAACATGTTCTGAACTGCAGTTATAAGGGCACTCTCTTCTCGAGCTTTGCCCCTTTTCTCTCTATAAAGAATGTAAGCTTTCGCAGTAGCAATGTAATTGTGTTTAATTAAGACTTTTTCAACAGTATCTTGAATTGTTTCAACATCGACAGAGTGTCCATGTTTCTCAGAACAAAGCTGAAGAACCTCTTTGGCGATTAAGGGGGCATCAACTTTTTCTTTGGTAGCGTTAGCAGCTTTTTCAACTGCATTAACAATCTTTTGTCCATCGCAAAAGAGTTGTCGGCCATCTCTTTTAGTAACTAGATAAACCATTTTCTCCTCCAATTACTCCACAGCTGTAGATAATTGGATAAGAGTGGTCTCTTAACGCACATACCATACACCGTGGTAGCGTTAGTTCATGCAGGGAGGTCTTCTGGCTTAGGTGTAACAAAAGGTGTCCCTTCCCAGATTTCTCCAGTGGTTTTGACACCCCTCTAACCTTTACAGCGGCGGGACCGCGTGGGATTCTCACCCAACTTCCCTGTCCTGCATGCACAATATATAGTGTTGTTGTACCAAAGGGTACGCTACCTATAGTAAGGGGGATTAATTTATTAATCAATAGTAAAACTGGTAATAGGTTTTGATAGTCTATAAAACGACAAAATGAAAAGTTAAGAAGTTGGTTATATAAAAAAGTGAAAATATAATAGGAGAATGGAAAGCTAGAGAGCTATTAGGAGAGAGAAGTTTTAACACCTTTTGATTGAAATATATGTCTAATAGCTATAACAGGGTGGTATAAAATCATTCTGGGTCCTGAAAAGCGCATTATTTTTTTTATTTGCTCTTTCTTATCTGGAGTGTAGCAGTGAGTGGGGCAAGCTGAGCAAAATGGTTTATTTGGTTGATAGGGACAATTAGCAATTCTGTTTTTAGCATAATGAAGAAGTTCATCACACATCTGTTTTTCATCTCTATTCTTATTTGAATAGAGATGAAACATCTTTTCTAAAACTGTTTGCTCTTTTAAAATTTCCATCTACTTACTTAACAACGAATTCCCTTTGTCGGTTACTTTATACATCTTAACAAACTCTTTAGAGCAAAAAGTAGCGAAAGGGCAACCACCACAACTGCTAGAACAAACAGAAGTACCTTGATCTTCAGTTATGTAGCGCATCCTTATTAGTTGTTTTATAGATTCATCAATAAGAGCCTCTGATACATTCATCTCTTTGGCTAAAATTGATTTGGATAAATATCCATTATTATTAATACTTACTAATACATCTTTTAACATAGCAACTACCTTTTATTAACTAAACCCTAACAGCGATCCTATTTGGAAAACTGCAACTGCAACTATCCACCCTATAACAAAGGTATAGACAGCCATGAAGATTGGCCACCTAAGGGTTTTAGTCTCTTTTGCCACAGTACCTAAAGTAGCGACACAAGGAGTGTATAAAAGTACCATCACCATATAAGAGAGGGCAGTGAGGTGGGTAAAATGTTGTTGAATTGCATTTACTAAAATTGCTCCCTCTTCCACATATTGTCCTGCGTACAACATTCCCAATGTTCCAACAACTGCTTCTTTAGCAGGGATACCGGCAAACAGTGCTACAGACTCTTGCCATGTTCCAAAACCAGCATGTTTGAATAGTGGAATTAAAAGATTCCCTAACATTCCTAGATAGGTGTGCTTCCCATAAGGGGTAGCAGTTGATGGTAAAACAGCTAAGACCCACATAATGGCAACAACTAAGAAAATTAGTGTTCCAGCTCTTTTAATGAACCCAGATACGTTAGCCCACATATTTCTTAAAACGTTTACTGCAGCAGGCATTCTATAAGGGGGAAGTTCCATAATGAAGTAGGAGGACTCCCCTTGGAAAAGGAGTTTATTAAAGATCTTAGCCATAACTAGGGCAACTATAATGCCGAAAGCGTAAAGTAAGAATAGAATTAGTCCGCCATGGCGGGGAAAGAATGCAGCAATGAAAACCGAATAAATTGGAAGTTTAGCACCACACGACATAAAGGGGGTGATTAACATGGCAATCATCCGATCTTTTTTATTGTCCATTGTGCGTGTTGACATAATTGCTGGGACGGTACAACCAAAACCAATGATCATTGAGATGAAAGCTTTTCCTTGCATCCCAAAGCGTCTCATTAAATTGTCCCAAACATAAGCTGCTCGTGCCATATAACCACTATCTTCCAAAAAGCCCAATAGTAGGTACAAAACGGTAATTAGTGGGACAAATTCAACAACAGCTCCAACTCCGTTAATAACTCCATTTATCATAAAGGAGACTAAGAAATCAGGGGCCTTTATATAAATTAAGAAGGTTTCTAATAATCCTCCTAAATACTCAACCCCCTCAGCAGCAAGCTCTCCTAAGATATCTTCTCCAATTGCAAATGTGATTTGGAAAACTGCCAACATGATTAAGGCAAATATTGGGATTCCTAAATATTTATTAATTAGAATCTTATCAATTCTGTCAGTTAAAGTTAAAACCTCATTTTCAGGTCTAATAACCCCTAACTTTGCAATGGTGTTTGCATATGCGTAACGTGAATCAACAATCTCTAACTCAAAAGAGTCACTTTGGTGGAATTTGTAAAACTCATCAATTCCCTCAATGACTTCTTGATCAACATCGCTAGATCTTAAATCATCAACTACATGATTATCCCCTTCAACAACTTTAATAGCAGTCCACTTAGCGGGGAAGGGGAGTTTTTTACCTTTCAGAATATCTTCAATGTGTTGAATATGGTGACTAACATTTTCATTGTAAGTTAAAGGGTTCTCATACTTTAGAGGTTTTTCAATAGCTTCAATGGTAGCTTTAATAATCTGTTCTTTACCAATTCCTTTGTAGGCAACTGTTGCTACAACAGGAAGCCCTAAGCCTCTTGAGAGTTTGTGAAGGTCAAACTTAATCTCTCTTTTTTCAGCTTCATCAACCATGTTTAAGGCAATAACTATATTTTTGCCCATCTCTAATAGTTGTGCTGTTAAGTATAAGTTGCGCTCAATATTACTAGCGTCAATGATGTTAATAATTACATCAGCTTCATCAGAGAGGATGTAATCCATCGCTACAACTTCATCTTCGCTGTAAGCACCTAACGAGTAGATTCCAGGAAGATCTACCACCTCATAATTAACACCTTTATGGGTAAAAGAACCCTCTTTTTTCTCAACTGTGACCCCAGGCCAGTTTCCTACGTGTTGATTAGAGCCTGTTAGGGCATTAAACAAGGTAGTCTTCCCACTGTTTGGATTTCCAACTAAAGCGATTTTCTTATTTTGCATTATTAGGTCCTTATGACTCTTGGTTTAAAATAATTTTGCTTGCTAGTCCCCGTCCTACGGCAACCTTATTCCCGTTAAGACTAACAATTACTGGACCCACATCATTTTTTATTATTTTCACGAAGGCACTGGTATTAAAACCAAGCTCATAAAGTCGTTTTGTAGCACCACGACCTGCTGCAATGGTGTTAACTTTACCTTTATCGCCTTGGCGCAACATTGTTAAATTTATTGATGTATTATTCATAAACGATTGCCCCGTATGATATATATTAAAAGTTAGTCATAACTAACTTTATTATAATAAACACTATTTTAGCCCCTTTTGTCAATGGTAAAGTTG
>Ga0265293_10001068_pt1 | contig 61453 bp, 56 predicted proteins | sample Munlanlewell138R_FD_192505 | JGI IMG/M metagenome (GOLD analysis project Ga0265293, IMG submission 192505) | Leachate microbial communities from a municipal landfill in Southern Ontario, Canada - Leachate well 138R | ecosystem: Engineered > Solid waste > Landfill > Unclassified | place: Canada...
TCGCTCGGGATGACAGCGCTGAGCGGTTCAAAGATCAATGTTCGAGGTTTTCCGCTGACCAATCTTCCTAACTTCCTACCTTCTTAACTTCCTCCATCATGCATCCCGGTGCGATAGAGGGGATCCTTCCACTCCGTTCATCCGCCTTCGGCGGCTTCACTCCGGTCAGGATAACAACCTTGATATTTTTATCGTTCATCTTTTATACAGCCTTCGCCCTTCATACGTCGGGCTTCGGCCGGCCGGTTGGCGGGCTTCGGCGCGCAAGCATCGTTCAATTATCCATTATCAATTGTCAATTATCAATTACTTTTCTTCCACCCAGTAATTCGGGGCTTCCTTGGTGATGAGGACGTCATGGACGTGGCTTTCGCGCAGGCCGGCGTTAGTAATACGGACAAATTCTGCCTTTTCCGCGAGGTCTTTGACGGTCTTACAGCCGGCGTAGCCCATGCCGCTCTGCAGGCCGCCGACCAGTTGAAAGATCACGTCCGCCAGTTCGCCCTTGTAGTGCACGCGTCCCTCGATACCTTCGGGGACATATTTGCCGCCCTCGCTTTTTCCGTCCTGAAAATAGCGGTCCGAGGAACCCTGCTTCATGGCGGCCAGCGAGCCCATGCCGCGATAGACCTTAAAGCGTCGGCCCTGATACAGTTCCACCTCGCCCGGAGATTCCTTGGTGCCGCCGAAGAGCGAGCCGATCATGACCACCGATGCGCCGGCGGCCAGGGCTTTGACCGCATCCCCGGAATACTTGATCCCGCCGTCGGCAATAATGGGAACACCGCTTTCGCGGGCGGCGGCGGCGCAATCCATAATAGCCGTCAGCTGGGGGACTCCCACACCGGCCACCACGCGCGTCGTGCAGATCGATCCGGGGCCGATACCGACCTTTACGCAATCCGCGCCAACACCAATTAAATCCCGGGTCGCGGCGGCAGTTGCCACGTTGCCGGCTACCAGCGGCAGCACCGGAAAGCGTTTTTTGATCTCCGCGACCGCTTTCAGGACCTTTTCACTGTGCCCGTGGGCAGTATCGACGGTAATGATATCGACATTCTTCTCGACCAATGCGGCAACTCGCTCCAGAAAATCGCCGGAAACCCCGACCGCGGCGCCGACCCGCAGACGGCCGACCTCGTCCTTGACCGCTTTGGGATATTTCATTTTCTTGCGGATATCCTTGATGGTGATCAAGCCTTTTAAATAACCCTGCTCATCCACCACCGGCAGTTTTTCGATGCGGTGTTTCTGCAGGGGCTTGATCGCCTCTTCCAGGGTAGTCCCCTCCGGTGCGGTTACCAGATTCTCCGCGGTCATGTATTCGGAAACCTTTGCCCGCTGGTCTTCCGCCGTAATAAAACGCAGATCCCGGTTCGTGATAATACCCACCAGTTTCCCTTTCCGCACTACCGGCACGCCGGAAATGGCATAGCGGGACATCAGCGCCAGCGCTTCGGCAATGGGCTTGTCCGGATCGATGGTAATGGGATTAATGATCATGCCGCTTTCGGAGCGCTTGACCTTATCGACCTCCGCCGCCTGCGCCTCGATGGCCATATTCTTGTGAATAAAACCCAGACCGCCTTCCTGGGCGATGGCAATGGCCAGCTGCGCCTCGGTCACCGTATCCATAGCGGCGGAAACAAAGGGGATATTCAGGCGGATATTCCGTGTCAGGAATGTTTCGGTCAGCACATCACCCGGCAGCACCTTGCTTCTTGCCGGTACGATGAGCACATCGTCAAAGGTCAGCGCCTGTCTGATGGTTTTCTCATTTTTCATTTCGCACTCCTTTCAGGCATGATCCCGGCTTAGCACCGGTCGGATTTCATTTTTTCGTCCTCTATCTGGTCCAGGATCTCCTGCGTGATACCGGTAGGATATTCCCCGGAAAAACAGGCATCGCAGATCGGCAGGTCTTTGTACAATTCCCGCAGGCCTTCGACGCTCTGGTAGATCACTTTTTCGCAGTTCAGTTTTTCGGCCACCTGTTCGGGACTGTTGCCGGCGGCGATCAGTTCTTTCTTGACTGACATATCGATGCCGTAGATGCAAGGGAATTTTACGGCCGGCGACGCGGAGATAAAATAGACCTCCGTTGCGCCGTACTCTTTCAGCAGATTCACGATATGGCGGGAGGTGGTTCCGCGCACAATGGAGTCGTCCACGACCGCGATCCTGCGGCCGTTAACAATATCGCGGATGGGATTGAGCTTCTGCCGCACCACACGCTTGCGCAGTTCATCGCTGGGCGTAATAAAACTGCGGCCGACAAAGGGATTCTTGGCAAGGGCACGGCGGTAAGGGACCTGCATTTTCTCCGCCAGCCCGGAGGCAAAGAAGTAGGCGGAATTCGGCACGTCGATAATAATATCGGGCTTGACGCCGGCGGCTTCGACCCGTTCTTTGAGCGCCTTGCCCATGCGCACGCGTTCCGTAGCGACCAGGCACCCCTTGAAGACCGAATCCTCGCGGGCAAAATAGATGTATTCAAAAACACAGAAAGCGGGTTTTTGATGCTTAAGGATTCGGGAATGCACCTGATTGTCCGAATCAATAAAGACGGCTTCGCCGGCCTCCAGATCGCGGACATATTCATAGCCAAGATAGTCAAAGACCACCGTTTCGGAAGTAAAGATATACTGCGTTCCTTTTTCGGTCTCCCGTTTACCCATGATCAGCGGGCGGATGCCGTAGGGATCCGTAAAGGCCAGGAATCCCATGCCCTTGATATAGGTCAGGCAGGAATAGGCGCCGCGCACATGCTCCTGCACGAATTCCACGGTTTCGAACAGGTCCTCCACGCCGACCTGTTCCAGGTTCTTTTCCTGCAGATAGGTGGCGAAGGTGTAAAGGAGCAGTTCCACGTCGTTATCGGTTTCGATCATGCGGTGATACTGGTTGTTCAGCACTTCGCGCAAGCGTACAAAATTGATAACGTTCCCGTTATGCACCATGGCGATCCCAAAGGGGTAATTGACCGCAAAGGGCTGCGCGTCCATCGCTTCGGTCGAACCGATGGTGGCGTAGCGTACGTGCGCCAGACCCACATTGCCGCAAAGCTTTGAAATATCGAATTTTTTAAAGACCTGCGACACATGACCGCTGCCTTTGTGCAGGTGGAAGCGCCCGTCGTTGTAAGTCAGTACGCCCGCAGAATCCTGTCCGCGATGCTGGATAGCCACCAGTCCGCTTACCAGTTCATGCGAAACATCTTCAAAACCGCAAATACCCAAAATTCCGCACATGTTTTTTAATGCTCCTTATTCCTGTTCGTGTTCAAAAAGTTCTTTGAGAACCTCGCTATACATTTTGTGCTCCAGCGCCAGTCCTTTTTTTTCAATTTCTTCCAGATAATCCAGTCCGCGAAGGTCCAGTTCCCGTTGCGCAATGATCTCTCCGGTATCCATGCCTTCGTCCACGTAGTGTACGGTAACGCAGGTCTTTTTCAGTCCCTGCTCAAAGGCCCAGGCGTAGCCGCCGATGCCCTGGAATTTCCGGGTATCGGCAGGATGGATATTGATGATGCGGCGCGGGTAAGCGCGGATGAAGAGCGGACTGAGCATGCGCATATAGCCGGCCAGGACAATATAGTCAAGTTTTAGGGGCGCCAGCAGATCCAGGACATCCCGGTCGAAGGCTTCGCGTTTTTTTCCTGCAGAGGGAATGCATGCGGTCGGGAAGCCGAGATCTCCGGCGATCTTCAGTCCCGGAGCATCGGGGCGATTGGAAAAAACAAGGGCAACGGTACAGCAGTCCCGCAGCAAACCTTCCCTTGCCTGGCGGAGGATGACTTCCATATTGCTGCCGCGGCCCGAGATAAAGATTGCAATGCGTTTTTTCATGCTGTTTACCGTTTAAATATGGACCTTAGAAAAGATTTGAAACCGCTTTCCCGGCGGAAGCTGACCGTCATGCTTTTCTGCTCATTGATCAGCGAGGCCAGGGTATATTCCCAGCGGAGATTATTATTCAGAGTATCCCGGAACATCAGCGGCGTATTGCAGTCCAGGATCTTGTCCGGCAGATGCAGAGTATAACTCCAGTTATATTGACCCAGCAATGCATGTTTCAGCATATTTCCGAAACCTTCCCCGTTGTTGTCCAGGGTATCGCTCATCGTTATCAAGCGAGAATAGCGGACCGCGCCGTCCTCCTCTTCCAGGCGGATCTCGCCAAACCAGCTGTCTTCTACCTGGTTGAGCAGCAGGATGTGTTCAAAATCGGCAAAGACCTGGATCCAGGTGATCTTGTCGACCTGGTAGGTCGCGCTGCCCGTGACCGTGATCCCTTCCACGGAATCGCAGAGTTCCACGATACTCAGTTCGGAAAGATCCTCATCGCTGATGCTGGCATACTCCGGCAGTCCGATCTCAAAAAGAAGGCTGCCGGAGCCGTCCTTTTCCAGCCAGATCTCCTCGCGGTATTCAATGCATCCGCTCAGGGTGAAAAGCAGGAACAGGGCAAGGAAGAGCTGCGGCAGGAAAGGTTTTTGCCTCATGGCCGTCTCCTCAGCGCGCGGTGGGCGATATCGCGGCGGTAGCGCAGGGTATCAAAATGAATTTTTTGTACTTCGGCATAGCATTTTTCCACCGCCTTGCGCAGTTCGGCATCGTGGCAGACGATATTCAGCACCCGGCCGCCGGAAGTCAGCAGCCGGTCACCGTCCCGCTGTGTTCCCGCATGAAAGCAGAGGGTATCCGCCAAAAGATCCGCAATGCCCCTGACCGGCATTCCTTTTTCGTATTTTCCGGGATAGCCGCCGGCGCAGAGTACGACATCCACAAAATACTCTTCGGAGAAATCCGGTTCTATTTCGCAGAGGGAGCCGTTGAAACAGGCCAGCATCAATTCCAGCAGATCGCTGTTCAGCGCCGGCAGAATGACCTCCGTCTCCGGATCCCCGAAGCGCACATTATATTCCAGGAGTTTCGGTCCTTTTTCCGTCAGCATGATCCCGAAATAGATAACACCCTTATAATCAAAGCCTTCCGCTTCGATACCATTGAGGGTTGGCAGGATGATCTGTTCATCAATGGCATCCAGTACCTTTTCCGTTGCGGCGGGAGCCGGGCAATAGGCGCCCATTCCGCCGGTATTCGGGCCGGTATCGCCGTCGAAGGCCGCCTTATGGTCCTGGGAAGGCAGCAGACAGGTGATATTTTTCCCGTCGGTGATCCCGATCACGGAAAGTTCTTCTCCCTGCAATTTTTCCTCGATCAGGAATTCCGCCTGGGGACCGTATTTTTCCAGCAGATCGCGGATCGCCGCATGGGCCTCTTCTTCCGAGCTGCAGACATAGACGCCCTTGCCGGCGGCCAGGCCGTCGTATTTAATGACCACATCGCCTTTATTTTTCGCGATGCAGGCAGAGGCATCCTCTTCCGGGGAATAGACACCAAAATCCGCCGTGGCGACGCCGTATTTCCTCATAAAGGACTTGGCGTAGATCTTGGAGCTTTCCAGGCGGGCGCCGGCCTTATCGGGACCGAAGACCTTGACACGGCTGTCCGCAAAAGCATTGACGATGCCCTCGCTGAGCGGTACTTCCGGTCCGACAACCAGCAATGAAACGTGATTTTCCTCACAAAAGCGGCGTATCGCGGCATGGTCCGACATAGTGATACTGACATTATTTTCCGTAGCGCCATTGCCCGGCAGCATCCATATCCGTTCCGCCCGGGGCGATTGCCGGAGTTTCCATTCCAGGGCATGTTCCCTGCCGCCGGAACCGAGGATAGCGATATTGATCTTATGCATTTCCGAGTACCTTTTTCAGATGTGCCAGAATGCGGCTGCAGACCGCTTCGGCCAATCCGGTATAGCTGCTGCTGCGCAGTGCCGTCAATTCCCGGCGCAGTTCGTCGGAGATCTTCAGTGAATCGATAAACTTGTTCAGTTCCGCAACGGTCAGGCGGTTCCCGCGTGTCAGATTTTTCAGCATTTCGTAGGGTTTTTCAAAGCCTTCCCTGCGGAGAATGGTCTGGATGGGTTCGGCCAGCAGTTCCGGGTAAGCATTCAGTTCCTGTACGCAGTATTCCCGGTTCACATCGACCTTTGCGAGTCCGTGCAGCGTTTCTCCGAGTCCCAGATCGCCGTGTCCCAGCGCCACGCCAAAGTTCCGTTCCACGGTACTGTCGGAAAGGTCGCGCTGCAGGCGGGAATTCGGCAATTTGGCAATAAAATGGTCCAGCAGGGCATTGGCGATTCCCAGATTGCCCTCGCTGTTTTCGAAATTGATCGGATTGACCTTATGCGGCATCGTGGAGGAACCCACTTCCGCGGATTGGTTTTTTTGCCGGAAATAGCCCAGCATGAGGTACATCCACATATCGCGGTCCAGATCCAGGAGAATTCCGTTGATCATGCGGGTAAGATAGAAGTAGTCCGCCCAGCTGTCATGATCTTCGATCTGGGTTGTCGCGGGATTCATTTCCAGGTCCAGGCTTTCGATAAAGTTTGCGGCGAACTTTTGCCAGTCCGTACCGGGAGCGGCGGCGGTAAAAGCGGAGTAATTGCCGGTGGCGCCGTTGCATTTAGCCCGGAATTTCAGGTTCTTGAGTTCCTTATAGCGACGCAGAAGGCGTTCGGCGTACACGGCAAGTTCTTTTCCCGCGGTTGTGGGAGAGGCCATCTGGCCGTGGGTCCGTGCGGGGATGGGGATACTGCGCCAAGCTTCGATTTTATCCGCAAGGAAGTTCAGGAGCTCCCGGAGCCGGGGCAGCTGCCGTTCATCGCGGTATTTTTTTAATAATAAGGTATAGGCGATATTGTTCACATCTTCGGAAGTCAGTCCGAAGTGGATCCTGTTCGGATGCCGCAGTCCCAGCGTTTCCTGCAGGTAGAGTTCGCAGGCTTTCACGTCATGATTCAGTTCCGCCTCGATTTTTTTGATAGCCGTGTAATCATCCGGAGAAAAGCCTTTTGCCATTTTTTCGATCTTACTGCGTTCGCGTTTGTTCAGGGGCGGGAAAATGCCGTAAGGATCGAGGGCAAGCAGAAACTGCAGTTCGACCCAGACGCGTGCGCCCATCAGCGCAAATTCCGAGAAATAGTCACCCAGCGGTGCGGTCCGTTCATAATAGCGGCCGTCCAGCGGTGAAATTGCCTTTAACATGGTTGATCCCTTAATTTTATTACCCTTTACCCGGAATCGTCCTCCGCGCTCAAATATAATGCAATGCGCAGGTCTTTGGAATGATTTTTTTGGAGAAATTGCATTGGGGCAATTGCATTGAGGCAAATAAATTGACTCAAAACAATTGACTCAAAACAATTGACTCAAATATTTTGCCCCAATAAATTTGACTCAATCCCTAATTCCCGCCGGCCGCCGCAAGGAAAAAACGGATCAGTATTTTGCGCCCGCAATGGCGGCAATGATATTCATCAGGATGGGTACCGCATAAATGATACCAATGGTCAGCACTTTCTCCTTCACGGTCTTGCGCGTGATCACAAAGAGCGCTCCGGCAAAGAAGAGAAAATAACCGACGATCAGAATAAGCCAGATCCCCGCAAAACTGCGGTTCCAGAGCGTGTATTCCCAAACCAGCAGATCGGCCTTGTTCAATACGCACTCGATAAAGACGCAGATGATCGTGTAGGCAATGGCCATCACCCATTTTTCATTGAGCCCCAGTATCTTCTTGTCCTGTTTCTCCGACAGCGAGTAATAATAAATAATTCCCAGGATCAGGAACATGAAGATGATCTCGATATTCCAGCCGATGGTGACCCGCAGACCCGTGTCGCCGGGGGTTGTCCAACAGGCGGAACGTCCGCTGATCCACAGCACCCAGCCGTTCCAGGTCTCGTTAAAGAAGTCCAGCCCGAAGACCGTCAGTCCGGCCAGCACCGGATCCCAGTTCTTTGTCAGCCGCGCCTTGTTGATCTCCCGGGTATAAATATAGAAAACAATGGCCAGCAGCGGGACCACGTACCATTTCAGCATGGACAGATCCCGCAGTCCGTCCAGCGCCATTAAGGTTGCCTGAGTCATGACTCCTCCTATCTTAGTTCTTACTTAATTTTAAATAATTTTAAGTATTTTGAGTGTTAAAGACAAGGATCTTTTTTAATTCGCCTGATATTTCCCGTTGAATTTTCGCCGCTGCAGATGTAGATTGCACGGAGGTTTTATGGATAAAGAAGCGTTATATCGCAAAATACGGGAAGACCTGCATGCGCTGATACGGGATTGCGGGGATGCGCTGGCCAATTACGCCAACGCTTCCGCACTGCTGTACCACTCCCTGCCGAATGTGAACTGGGCGGGTTTTTATTTTTTTAAAGATGATTCGCTGGTACTGGGACCCTTTCAGGGCAAACCCGCCTGCATCTTTATCGCTCCGGGCAAAGGAGTCTGCGGAACCGCCTTCTCTGCGAAAAAGACCCTGATCGTGGAGGATGTGCATCAATTCCCGGGCCATATTTCCTGCGATGCGCGATCGCGCTCGGAGATCGTTGTGCCTCTTATTTACCGGGACTCCCTTTACGGGGTCCTGGATATCGACAGTCCCCGGAAATCCCGCTTTGATGCCGTCGATGCCGCAAATTTGGAGCAAATTGCAGCATTGCTGCTGACGCGGCAGGCAGGATTTCCCGAATGCCGCGGCTAAACCTTTCTTGTTTCGCGGGAACCTTGATCATTGCATTATTTGCTTGACTTTTCGCTTGTTATAGCTTATACTAATCAGCTTTTTGCCTTTATTCTTACAAGGGGGTTTAAATGGCAGAAAAAGAATTTGACGAAATCGAGGAATCGGAAGAGATAGAGGAATCAGACACGAACAGCCCTGTCAAGATCAAGGGAGACACCGGCGGTCGCAAAAAACGGAGCAGTAGCGAAGCGAACCGTGCATTAAGTCGTTATCTTGACGAAATCGGCAATTTCGAACCCCTGAAACCCGAAGAAGAGATCGAGCTGGCCCGTTCTGTCAAACAGGGCGACCGTCAATCCCTGAAAAAACTTTGCGAAGCCAATCTGCGCTTTGTAGTGAGTGTGGCAAAGGATTATCAAGGCCAGGGTTTGCCGCTGACCGACCTGATCAACGAGGGAAACCTGGGACTGATCAAGGCGGCGGAACGTTTTGACGAGACACGCGGTTTTAAATTTATTTCCTATGCCGTTTGGTGGATTCGTCAGTCCATACTGCAAGCGCTTGCCGAACACAGCCGCATTGTCCGCCTGCCCCTGAACCGCGTCGGGACCATCAGCAAGATCACCCGCGCCACCGAGGAGCTGGAAGGCGAACAGGAACGTACGCCCAACGAAGAGGAACTGGCGATCAAACTGGGTATCAAGCCACAGGAAGTCTCCGACGCCGTGCGCATTTCGCGCCGCCATCATTCACTGGACGCCCCTTTTCGCGATGGCGAAAAGAATTCCCTTATCGATATTATAGAAGACAACGGACAAAAATCTCCGGACCGCAGCCTGATGGACGAATCGCTGGAGTCGGAGATCAAATCCGCGCTGGATACGCTCAAGGAACGTGAGCGGGAAGTGATCAAGATGTATTTCGGTATCGACCGCGAATACGCGCTGACCCTGAACGAGATCGGCGAAGAGTTCAATCTGACCCGTGAACGGGTACGGCAGATCAAAGAAAAAGCGATCCGCCGGCTGCGCCATAAATCGCGCAGTATCAAACTGAGAAATTATTTAGGTTAACCTTAAAACGCCTGAAAGGTGGTGATCAAGCAGATGGTGCAAGTGACCGTTCATAAAGATGAACCGCTCGAAAGAGCGCTGCGACGTTTCAAGAAGAAATTCGAAAAAGCCGGGATCATGAAGGATATCAATAAGAATTCCTATTATATTAAGCCCAGCCAGGACGAACGTATTCGCAAAGCCAAAGCCGAACGCCGGCTGAAACGTATGTCCCGTATGGCAAACCGTTAATCATTCGTAAAAATGGACATTAAAGACCGGCTTAACGCCGGTTTTTTTGTTGCGGCGTTTTCATTCAGTCCCTGTCTTTGCAAGCTTATTTATTGTCCATTCCCTAAAAATGTCTTACATTTGCGAAAATATGAGGCGCTGATGAAAGCAAAGAAAACAACGAACATGGACCATCTCTGGGCTCCCTGGCGCATGGAATATATCCGCTCGCCCAAAGAAGAAAAGGATGCGGGCTGCATTTTCTGCTGCAAACCCAAAGAGAACTGTGACCGCAAGAATCTCATCCTGCATTATGGGAAAGCGGTCTTTGTGATCATGAACCTTTTTCCCTATAACAACGGGCACATCATGGTGGTTCCTTACCGGCACCTCAGCGATTACCGCGAACTTAACGAAGACGAACGGCACGAGATCTCCGATGTCACCCGCATCTGCATTGAGATCCTTGACCGTGTCATGCATCCCGACGGATTCAATATTGGTTTTAATCTGGGCATTTCCGGCGGTGCGGGTATTTCGGAACATATTCATCAGCACATCGTTCCCCGCTGGTCCGGCGATACCAATTTCATGCCCGTACTGGGGCATACCAAGGTCCAGGTAGACGGACTGGAAGAAACCTGGCTGAAGCTGAAAGAAGCTTTTGACACATACTTTAAACAATGAAACACCGTAAACCCGCAGTTGCAGGACAATTCTATCCCGCGAGCCGCGAATCGCTCGGCAATTTGCTCGAAGGACTTTTCCGGCAAGCCGCTGCGGATGCGCCGGAAATCGGGGAACACATTGCCGGCATCGTTGCCCCGCACGCCGGATACGTCTATTCCGGTCTTCAGGCCGCAAGGGCTTTTCATTATCTGCAAGATCGTGATTATAAGACCGTTTGCATCATCAGTCCCAGCCACCGGGAGTATTTCCCGGGTATCTCGGTCTATCCCGGAGAAGCCTATGTTACACCCCTGGGCGAATTGCCGGTGGACCTTGAAGGCCGCCGGGCGGCGCTGCGTTGCCCCGGCATCTTCGAAACAGAAGAAGGTCATCGCGCTGAACATGCTTTGGAGGTCCAGCTCCCCTTTTTGCAGTATGCGCTAAAGGATTTCTCCATCATTCCCCTGGTCATGGGCGACCAAAGCCCGCAGATGCTGCAGCTGGCCGCATCCTGCGTAAAACAGCTGCACGCCCAGTTCGGCCGGAGCATGCTCTTTGTGGCAAGCTCGGACCTTTCACATTTTCATCCCGCTGCAGAAGCCGCGGCCATGGATACGGCCCTGATCGCCATGCTGGACAGCTACGATGATGCAGGACTGGAACAGGCTCTGCAGAAAAATGAGGTGGAAGCCTGTGGCGGCGGACCTCTGCTGGCGCTTCTGCGGGGACTTGCCAAAGAACGGCACTGCGTCCGCACCCTGGGATACCGGCATTCGGGACAGATCAATCACGACAAGCGGGAAGTGGTCGGTTACACTTCGGCGCTGATACTGGAAAAGGGCAGCGATTCCGCAGAAGGAAAACACTGATGGATATTCTCCGATTTGATGCAGAAAAACACGGATTTTGGGACGCATTTGTACGTTCCGCCAATAACGGCACCCTCTTTCACGAACGGCAGTTCCTGAACTATCACCCGGCGGGACGCTTTATCGACCATTCCCTGGTCTTCATGGACGGGAAACTGCCCGTCGGACTTTTTCCTGCGGTCGAGGATACGCGGGAAGGCCGGCGCATTTTGCATTCACATCGCGGAAGCAGCTACGGAGGCATTGTCCAGCCCCCGAATCAGGGCGTGGAAAAGAACTTCCGCATGCTGCGTTCCCTTAACCGCTACGCGGAAGAACAAGGCTTTGACCGCATCGTAATGACTCTGCCGCCGGACATCTACAACCGGCAACTCAACAATTATCTGGAATTCGCCTGCTTCCGGCACGGATATGCCTATCTGAAGCGGGAAATATCTTCTGTGCTGGCGCTGGAAGACAACATTGACGGCAATATCGCAAAATTCAAGAGTTCAAACCGCACCGCCTTCCGCCGCGGCGAAAAAATGGGTGTCCACGTCCGGATCTCCGAAGATTTTGCAGCTTTTTATGCAATCCTGAAAAACAATCTCAAGATCCGCCATGGGGTCTCTCCCACCCACAGCCTGCAGGAACTTATCGATCTGAAAAAGCGCTATCCCGAACGGATCCGGCTTTACGGCGCCTATCTGAACGATACAATGATCGCGGGCATTGTGATGTTCGACGCCAACAGCCGCGTAACGCTGGCCTTTTATATTTCCCACAACGAAGATTTTCAGGAGTACCGCGGTGTGAACGTCCTGTTCAAGGAAGTGATCGCCGACAGTATTCTCCGCGGATTTTCTTATCTGGATTACGGTATTTTTACGGTTGATATGGAGCCGAATTTCGGACTGGCGCGTTTTAAGGAAAGCTTCGGCGCCGGCGGCGTCTTCCGCGATACCCTGATGCTGGACCTGAAACCAGGGCCATCCGGAATAAAAGCATGATCAGACAAGATATTATCCGGCTCAGCAAACAGACCCTGGTCTACGGTTTGGGTTATGTGGCTGCCCGCATGATCAATTTTCTGCTGCTGCCCTTTTACACCCATCACATTGCACCCGCCGAATACGGTGTGATTTCCCTGGTCTACGCCTTTATCGCATTCATGAACATCATTTACCACTATGGACTGGAAAGCGCCTTCCTGCGCTTTTATTCCAAAGCCGGCACGGATGAAGGACATGAACAAAAAGATGTTTTTTCGACGGTACTGATCTCCCTGCTGCTGAGCAGTCTGTTCTTTTCTTTGCTGATCATCCTGTTCGCTCCCGGGCTCAGCCGTATGCTCCTGCAGGCGCCGCAGTATACCCGCATCCTGCGACTGAGCGCCGCCATTCTATTTATGGATGCGCTCTTTCTTATTCCACTGCACTATCTGCGCATCAGCAACAAGGCCGTAATTTTTACCCTGATCACCCTGGCAAACGTGTTGATCAATGTAGGGCTGAACATTTACCTGATCCGCTACCGCGGAAAGGGTATTGAAGCCGTGTTCATCAGCAACCTGGCAGCGTCCTCTTTCAATGTCCTTCTGCTGATCCCGGTCCTGATCAAAAACTGGAATGCGCGTTTTCTTCCCGGACTCTGGAAAAAAATGCTGCTTTTCGGACTGCCCTTTATTCCGGGCGGTCTTGCAAGTATGATCATTGAACTCAGCGATCGCTATATGCTGCAGGCCTTCCGCGGTTTGGAGGAAGTCGGGCTGTATTCCGCAGGACATAAGCTCGGTATCTTCATGATGCTGATCGTAATGGCCTTCCGTTTTGCCTGGCAGCCTTTCTTCCTGCAGAAGCATAACGATCCCGAAGCGCCGCGGCTTTTTTCGCGTATTCTGACTTTTTTCGTATTTATCATGAGCCTTGTCTTTCTGCTGGTCAGCTTCTATATCCGGGAGATCGTATCCCTGCCGCTGATGGGAAAGACCCTGATCGAAAGCAGTTACTGGGGCGGGATCGCGGTGGTTCCCTACATCCTGGCCGCCTATGTGTTTGACGGCATTTACCTCAATTTCCATCCTGCTATCTATTACTCCAAAAAAACTTGGGTCATTTCCCTGGTGGTTGGTATCGCCGCGCTGATCAACGTTACCCTGAACCTTATTCTGATTCCCTCGCTGGGCATGATCGCCGCAGGGATCTCTTCCCTGTCCGCCTACGTGTTCATGGCGGGCTGTACCTATCTGATCGTCCGCAAGTGGCTGCCGGTGCGCTACGAAGGTCTGAAACTCCTCCTGATCTTTGTCCTGACGCTTGCCGCCTGTCTGTTGTATTTCGGACTTGATCTGACTTCGCCCGGTTTGCGCCTGCTGATCATCGGCGCTTATGCGCTGATGCTGCTGCCGCTGCTTTTTTACCGGAAAGGAGTACGGAAACATGGCACATAAGCTGCTGCGGCATTCCCTGATCTACACGGGCGGCAATATTGCGGCGAGGGGACTGAATTTTCTGATCCAGATCACGGTCTGGAGCAATATTTTTACTCCCGCGGATTACGGTCAGATCGCCTATTGCTATGTTTTCATCAGTTTTATGGCCGTGATCCTGCCTTTCGGACTGGATGCCGCCTTTATGAATTTCTATCTGCGCCGGAAGGAAAAGAACGCGTATCTCAGTAATGTCTATTTGCTGGTCTTTGCCCTGGCCGCGTTCTTTGTTCTCTCCTTTTTTATCTTCCGCAGAACTTTAGCGCCCCTGGCGATCCGCAGTGATATGCCGCAATTGCTGACCTTGTCCTTGACCATTCTTTTCTTTGATATTATCAACAATCTCGGGATTTTATACCTGCGCGCAGAAGAACGCGCCGTACTCAGCGTTCTGCTGCAGAATGCGGAGATCCTGATCCGCCTGATTCTGCTGATCCTGCTTGTCACTTCCTTTTCCGCAAAGATCGTCCACATCCTCTGGGCGAATCTGATCTCTTCCTTCCTGCTTTTTGCGGTGCTGAACATTCTGATGCTGCCAAAGCTGCGCGTGTCGCTGCTTTCCCGCCCGCGGATGCGGGAGCTGCTTCTGTTCGGACTGCCTTTTATGCTCTCAGGGATCTTTGACCGCAGCATTGAGCTGGCAGACCGGCGCCTTCTGGGATATTTCCTGGACGATGCGGCGGTGGGCATGTATGTGGCCTCCTATACCGTGGCGGTGCTGATCCGCCTGCTCGTCTACAGCTTTAACGCGGGCTGGCAACCCTATTTTCTACAGGAAATCGACAAGCCGAAAGGGCTTGAACGCATGGAAAAAATCTATATGCGCACAGCGGGACTGCTACTGCTGGCCTGGGTGCTGGCTTCGCTGTGGATGCCGGAACTTGTCCGCATTCCGCTGGGCGCCGGCAGGCACATCCTGAATGCGGCCTATTGGCCGGCCATTCCGGTTATCCCGGTCATTATGGGCGCTTATGTGATGATGGGACTGTATTTTCTGGAGCTTCCCGGCATCTATTACCGCAACAAGACCTACCTGAACGCCCTTTTCATGGGAGCTGCCGCTTTTCTCAATATCGGACTGAATCTTCTGATGATACCGCGTTACGGCATGATGGGCGCAGCATTGGCAACTGCGGCGGCTTATGCGCTTATGGCGGTCCTGATCCGACTCTGGAATATCCGGCACACTCCGCTCAAACGCGGCAATCTTAAGCTGCTGATAATGATCGGACTTTCAGCAGGGACTTATTTGCTCTTACAGGCGGAATTTGTCAATACGGGAACACGGATCGCGGGATCGCTGATCTATGTTGCGCTGATGTACCTGATGCAGCCGCTGAAATTCGCGGATCAAAATTCCTGAAGTTCGTTTTTTAGCCGATCTGTATAAGCTTTGAATGCCCCTGCGCTTATTGTTGGCGCACAGCGGGGGGGGGTTCCGGATCGCTTTTTTTACACTGATGTAAAAAAACCGGAAAGCAAATGGCAGAAAGCCGCCTGTCTTATCTGTCTTGAATATTAAATCTTAAATTTTAAATCATCAAAGATCGCGCTGACCACAGTTCGTGTAAATTTCTTCCAGCTTCCGGATAATGACCTTTTTGTCGTAGCGTTTAACAATATTCTCACGAATCTGTGTGCGGTCATATTTTTCCGGATGTTCGATCATCTCTTTCATGGCATCCTGCAGCGCAATATGATTGTCCACCGGTACCAAAATGCCATTGCTCTTGTTGACAAAGTCATTTGCTCCGCCGATATTCCCAGCAATGACGGGAACGCCGCAGGACAGCGCTTCGACCAGCGAGACCCCAAAGGTCTCCATGGCGCTGTAGAGCATGCAGACATCCGCTTTCTGAAGGTTCTTCAGCACCACGTCCCTGCCGGTTTCCCGGACAAATTCCACCTGGCGGGTCAGGGAACAATTCCTGGCTGTTTCAAGCAGATGCCGGTATTCGGGACCATCCCCAACGATTCGGATTTTGGCCAAATGCGTATTCCCGATGGAAATAAAAGATTCGATGATCTTGTCAATACGCTTTTCGGGCCGTAACATCGCCACGATCAGAAAGGTAAAGCGGTTAATAAAAGGTTTGCTCTCTGCGGGCTTGAAAAAATTCGTATCCACCATATTGCCGACCACATGGGAAGTGCAGCTTTCGGGCAGGTGAAAATATTGTTTGATCCGCTTTTCAACTGCCGTTGAAGGTGAGATCAGCGCTTTGGCTTTACTGTAACATTCCCCGATCAGCCTTTTCTGGAAATCGCTGAATCCCTTGTAAATAAGGAATTCTTTCAGATGTTCGGATACCAAAAAAGGGATATCCAGATCGTAAGAAGCCAGCGCCGCGCCTGCCCAAAGGGAGGAATGCACATGGATCAGATCGGGTTTGCCTTCCTTTGCGATCGCGTTATCCAGCAAGGATTTCAGCAGTTTCCGGTAATGCCGGTAAAAAGCTTCGGGCTGTTTGGGATGCCGGTTCAAAGCAATGTGCTGATAGGTTTTAACGCCTTTTTCCTCATAAATGCGGACACCCAGGTCCCTGCGGACCCTGAAAATATCGTGCAGGCTCACGATCTCCGCGGCGACGCTTACAACCCGATGGCCCGCTTCCGCCAGCGCTTCCGCATGGTCTTTAAAGAAGGTACCGTTAACGGATTTGGACGGATAGGGATACCAGGAAGGCAGAATAAAGATCTTCATTTTTACTAAACTCGGTTTTGAATAAGAATAAAATCCGTTTCAAGTTGGAACTTTTCTTCAAGATGCTTTTGTAAGGCCATAATCCCCGGTATTTCGGAGCGGAAATGTCCAATATTCAAATAGTTGCTTCCGCTCTCCTGGGCAATGGCCGGGATCTGTTCGCGAATATCGCCGCAAATGTAGGTGTCAACGCCTTTCGCCAGGGCGGCTTCATAGTAGGAACCCGCGCCGCCGGATACACAGGCGATGCGCCGGGGTATGTCCGGGCCAAAAGCACAATAGTCCATTCCGTATTTCCGTCCGGGCACCAGTCCCTCCCCTTTCAGTTCCGTATCTTCAATGCCGCCCAACTTTTGGTACAAGGTCTGCATGATGCCCCTGAAACTTAATCCGGCGCTGTTATTAAGGATAAAACCGACTTCAAAAGGCTCCAGGATCTCCGCTGCAAGACAGGAGGCCAGCTGGGCGTTGTTGCCGAGTTCCCGGTGCGCATCCAGTGGAAGATGGATACCGAACAAGGAAATATCCGCATCCAGCAGAATTTTGACCTTGGCCTTTTCGCGTCCGGCAAGCCGAAAAAAATCCTTGCCAAAAATTCCGTGATGTACGATCAGAGCGTCTGCTTCCCGTGCAAGCGCCTCCTGAACCGAGAGCAAATTATAAGAAACGGCAAAGGCGATCTTTCGAATACTCTCTTTGCCCTCGATCTGCATTCCGTTATGGCAATAGTCCTCGTAATCTTCGTAGCGAAAGAGCTTTTCAAGATATTCGGCTAGTTCCTTGCGGCTGATCATTGGTCACCTCCCTGCAAAATCAGAGTGACGGATAGCGGCCGGTGATCGGAAATATGGTTGTAGTATTCTGTCCAGCGGCCTTCCAGATAGGTGTCATATAATAAGGTTTTTGTTTGATAATGCACATCAAAAAGTTCATTCGTGATTGCAATATGGTCAATATGCGAGGGCCAGGAAGGATAGGACCAGTTCAGGTTGCTGCCTTGGGCGATGGCAAGATCGGTGAATTGATAGGAAGCCGTATCGTCCAGCATCAGCTGAAAAACATTCTGCGGGCGGGGATCCGTCAGTTCATCGTTGAGGTCCCCGAGAACAATGACCCGCTCGTCATCAAAATGCGTTTTAATATAGTCGTCAAGCAGTTCAAGCGCCTCCTGGCGGCGCCGTTCCTCATCCCAGGCATCGTTCGGATCGATCACGCCGTCGCCGCTGGCCTTGAGATGATTGTTGATCACAATGATGCGGGCTCCTTTCCAGTTGGCCTCCATTACCAGGGGCGGACGCGGGAAGGGCCGGGAAAGATTCGTATAGATCTCGTAGATGTTCGTATCCAATTCAAGAAGATCGCTGCGGTACAAATAGGCAAGTCCCCAGTCGCCTCCGCCTTCACCCAAAAAATAACGGTAGTTGATCAGGGATTCCGCAAGAGAGGCGAGCGCATATTCCGAACGCAGCTCCTGAAAGGCGACGATATCCGGCTGCATATCAAGAATGGCCTTTTCCATATAGGTGATGCTGCTGCTGCCGTTCTTGGGGAAAAGGTTAAGGTTCCAGGTGACAATATCCAGGGTGTCGCCGCCGCCGAAGGCCGGGAAAGCGGTGTTTTCATCCTCGGGCAGATCGATGGCGCAATTCCAAAAAAGCAGCAGAGCCGCAATCAGCATAATCCGTATTTTCATTCCAGTTCCATTTCCAAAATGTATTCATTGCCGCTGATGTGCATATCACGGATGCGGAAGCCCGGAATATATTTCCGGCTCAGCAGTCCGGTATCTACACGGAGCTCCGGATAGTTCAGTTGCAGCACATCCGGCATCGCCATTTTCAGCATATGTATCAGGCTGCGTTTCGACAGCACCTGCATCAGCAGAACGCCCTTTTCAAAAGTGCGGAACTCCAGATCGATCTGCAGCCCCTTCGGGATAAGCGGCGGCACTGCCCGCAGTGTAATGCCTTTCCCGGGTTCGTGAATGATGATCTGAATATCCTTCAGCGCTACTCCGGGCAGGCTGTCTCCGCGGAATGCAAATTGCCGGAATATAAGTTTCAATGATTTCATAGCCAATTATATAATGAAAATTCGGCATTAAAAACAACGAAATACTTGGCAGGCAGCGGAAATATCGTAAGCTCAAACGGACAAGGCGCCGGACTGCGGATCGCGTAGAGCCGCCGGGGTATTGCTGCTCCTGCATTCCCCTTAATAAATCCGCTCCCGGGAGATCAAAGGAAAAAAAGGCAGGTTTTTCCAGCATAAAAACATTGCGTAATCGTATCCGTGCAAATAAAAAAATTGATCTCCGGCGGTACGGAGCACAGAAATATCTGGCGTTCGTTAGCAATTCACTTTATATTTCAGGATGTTTGACATACAACAAAAAGGAGAATCAAATGAGCGTACGTATAGGTATTAACGGTTTCGGAAGAATCGGACGTCTGGTATTCCGCGAGATCCAGAAACGCAAAGACATGGAAGTGATCGCGATCAACGATCTTACGGATGCCAAGACACTGGCCCATCTGTTGAAATACGATTCCGTGCATAAAAAATTTGACGGCACTGTCAGTTCAAGCGCCGATGCCATTGTGGTAAACGGAAAAGAGATCCGGGTTTATGCCGAAAAGGATCCTGCCCTGCTGCCCTGGAAAGCGCTGAAGGTTGACTACGTGGTCGAGGCTACCGGAGTATTCCGCAAACGCGAACAGATAGCCAAGCACCTGGAAGCCGGCGCAAAAAAGGTCGTTCTGACCGTTCCCGCCAAAGACAAGATCGATAATATGATCGTCCTGGGTGTGAACGATACGGATCTGAAAGCGGAAGACAAAATCGTTTCCAACGCATCCTGCACCACCAATTGTCTTGCACCGGTCGCCAAAGTTCTGAACGATGCTTTTGGCATTGTCAAAGGACTCATGACCACTGTTCACGCATATACCAATGATCAGCAGATCCTTGATCTGCCGCACAAAGATCTGCGCCGTGCACGTGCAGCCGCAGTATCCATTATCCCCACTACCACCGGTGCCGCCGCCGCTGTCGGAAAGATCATCCCGGAACTCAGTGGCAAACTCGACGGTATGGCCATGCGCGTTCCCACTGCGGACGGTTCTGCAGTTGACCTGGTTGTGGAACTTAAACGCGAGGTGAGCAAGGAAGAAGTCAACGCTGCCATGAAAAAGGCGGCGGAAGGCGAGCTGAAAGGCATTCTGGAATACACCGAGGATCCCATCGTTTCCATCGACGTCGTCGGCAACCGCCATTCTTCCGTCTTTGATGCAGGCTGCACAATGGTCAGCGGCAATATGGTCAAGATCCTGAGCTGGTACGACAATGAATGGGCTTACAGCGTCCGGGTTGTCGATCTGCTCGAAAAGATGACAAACTTATAAAGAGAAGATTAGGCAAAGACTGCTTTTTGCAGTCTTTGCCTTTTTCCATGAAAACCATCAAATTTATTTTTGCATTGCACAACCATCAGCCGGTCGGAAATTTCGACTCGGTTTTCGCCGATACCTATGAAAAGGCCTACAAACCTTTTTTGGAGCTGGTAAAAAGCTATCCCGGCATTGCCGTTTCACTGCATTACAGCGGTTCGCTGCTGGAATGGCTGGTCGCCAACAGGCCCGAATTCACGGGAACGGTCCAGGCGCTGAGTGATCGCGGCAACGTTGAACTGTTATCGGGAGCCTATTACGAACCGATGCTGACCACACTGCCCTTGCGCGATCAGATCGGACAGATCAAGCTGCAGAATGCACTGCTGCGGAATGAATTCGGCTACACTCCCTCCGGCATGTGGCTGCCGGAACGGGTCTGGACTTCCGCCATGCCCTTTACCATTCATGAATGTAAACTGAAATATACGGTCATCGATGAACACCGCATCACGGATCACCCCCCGCTAAAGGGGTATTACAACTCGGAATACGAAGGCAGGACCGCCGGCATATTCTCCGTTTCGGAAACCTTGCGCAAAATGATCCCCGCAGCTTCGCCTGAAAAGGTGATCGATTATCTTTTAAGCATGACCTCCGAGAATGAACAGGATGTCCTGGTTTTTATGGACAACGGGGAAAAATTCGGCGCCCATCCGGAATCCGACGCGTATTTTCAGTGGTTACGTACTTTCTTTGAACTTCTGCAAAACAATAATGCCGCTATTCTAACAACTACCTTTAAAGATTACTGGGAGCATTTCATGCCGCTGGGGCTGCGTTATCCCAGCGAGGGCGCCTATTGTGAAATGGACGCATGGGCAATGGCCAATAAGGGTTTTGGCACCGGCTGGAACGCGTTTCTGATGAAATATCCGGAAGCGAACTGGATGCATAAACGCATGAGCCAGATCAGCCAGAAGATCGATGCCCTGCAAAATTCGGGGAAAATACCCCGCAGCATCCGCAAAATCAAAAAACAATTCTGGTCCGGTACTTTTCATGACGCCTACTGGCACGGCATTCACGGGGGTATTTACCTGCCGCATCTGCGGAACCTTGCCTGGATGAACCTGACCAAAGCCGAAAACGCCGTTGACCAGCAGCTTTACAACCTCTCCGGACAAATCTATCAGGAACTTACCGATATCAACCGCGACGGCTACAACGACGTAACGATTATTACGCGGAACCTGCGGGCCGTTTTTGACTCAAAGATCATGGGCGGACTGGAAGAACTCACTTACAAACCGGCCGGCATCAATCTGTGCAATACCATTGCCTGTTACCCGGAAAGTTTCCACCAGGATATGGATATCCGGCCCGTTTATGACAAAAATCCGCGTTATTCGCTGATCGAACGCTACTACGACAAGGCGATCGATGTGGACCTGGTGCGGGACCACAGCCTAAAGGAAGCCAGTGATTTTCTCAATGAAGCGGTTGAGGTAAAGAACACGCCCCATACCAATTGTGTGCGCTTTTCACGAAACGGATGGATCAACTGGCAGCGTGCGCATCTCTGCAAGACCATTACATTCCGGGAAAACGGCTTTGATATTCATTACAAGATCAGGAACAACGGCATTGCGGCTATCGATTTCTATTTTGGTCCCGAATTTAATTTCGCCGTTAACAGCGGCTCCTGGGAACAGCGTTATTACGCGGCGCCCGGGGATCTTAAAGGACAGACCCTGGAATTCATTTCCGACAATGACGGCATTCAGGAACTGAAGATCTGCAACTCGGCGGACCATTACGAAATTTGCGTAACAAACCCGGAGCCCGCCCGCGTCATGACCTACCCGCATATCATTCCGGTACTTTCGCCCGGCGGCGTGGAAAACATCTTTCAGAACGTGGTACTGAATTATTTCTGGAAGCTGCACATCGATCCCCGCAACGAAAAGCATATCCGACTGAGCGTTGACATTCTCCCCTGCCAAGCCTAAATGCCGCGGGTTCCGGAGAATATCCCCATAAAAAACGATAATTCAACAAAATTGCTTGACTGTCAAACTTGTTTTAGATATATTCATCGGCTATTTGTGATTAAGATTAAAAACAGGAAACCATTCAAATGTATGCGATCGTCGAAATTAGCGGAAAACAGTTTAAAGTGAGCGAATCGAACGTCCTCAAGGTTCCCCTTCAAAATGCGGAGCCGAATGACAAACTTCAGTTCAAAAACGTGATGTTGCTTGACAATGAAGGTGAGGTCAGTGTAGGTACGCCTTTTATCAAGAATGCGCTCGTCACGGCCACAGTTGTAGAACACGGTCGCGACAGGAAGGTCATCGTTTTCAAGAAAAAACGCAGAAAAGATTACAAAGTTAAACGCGGTCATCGTCAGGGCTTTACCATGATCCGGGTTGAATCTGTAACAGCCGGAAAGACAAAAGCCACGAGTGTGACTGCCGCTGCAAAAAAAAGCGAGCCTAAAGTTGCGGCAAGCGAAAAAAAGACGGTAGAGGAATAAATTATGGCACATAAAAAAGGTCAGGGTAGTTCGAGTAACGGTCGTGACAGCAATCCGAAATACCTGGGAGTCAAGTACTACGGCGGCCAGCAGGTCACGGCAGGCACCATTATTGTCCGTCAGCGCGGCACCAAATTTTTTCCGGGTCTCAATGCCGGGATCGGCGGGGATGACACCATCTTTGCCACGGCAGACGGAACGGTACAGTTCAACACCAAGCGCGGCCGTAAGATGGTTGACATTCTGACTGCCTGAAATACAATTTCAATGATATTAAAAAGCCCCCGATAAAGGGGCTTTTTTATTTTTTCGCCCATTATTTTGTGTCAAATTACTTGGGGCGATCCATTTAAAACATCTGCCCTTTTTCACTTTACGATGATCTTTAGCAAAAGCCACTTCGGCCCTGTTACTGATCCATGCGCGCCGGAATATTAAAATTCAGGTATTCCGTATAAGATCGCATTGGGCAATTATTTTTCTTTTACCGGAACTTTGCGGGTCTGTTCAAGGACCTTGGTAATCGTAGCCACCATACCCCCGACATCGGTCAGATTTCCGGGCAGGATCATGGTGTTGTTCTCCTGCGCCAGTTTCCCAAATTCCGTCAGATACTGTTCTGCAATGCGCAGATTGACCGCCTCGGCGCCGCCCTTTTCATTGATCACCCGGGCGATCTCCTTTAGTCCCATTGCGGTTGCAACGGCAACTTTCTCGATCTCCGCGGCACGGCCTTCCGCCTCGTTAATGCGGCGCTGTTTCTCCCCCTCCGACTTTGCGATCAGCTCTTGCTTTTCACCTTCGGCCCGGTTGATCTTGGCTTGTTTATCTCCCTCGGATTCCGCGATCAGTGCGCGTTTCTCGCGTTCGGCACGCATCTGTTTTTCCATGGCATCCTTGATGCTCTGCGGAGGCGTGATATTCTTGACCTCGTAGCGAGTCACCTTGACCCCCCAGGGATCAGAAGCTTTGTCTACCGCATCCACAATGGAAGTATTGATGGTTTCCCGTTCCTCAAAGGTCTTGTCCAGTTCCATGCGGCCGATCACGCTACGCATGGTGGTCTGTGCCAGCTGAGTGGCGGCAAACTGGTAGTTATCAATCCCGTAAGAGGCTTTAACGGGATCCATGACCTGCAGGTAAAGAATGCCGTCGACCTCCACGGAAATATTGTCACGGGTGATGCAGGTCTGCGATACCACATCCAGTGCCTGTTCCTTTAGCGTGTGCTTGTAGGCCACACGGTCAACCATGGGCACCAGGATATGAAAACCGGCCGTAATGGTTTTTTTATATTTGCCCAGGCGTTCGACGATAAAGGCAGATTTCTGGGGTACTACCCGTATGTACTTGGCCAGGATCACCAATGCAAGAATAATGATACCAATCCAAATAATGGTCAACACTGTAGGATTCATGGGATTCTCCTATTTGATAAGTTCAACTTTAAGGCGGATGCTGTCTTTGTCTATGATACGCACCGTGCTGCCTTCCGGGATGTCCTCATCCGCAAAGGCATCCCAGGATGTTCCGCGGAAAATGACCTTTCCCTCTCCGCCGAGGATGGCTTTTTCCACTTTGGCCATTTTACCGATATAGTCGTCCAATCCCTCGCTTTCGGCATTCTCCTGATTGCTGAAAAAGTGTTTTTTTAACTGCCTTCTCAACAGAAGCAGGGACGCGATCGAAATGATCGTGAACAGCATCAGCTGGACCCAAAGCGGCATTGCGGGAAAGATCGCCACCAGGATGGCCTGTATCCAGGCGCCGGCACCGAAAAAGATCACGATCAGACCCGGTATCGCAAATTCCAGCAGCATCATTCCCAATCCGATCAGGAACCAGATCAATACAGGTGATATTTCCATATCTATCTCCTTTCGCAGCTAAACGGGTGAAAAAAAGCGTGATATTCATCACGCTTTCATCCGCAGCTCTTTAAAGATTCTTTTTTATCGTTGCGATGTATTCGGCAATATCGGCTGCTTCCAGCTTGCCGTCCTTGCGGTAGACCAGAACGCCGTTCTTGTCAAAGACCAGAACACAGTAGGTGTCGTCCGTCAGACCCCATTGTTTGACAAAGGCATGGCTGGAATCTTTAAGGTACACGGTCCCGGGATACTTTTTCTGTTTGTTCTTCAATACCATCGAAACGGCGAAAGCCGGGAGCTTGGTCGCTTTATAATTGATCACGGCGACAGATCGGAGCAGGTCTTTGGAAATATCTTCCGCCTCCAGCGCGGCTTCGGCTTCTTGGTTCAGGTCCGACTCATCCGGGTCCACGTAAAAAAGGCACCATGCCGTTTCCTTCAGTTCGGCACTGCTCCAGGCTGTATTGTCCAGCCGTCCGCCTTCTTTCCCTTCCAGTTCAATCAGAACCGGCTTTTCTCCGACCACGATGCCTTCCGCAAATGCCAATCCGGCGATGCCGATCAGGGCGATGATCACTGTCAGTAACTTCTTCATGTTTCCCTCCGTTGCGTTATTGCTTTAAGTGTAAAAAATATAGGACAATTTTTTCTTTTTACAAATATTATATTGCGGACACGGATTTGAGATTCAAAACTCAAGATTTAAAATTTAAGATCCGGGGTGATTCGGGTCTAAGTCGCATATCACGGCTTTCTGTGCCGTAGCGCGCGTTCATTGCTCTATTGACGCCTTATTTTAACCGCATAAAAAATTTCCTTTTGTTTGACTCTGCTTTTCGTTTATCTTGCAGATTATGGCAATTTATTTTTCAAAAATGCAAAAAGACGAAGCAGCGGCGCAGCAGCGACTTATCGCCGATCTGCACATTCACTCCACCGCTTCCGATGGCGAGTACAGTCCTGCGCAAATTGCCAAGATCCTCTGGCAGCGCGGCATACGCGTAGCGGCCCTGGCCGATCATGACAGTATTGCAGGACTCAAGGAATTCCGCCGGAATTTTCCCGGCATCATGGTTCCCGGCGTTGAGCTTTCGGTCAATTATCAAGGCAGCGGCTATCATCTGCTCGCCTACGGATTCGACCCCGAAAATGCGGGACTCAAGGAGCGCCTCCGGCATTTTCAGAAGACCCGTTTTGAGCGCATTCTCAGAATCTGCGAGCGTCTGGAGACCCTGGGCTGCCCGGTCCGGCTGCCCGTCGAACTTCTGAATTTTAAAGCAGCGAACACGCTGGGCCGGCCGCATGTGGCAAGAGCGCTGATGGCAGCCGGTCACGTCAAAGATTTTAACGAGGCATTTTCGCGATACATCGGGGATGGAAAACCCGCGTACATTTCCAAGGCCCGCATGGAATTTGATGAAGCCCGGGAACTGATCCGGCAAGCCGGTGGAATTTCCATTCTGGCACATCCCGGCCTTTATCAGCCAGGCATATCCTTTGCAAAGCTGACCGGTATTCCAGTCAACGGCTTTGAGGTCTACCATCCGAATCATTCTGCAACATATACCCGCGTATTAAGAGAATTCTGCCTGCGTAACGGCATGCCCTACAGCGGAGGTTCCGATTTTCACGATCTGCGAAAGAACAAGGCAAACCTGCTCGGATGCTACGGACTTATGGAACACGAATGGAATAATCTTCGGACTTATATGGAGGCGCATTGCGCCTATGCCTTATCGGAAGGCGTCTGATCTTCCTGCGGCAGCCGCTCACCCATTACGGCCCGAATAATGTAAGCCCCGCCGCTGTATTGCAGGATCAGGGCGATGATGGACTGCAGAGGAACGCAGAGGATCATTCCGATAGGACCCCAGAGCCAACTCCAGAAGAATAAAGAGATAATAATGAACAGGGGTGAAAGCTTCAATCCCTCTCCCATGTAGCGCGGATCGATCACATTTCCCCACAGGAACTGCGAGGCGGTCAGTAGCAGGGACATCAGGATGAACTTCCCGTCAAAGCCAAATTGCAGCAGGTAGATCAGCATGGGGAACATGGTTGCAATGATGGAACCGATATTGGGAATAAAATTCAGCATAAAGGTGATCAGCCCGATAATAATGATAAAATCCAGCCGGAAGATACCCGTAAAGATCATGGCAAAAACGGCGGTAATAAGGCTGATGACCGTTTTCCGGATAATGTAGGTCTGGATCTTTTTCTGGATCTCCGGGAGAATCTCCGGCCGGTTCCGGCCTTTCAGGCGCAGAATCAGAGCTTCCAGCCGCTGTTCCAGCGCTTTCCGTTCCGCCACGATAAAAAGCAGGATAAGCACCATCAGGATAAGCGAGATAATGAAATCTACGAAACTTCCCATCGTGGAGGTCACAAAGCGTTGCAGGGAAATCCGGTTCGCAAGCTCGAACCAGTTGACCTTATCCTTGAAAAAATACTGCGCATCCTCCAGGGGAATGCGAAAGCGGGACAGCAGGTCATAGAACGAAAGAATGAGCTTTTCCTGATATTTCGGAAATTCGCTCACAAAAGAACTGATACTTGCATAAACCACCGTCCCAAAAAGGAAAAAAAGTCCGCCGACAATAATCAGCAACAGAAGGATAATGACAAAATTCGGAACGTTTTTCCGGCTTAGAAAACGGATAAGCGGACTGAATAAAAAGGCGATAAATACGGCAAGAAATAGCGGAATAAAGATGCTTCTTAAGCCCTTGAGCACAATAACGGCGATCACCAGCCCGACAAGGATAGCGATTATTCGCAGATAGCTGTTCGTTTTTTCCTGCTGCATCAAATCCATTTTATTGCCTTTCTTCGAACGGATCATCGAAAATCCGGGACCATATGAATTGTTAATATATAAAATCGCCGCCGAATTGCAAAATGTATTAAATTCAAACGAAAAGACATTTCGCTGAAATTTATAAAACATTTTAGGATTATCCGCAACGCTTATTTAACGATTCACTTTAACGATTGACACAACATAAATATTTTCGTATTTTACAAGTATGTTACGGGTAATAATACAATGAATGAACAGCAGACACTAAAAATCTATCATATCGCCAAACGTGTAACACCGTTTACGCCGGCATCCACAGAAGGGGATTTCATTTCCGGGACTTCGCGCATCTTTAACGACAATAAGATCGACGTCCGGGTATTTCTACCGCGTTACGGATATATTTCCGAGCGCAAGTTTATCCTCCGTGAAGTGATACGCCTCAAGGATATTGAGATCGATATCGACGGAACGCAATACCTGTCCTGCGTGAAATCTGCTTTTATTCCGGACTCCAGGGTTCAGGTCTATTTCAACGTCTTTCCGGAATTTTACCGTGACATCTCCCGGCAGGTGACCAGCAATTACATGGAAGCGAAAAATCCGAACGTGTACAAAGCATTCCTGAACTATGCATTTACCGCGCTGAATACTTTGGAGCGCCTTTACTGGCAGCCGGACATCATCCTCTGCTACAACTGGCATACCGCAGTGGTCCCGATCCTGATCAAAGGGTTGCTGAAAAACAACGACTGGTTCAAAAAAACCCGGGTCGTCACCGTATTGAGCCGGGATGAGCCGTTCTACGCCTTCCCGGATAGCATTCTGAAACAATTCCATGTTGAAAATGAGCAGCTCCGGCTTTCCCGGGCAGACTCCTTGCTGGAGCAAACCTTGCTGGCATCCGACGGGATCATCATGCTGAACTCCAAAAAAGAAGATAAACTGGAAGATCTGTTGAAGCACAAACAAATCAGGCAAATATTATCGGATAAAAAGGAACATTCCCGCATCTTCAACATAAACAGCTCGACAGATAACAACGAATTTTGGGGTCCAATTGCAAAAGAACTGTATGAATTTCTCGCCATGCTCTAGTTCCTTTCCGAAGCCTGCAAAGCAAGGTCAAAGGTCGTTAACTTTGGCTTTTTTTTGTTGCTCAATTCTTCTCGTCCTTTTCTCCGCCTGCTCTGACAACATTTTCACTTCCCCCTTTGGAAACCGGACGCTGGAACTCGATACGCTTTATTACGATCAGACACATATCAGCGCCGTGAAGAACTTGAATTTCCCGGCATACGGAAATCAACTCGCGGAAAATAAAGTAGGTCAGTTCCGTGATCTTAACACGGAATTTCTGATCAAGTTCACGAACTTCAATATTCTGAGTTCCCTGCCGGACACCTTGGTCCCGGAGATCAATGCCGCCGAAGTGATACTTTATGTTTCCGGATATTACGGAAACGAAAGCGCTTTCTCGATGGATCTGCATCTGCTTGATCCGGATACCGCCATCAGCTGGGATAACAACAGCGCCATTCCCGGGACCCAAAGCCTCATTGAAGGAAGAACATCCTATTACAGCAGTTTCAGTTTTGATCCCGGCAGCGATTCCCTGCTGATCCCGCTGGAACGGGAGAATGTCCAGGACTGGTATTTGCGCCCTTCCCTGGCCTATCAGAACAACGGCCTGCTTATCCGTAAAAGCACCGACAGCGAAGGACTTTCGGCCTTTTATGCCCTGGATAATCCCACAAGCGCGCTGCGCCCGAAGCTGCGGCTTTTCTGCAGCCTTTACGATACCAATGCGGTCTTTATACGGGATACAACCTTTTATATTCCGGCAGCTGCGGACCTGCAGTTTGCCGAAAGCACTGCTTTGCAGCCGGATTCGCTCTTTTACCTGTCCCAGGGAAATATTTTCCGGTCTTATATTATGATAGACAGCCTCCGGGCAGACTCGCTGCTTGGCAAAGACCGCCTGCTGAACAAGGCCGAACAGACTTTTGTGATGCATCCTCTGGAAACCGAGATAGCCGAAGGCGACACCCTGTTCCTGAGCGCCCGCCTGTTTAGAACGGACGAATGGGAAAACGACAGTATCGCCTATACCTATACGGCATATTCCAATATTTTTAGCTCTGCGGAGGATACCATTCGCATCGACATCTCCCAGCTGCTCCAGTATCTGGTCGCCAATACTCCGGAAAAAACCTACGAGGGGATCTTTTTTTATCTGAACAACGAATACAATGCTTTCAATAAAATCATGATCAACCGGCGCTTTTCCGTTCTTGACATCATTTATACAAAGGTCATCAATGAATAAAAAAGGGATATTTTTTCTGCTTCTTGCAGGCTTTACCTTTTCCTTTGCCGGGATATTTGAACATTACGGGCTCGGGAAGGTGGGGCTGAACTATTCCGTTTCCGCAAGCGGACGGGGCAGATCCTCACTTGCATATTCCGACAGCCTGACCGTCAACATGCAGAATCCCGCAAGCCTTGCCTATATCCGGAATGCCGGGATCGAGATGTCCCTGCTGAGCAATCACAACTATCTGCAGGGAACCGGCAATACGGACAATTATACGGGTTTTTCCTACGGAACGCTCAAATTCCCCCTAACACGCAAAGGCGCTTTTATTCTGGGCATCTTGCCGCTGAGTTCTTCCAACGCTTCCTACGGGATCCTGGCAGACGACTACAGTGAGGTCAGCAGATCGCTGGGAAACATTTATGCCGCCACCGTGGGCGCCGGCTACGCTTTCTTTCCCAAAAAACAATTGGCGCTCGGCCTCAGCGCCGATTATCTAATCGGCGGCTATACCATCACCAATGATATCGAGTTTGAAGGCGGCAGTTTGCTGACACCGGTCCGCATCGAACGCGCGGAAGGCTTTTCCGGACTGCAGTTCAGCGCCGGTATAAATTTAAGTCCTTTTGATTTTTTAAGTATCGGAGCCGCCTATACCCTGCCCGGACCGGCTTCTCAGCGCGAGATCACCCGCTACATGGCCTTGTCTTCCTCCTATTATTATTCCTATATCGACACCACTGAATTTTCGGACATCAATATTTTTCCGGAGCAGCTGCGCGTAGGACTTGCATTAAAGCTCGCACCGCATTATATTTTAACCGGCGATTGGGTGCGTTATCAGTTTAGTGAAAGCGATGCCGCATTTTCGATCAACCCGCTGTTCGAAGGTCAGCAGATCGGACCTTTTGATCATTACGGGATCGGATTTGAAAAACAGGGGATTTTAAGCGAATATGTCCCGTTCCACAAGTCTCTTACATACCGTTTCGGAGTCTTTTTTGACGAACACTATCTTTCGGATTCCGAAGGTATTCCCGTCCGGACCTATGGTTTGAGCCTGGGACTTGGCGTTCCTTTCAATCAGTTCCGGAACCGGATCGACGCCGCCTTTGTGGCGGAACAGAACAGCGGGACACTTTTCGGGGATGCCGGCGGACCCCTGTTGTACGCTCGTGAATTTGTTTACCACTTTACGATAAGCATATCCATTGCAGAAACATGGTTTCACACCAGAGGTAAATTCAGATAGGAGTTTTCATGAAAAAGATAGCAGCACGCATACTGACCTCTCTGCTTGGGCTTGTGCTTTTATTCAGTATTTACAATTGCGTTCCGTCTCAGCAGGTCAGCAACCAGACGGCAAGTACGCTTCAGCAGCTTAACCGGGAAGAGCTCCTTAATCGCTGCAAGTTCAAACTCAGCAACGGACGCCAGTACATGATCCAGCAGTCCTGGACGGATGCCATCCGGAATTTCAAGGACATCATCGACATGGGCTGCGCGGAAGATTTTGCGGACCCGCTGTTCAAGGACATTGCACAATGTTACATGAAGATCAACCGTCCGGATTCTGCCGCTTATTATACCGACATGGGACTGAGCTACAACGCAACGGATAAGTATTTGCTTCAGCTTTCGGCCTATTACAAGGAACGTTCCGGCGATTATGAAGGTGCAGCAAATGTTTATCAGCGTTACAACGCCCTTTACATCGACGATATCGAATACCTGACAAAGCAGGCGAACAATCTGGATATTCTCGGCGAATACCAGGAAGAACTGGAGGTCTGGGAATATATTCTGAGTATCGACCCCAACAATAACACGGCATTGAATTCCATCATTCAGGTGCTGACCAAAATGGGCCGGGACCCCCGGGAATTCTATCAGAAAGCCTGGGAAAACGACCAGACCGATGCCGCGAAGGCGCTCAACTATATCAATGCGCTTCTGAACAATAACGATTACAGTGAAGCGATCCGTGTTGCCCGGCAGAGCCTGCAATACAATCCCCAGAACGTTACCATGGTAAAAAAACTTGCCGAATGCTACGAATATAACAACGAAATGAGCAAGTCGCTGGAAGTTCTCGAAGATTACGCCCGGCGCAATCCGCGCGACATCAACATGCAGATCGATGTTGCAAAACTGAACCTTGAGTTTGGCAATTACCAGAGGGCCTACGACATGATATCCGACGCCATCCGCCTTGCCCCGAACAACAAGGATCTCTACGGTCAGCGCGGCAGGATCCTGGAAAGTTATGTGGAATATATGACCTTGAGCAAAGGCCGGGTAGACATCAATGACAAGATCGTCTATCATATGGCTTACGAAGACTATCAGAAATCCCGCGAACTGGGCAATATCAACGCACAGTTCCGGATCAAGTATCTTTACGACAACAATCTGACCATTGCTAAGGTTCAGGACCGTTTTCTTATCAGCGAAGCCAACAAAATCAACGACAACACCTATAAGGCGTTGGGGGAATGTTACGCATGGCTCACGAGGACCGTCACGATCGAATAGTGATCATTGGTTCCGATCACGCAGGTTATGAAGCAAAATCCCATGTGATTGACTATGTCCGTCACCTGGGATTTGAAGTTTTGGACCTGGGCACCCACAGTACCGCTTCCGTCGATTATCCCGATTACGGCGTTGCGGTTGCCAGGGCGCTTAGCGGACGAAACGATGCCAGCGGTATCGTCATCTGCGGCACCGGTATCGGCATCAGCATAGCGGCCAACAAGGTAAAAGGCGCCCGGGCCGCTTTGTGTACCACTCCTTTCCATGCTGAAATGGCTCGCAAACACAACAATGCGAACATCCTTGCCATGGGCGCCCGAACCACCACCATTCCTGAAATGGAAGCTATCATCGATGCCTGGTTCGCAAATTCCTTTGAAGGCGGCCGGCATCTGAACCGCGTCAACAAGATCCACTCCCTAACCGAAATTTCCAGGTGAAAAATATGTACAACACTATCAAACAGCAGGATCCCGAAGTCTTCAGCACCCTTAAAAACGAACTCCTGCGGCAGCAGAATGGTCTGGAAATGATCGCATCCGAAAATTTTGTCAGTCCCGCCGTTCTTGAAGCATCCGGCAATATCATGACCAACAAGTATGCGGAAGGCTACCCCGGAAAACGTTATTACGGCGGTTGCGAATATGTTGACGATGCCGAGAATCTCGCACGTGAACGTGCAAAACAGCTGTTTAACGCGGAATATGCCAATGTCCAGCCGCACTCCGGCAGCCAGGCCAACATGGCGGTCTATTTTACCCTGCTTTCACACGGCGATACCATTCTGGGCATGGACCTGGCGCACGGCGGCCACCTGACGCACGGCAGTCCGGTCAGTTTTTCCGGCAAAATGTACAAGATCGTCAGTTACGGAGTCAAACGCGAGACGGGTTTGATCGATTACGAGGACCTGGCGGCAAAAGCACGCGAGCACAAGCCCAAACTCATCATTGCCGGTGCCAGCGCTTATTCGCGCCATTACGATTTTGCCAGATTCCGCGAAGTGGCCGACAGTTGCGGCGCTTTTTTGATGGCCGATATCGCCCATCCCGCGGGACTGATTGCGGCCGGCCTGCATCCCTCCCCCATTCCCTATTGCGATGTGGTGACCACAACAACGCATAAGACACTGCGCGGCCCGCGCGGCGGCATGATCCTTGCCGGCAAGGACCTCGAAAATCCTTTCGGCATTGAAGCTCCCAAAAGCGGCCGCATTAAAATGATGTCGGAACTGTACGACTCAACTGTCATGCCCGGCATCCAGGGCGGTCCCCTGATGCACATTATCGCTGCCAAGGCTGTTGCTTTCGGCGAGGCGCTGAAACCCGGATTCAAGGACTATTGCCGGAAGATCATCGAAAACGCAAAGGCGCTTGCGGAAGCGTTGCTGGAATACGGATTTGAACTGGTTTCGGGCGGAACGGACAATCACCTGGTCCTTGTGGATCTGCATAACAAGAATATCAGCGGGAAAGCGGCCGAAAACCTCCTGGGATCCATCGGCATTACCTGCAACAAGAACATGGTTCCCTTTGACGACCGCAGCCCCTTTGTCACCAGCGGCATACGCCTGGGAACTCCGGCCTTGACCACCCGCGGCTTTATGGCCGAAGATATGCGGCGCATTGCGGCGCTTATCAATAAAGTCATCGGCGATCCGGAAAATCCGGTCCTGCTGGAACAAGCACGCTCCGAGGTCGTTGAACTTGCGCATGAACACCCCTTGTATGAGGAGTTTACACTATGAAATGTCCTAATTGCGGACATGAGGAAAACCGGGTCGTCGACTCACGCCCTCTGATCAAAGAGAACGGCATTCGGCGCCGGCGTGAGTGTGAAAAATGCAACTACCGTTTTACCACCTACGAATACGTCACCTTGACGAATGCCCTGGTGATCAAGTCAAACGGTGCGCGCGAGGAATTCAATCGCGAAAAGCTGATCCACAGTATTATGCTGGCCTGCGTCAAGCGCCCCGTTCCCATGGACCTGATCCTGGGCATTGTCAAAGACGTGGAAAACAAGATCCTGAACGAGGGATTGAGCGAGATCCAGTCCAAACAGATCGGCGAGATGGTCATCGGTGCACTAAAACGCATCGACAAGGTGGCTTATATCCGTTTTGCTTCGGTCTATCACGATTTTGAAAGCGTCGACGAATTTCACCGCAGGATCGAAGATTTGGAAAGAAGCGAAAATCCCGCTTAAAATATTTTTTTGATTGACATTATCAATTTAAATATCAATATTTAAGCGAAAAAAAAAGAGGTACGTAAAATAACATATCGGTTCGTTATAGGTGCTTGACAAAGAATGGGATCAACGGTTTAAGGTGTCACATCTTATAACGATAACTATTGTGAGCGTTATAAGGTCGCTCAATTTTTTTATCTAGGAGAGTTGTTTATGAAACGGAATGGATTAAAAATCTTATTTGCCCTTGCGCTTTCACTGTCCGCAGCTCATGCAATAACCAGCACGGGTGCCGTATGGCTTTTAATTGCGCCCGGCGCCAGGGCCGAGGCCATGGGTGAAGCGCAAGTCGCCATTGCCGACGACGCATACGCTTCCTATTACAATCCTGCGGGACTTTCCTTTATGGAACGGAATCAGATCGGTGCCATGTATGCCAAATGGCTGCCGAATCTTGTCAATGATATGTATTATACCTTTTTATCCGGCGGCTACCATGTCAAGAATGTGGGGACTTTTGGCGGCCATGCCATTTATTTGAACCTCGGTCAGCAGGAATGGACCGACGAATACGGCAACAGTCTGGGTACTTTTTACAGTTATATGACCGCCGTAAACGCCTCCTATTCCACCCGTATCCGCGAAAATCAGGCGATCGGGGTAAACCTGAAATTCGCCTATCAAATGCTTAGCCCGGTCGGTGCAATGGGCGAAGCGAACAACGGAGATTCCTTTCATTTCGGTTTTGATTTCGGTTACCAGATCCGCAATCTTCTGAACAACTATCTGGACTTGGGATTCGCCATTTCCAATGTGGGTCCCAAGATTTCCTTTGTGGACATTGCCCAGGCGGACCCGCAACCCACCAATCTAAAAATGGGCTTTAATCTGAACATCCTTAAAAAAGAACATCATGATCTTTCCTTTGTACTGGATGTCAACAAGATCCTCGCCGGAAGCCATCCTTCGATGGACGTTAACAGCAATTATCTTATTGAAATCGGGAATCCCCTTTCAACGGATTTCGGTGAAGAAGCCTACAGCGACAACTGGTTCGTAGGTATTTTTACCTCCTTTACCGATAATTGGAAATACAAAGGGGATATCGACTACAGCGGTGACGGCATTGTCGGCGGCTGGGCTGCCGACGGAGCCAAACAGGGCTGGTACGATGCCGATGGCAATTATATCGATTACGTGCGCAACCCGAACGGAACCGCGTACTGGATCAATACGGAAACAGAGCTTCCCGTGGACGGCCCCGGGGAATACAATGCGAACAAAGAACCCGTCGGATGGGGTGAGTACGGTCATAATGCAAGTCAGCTCAACGAACCGAATGCCGAGGTCGGTTCCGGAGCAAGCGGTTCGATCCGAAATGAGTTCAGGGAGCTGATCTTTAATACCGGCATTGAGTATATATACAATAAAATGTTTGCCCTGCGCGGGGGATTTATCTACGACCGCGAGGGTGATGTGATGAATCCCACCATCGGTTTTGGGTTCATCTATAAAGGACTCGGGTTTGATTTTGCCTACACCGGCGGAAAGGACGGACATCCTCTCGCAAATACGATGCGCTACAGCCTCCGCTACGAATTTTAATGAACCCGCCTCCGGGAACGCTTATGAAAAATTTTCTTCTCTGCCTTGGACTGATATTCGGCCTTCTCCCATTGAAAGCTGACTTATTGTCCGCTCATATTCCCGCCGGCATGCGGGACTTTGTAAGCCTCCGTGTTGAATTCCAAACGGACAATTATTCGGGAACGACCGGGAACGGCCGCTTTATGCTCACAGAGTGGACGGGACACGACACCGTGTATTCCCTGGACCCCCTGCCCCATAACCGCGCTTATTTTTCATCCCATCTGAAATTTCTGCAACATTACTGGCAAACGGTCAGCAATGGGAACATTATTATTAACACGGATCCCTCCCTTCAGCTTCCGCAAGGCGAACAGCCTTATGTCCTTGACCGGCAGATGCAGTATTACTCCCACCCCGACAGTCTCGATTTCCGGCTGGCAACACTGATCTACGAAAGCGTGTCCGCCCTTAAGTTTTCCGGTGACAGCATTCCGCCCAACGACGGAATTATCATCTTTCACGCCGGTGTCGGACAGGATTTCAATATCCCCCTCGACGATTCCCCCTTTGATATTCCGTCTTTTTATTTTGACAAAGATTACCTTGAACGCCATCTCTCCGCAGAAGCGCTGGCTTTTCTGGAAACCAATCACGCATTGCAGGGCATTGTGCTTCCGGAAACGCAAAATCAGCTGAAGGTCAACATCGCCCTCAACGGAACGGCAGTCCTGCTCAGCGGCATGATGCTGGGCCTCCCGCCGCTTTACAATACCGAAACCGGCCGCTCCGTCGCAGGTATTTTCGGCCTTATGGACCAGGGTTCCAACAATGCAAACGGCCTCTGTCCCATCCGCCCTTCCGCCTTTGAACGCATGCTTCTGGGCGCAACAAGCCCGCAGATCCTTGAAAGCAGCGGCTCTTTTGCGCTTTTACCCGGCGAAACCTATTCTATCCCTGTCAGCAGCAATGAGTATTTTCTGCTGGAATTCCGGAAGAACACCGGTATCTGGGCCGATTCGCTGTTCTGGAGCGATTCCACTCTGCAAAACTACCACGATGTCCTGCAATCCATGAATAATTCCGGACTTATCGATTATACACTTGAAAACGGCGTTCTGACCTCCCTGAGCGATTATGATGTCAGCCTGCCAGCTTCCGGACTGCTGATCTGGCATGTCTGCGAACCTGACTTGATTGGAAGTAATCCGAATGCTGACACACCTCCTCTGCTGGATCTGCTGGAAGCCGACGGCGGAAACGATATCGGAAAGGTCTACAACACGCTGGATCCCTCGGTCAACAACGGCTGGAAATGGGATATGTGGTTTAAGAACAACCCGGCCTGGAGCGATAATAATCCCAATATCTACAGAATGCAGCTGAATGACAATACGCATCCGGATTCCCGCAGCGCAGCAGGCCTTTCAAGCGGGATCGCCATTCAGCGCTTTGATTTTTATAAAGATTCCGTGCTCATCCGGCTGGTGACGGATCCTCCCGCCAAATACAATTTCTCCGGCATGGTCTTTGATGAAATGACCCCTGCGGCGGGGAGTTCTTCCTCTACGCGCAACTACATCGGCTATCGTGACAGCTCGCTTTACTTTTTTAACGACGTGGATGGCGCGTTCAGCTTGTTTACAAATAAGCGTGCCTACACAAAGGGCAGCACGGCGCTGATGAGCTATGGAAACGATATTATTCAGGTCAGCAACTTTCCGGGCTCCGCGATCATCAAGCATCTTGTATTCAACCCCGTTTTTTTAACTGTAAACGATACCTTACGCATCGATCATCCCGTCGACCTCGAACATCTTGCCCTGTGGGGAGATTCGCTTTTCCTGGCACCCCATCCTGCACTTCCCGAACCGAACCCGGTCCTTATCCTTGACTTGTCAAGCGGGTCGCTTGAAACAAGGGAAAGCCTGGGGGAACGGCAGATACCCTACGTACATAACGGCAGACTCAGTTATATCCCGGCACCGGCTGCCGCTGTGATGAACGACAATCTGATCTTTGCTGATAATGAACGGGGATTTTACTTAAGCTCCGGAGTGTCCGGAGAAGCGCGGGGACCGGTGGCGGAAGAACATGCCATCAGACAGTTGATCCCGATCCACCTTAATCAGGACGGACTGTTCGAACTTCTCGCCCTGACCACCTTTGACGGCCGGCCGACATTATCCGCGTTTACCCAGGCGGGTTACCTGCTTAACGGTTTTCCTGTCTTTAACGATTATCGGGAGCTTCGGGCCTATTATCTTGACGGCGAACCGAAGATCCTCGCCTACAATCCTGCGGGAAAGATCGATGTTTTTTTAAACGATGCAACACTGGATTATTCGCTTGCCGCACCGGTCAATGCAAGTTCATTCTTTATCGAACAAATTGAACGGGATACGGCATGGATCATTTGTGACGGCAGTATTTATTCCGTTCGCAGCGATTCCGTGTACTGGGGTTACAATGGAAAAGACCCTCTGCATTCGAACGAACACCACGCCCTGCAGAAAAGCAGCACGCCGGTATTCGAACACCTGATCCGTGACGCCCTGATCTACAATTATCCAAATCCCGCCGAGGGCGAGGCCACCCGTTTCCGCTTTTTTGCCACGGGAGCTCAACAGGTCAGCATTCAGATCTTCCAGTTAAGCGGACGCTATGTCACTACGCTAAACGCCGACGATCTGTACAACAACCAGTGGAACGAAGTGCTCTGGGATGTTTCCGCTCTACAATCCGGTGTATACATTGCTAAGATCCGGATCAGCGGCGAAGGCAGAAGTGAAACCTATCTTGTAAAACCGGCCGTACTCAAATAACATGCAGATCCCGAACCGAAAAAACATGCTTCGCTTTTTGCTCCCCCTCCTGTTCCTGACCGGGCTTTTCGCACAGAACGAACCTCATCACCCGGAATTGCAGTGGCAGACCACGGAGACCGAACATTTTATTTTCCACTACCACCCGGGAACGGAATGGTCGCTCTCAATGGCGATAGAAGTTGCAGAAAGCATTTATCCGCATGTCACCGGACTCTATCAGTGGGAACCGAAGGAAAAAACACAAATCATTGTCCAGGACACGGATGATTATGCCAACGGCGGCGCTTATTATTTTGATAACAAGATCCTGATCTGGGCTTCTCCGCTGGAATTCGACCTGCGCGGCAACCATCAGTGGATGTGGAACGTACTGACGCATGAATTCTCACATATCGTTTCCCTGGGCGCTTCCATGAAATATCCCATCAGCATCCCGATGTTCTATCTTCAGTGGCTGGATCGCGAAATACCCATTAAGGAAAATGTGATCCTGGAATATCCCAAAGGCATCGGATCCGTTCCAATTGCCAACTCCATCGTACCCATGTGGTGGGCGGAAGGCGTAGCCCAGTACCAGTATGAAACTGCCACGCACGATTACTGGGACTCGCACCGCGACATGATCCTGCGTGACGCCGCGCTGAACAACCGCATCATGTCCTGGAACGACGTCAGTCACTTCGGGCATAGCGGGATCGGCAACGAGGTCGTATACAACACCGGTTATGCCTTTGCTTCCTATCTTGCGGATCACTACGGTGCATCCGTGCATGCCGATATCGCCCGAGCCGCGCGCAAAAAGACCCGCCTTTCCTTCGACCGCATTCTTAAAGAGGTAACGGGTACGGCCGGAAAAGAGCTTTATCTGGATTTTATCGACCACATTCAAGCCGATTATCTCAACAACAGCTCGGAAATCCGCAAACATCTCCGGGAAGGGAACAGCCTGTTCGACAAGGGACCCGGAAATTTCCTGCCTTCCTGGTCGCCGGACGGGGAACGTTTTGTCTTTCAGTCCAGTTTGGGGTTTGATTATCTCAGTTTTAATTTTTTGTACACCCTCAAGAATGGAAAGCCGCAGATCATCTCCAAAAACCGTGTCCGCGGGAACGTGGCCTGGTCTCCCGACGGGAATGTCGTGTATTTCGCGCAGCTGCAGAAAGCAAATATCTACGGCTCGACCTGGTTTGATCTGATGGCCTATGATTTCCGGGATAAAAAACTGACACGCCTGACGAAGGACGCCCGCGTCTATTCCGTCACCGCGGACAGCCAGGGCCGGATGTACCTGATCCGGGTGTTTGACGGAACTCACAATATTTACCGCTTTGATCCCGAAAGCGCTCAAATGGAAAAAATGACGGATTTTTCGCAGGGCGAACAGGTTTTTGTTCTGCATGCCGCAGCGGACGGCACTGCGATCTATTTTGATATGGCCTTGAACCACGGCCGGGGTATTTACCGCCTCGATCTCCTTAACAATAACATTCAGCCCTTTATTGAAGACCCCCGCTGGGATAACCGGACACCTTTCGTTTCAGCGGACGGCAGCGCCCTGTACTATGTTTCCGACCGCAGCGGGATCTTTAATATTTACCGCAAAAACCTGAACGATCCGGATGCGGAAGATGCGCTGATCAGCAATGTGCGCGGAGCCGCCATGTACCCCGCACTGCATCCGGACGGAGACAGCCTGGCTTATACCCTCTTTAGCGAAGGACGCTTTGTTCTTCATCAACTCGAAGCCCGGACCCCGGTCCCGCAGATACAGGCCGTTTACAAGAATTACAGCTTTCCCACGGTCATGCAGACCCGCAGCGGCACGCTCCCGCCCGAAAGCCGTGCCTATGAATATCAGTTCAGCAATTTATTCTTTATGCCCTTCCTGCAGTACGATTATGATGCACTCAAGCTGGGCCTGATCTTTTATCAAAATGAAGTGCTGGATAAAATGAACCTGTTTGCCCTGGCGGACGTCAATTACCGCGGGGACTACGATCTGAATCTTCGTCTGGATTTCAATCAGTTTTTACCGCGTTTCTTTGCGGAGATCTATGCCGTTGGACTTTCCAGGAGCGATACGATCAGCTATCTGGATTATTATACCATGGAACAGAAGGTGCGATTTTCCCTGAACGAGATTCTCCTTGGCATGCATTATACCTGGCGCGGCAGACATTATTTTGAATTAACGGGAACACAGGGATCCTACACTTCCAACATCAAGGGCTATTTCCGGGACCCCGCACTGGGTCTGCAGAAGTTTGTCCCCTACTCCTATTACAAGGGGCAGCGTGTAGAATTCCGCTACCGCGCCGATTTCACCCGTCCGCACTGGCAGAGCAATATATCGCCCACGCGCGGACTGCGGATCAACGACGCCGTGATCGCTTATGACTTCAATCAGTTCATTGACGATTTCCGTGTCACAGAATACGGTACCTATACGGAAACCTATGTTAAACACTATACTCCGCGCAGCGAACTTGATATGGATCTCTTTATTCCCCTGCCGGGAACGAAACACAGTTCGCTTTCCTTTAATTTGGACATGGGCATGATGTTCAATACCGAGATCGACAGTTTTTTCAATTATTATGCGGGGGGCTTGCCCGGTTTAAAAGGCTATCCCTTTTATACCATTGAAGGCTCGCATAAATTCATTCTGACCTCCACGCTGCGTTTTCCCATCAGCAAAAAGCTGGGCTTGAACCTGGAACCGTTTTTCTTTGAAAATCTGTATCTGGGCATTTATCATCAGATCGGGGACGCGTGGACCTGGGGGAAAAGCGCCCCTTCCTGGAAACAGGACATCGGACTTGAAGCGCGTATCGGCGGACATTCCTGGTACGGCTTCCCGCTGGCATTGAGCTTTGATCTGGTCTATGCCTTGAACGAGATCCGCTACGACGAATTTGACGTCAGCAAGACCATTGGACATAATTTTCGATTTTACTGGACCATTTTATTTGATTTTTAATATCTTATAGCATAAAAATGAAACGACTGCTGATTACATTGCTGCTTCTTTCAACTTTGCTCCCGGCGCAGATCCCGGAGAAGATCCATGCAAAATCTCCGCTGCTGGGGATTGCAATGTCCGCCGCACTGCCCGGCGCAGGCCAGTGGTATGCCGATAGCAAAGGCATGGCCGCCCTTTATCTGACGCTGGAAGCTGCCGGTATCGGCGGAAGCGTGTATTTTCATCAGAAGGGAATGCAAAGCGTTGGCGCCTACGAGCAATATGCCGACAATCACTGGTCCGTAAGCAAATGGCTGGACCATTATAATCCCCTTAGTGATCCCACAACACATACGGCGACCGTCTACGTGGATAACCGCAGTTATTCGCCGCAAATCCAGCAAAGCTACGAAGCGATGAAAGAAGACATTCAGGACGGATATCGGACTTTGACCATTGTCCGCGATTATCATTTTTATGAAAATATCGGCAAATACGAACAGTTCAAGGCGGGCTGGGATGACTGGGCGCCCGGGACGGAAGATCCGGGAGATCCGCTTTCGGGTATTTATCCCACCTTCTCCGAAAATCAGTCCCTATACGCCCTGCAGCGCCGTGCTGCGAACGATTTGTTAAAAATCGGCGGATACTTCGGAACCGCTTTGTTTTTCAATCATTTCATTGCCGCGATCGACGCCGGTTTACGTATCCGGTATCTCAACGAGAAGCACGGCATTTCTTACAGTTTCTTTTCCGCTCCGCTGATCGGGAATACCGGACTTTCCGGGATACGCGGCGGCATTAATGTTCGATTCTAAACGCAGGAGACTATGAAACACACATCTGTCTTGTTCACGCTTGTGATCGCGGCGGGCATTGCCCTTACGGGATGCACGGGTTCCGCAGAAACCAAAGAAAAGGAAAAGCAGGAGCGTAGCTATCTGGAGCGTTACGATGACGCCCTTATTGCTTTTGAGGCAAAAAAATACTATCGCAGCATTGAGGATTTCAATTTTGTGGTCTTTAATGCACCCGGCAGCGATATTGCCGACAACGCCCAGTTTTATCTTGCCTCCGCGCATTTTGAACTAAAGGAATACATCCTGGCTATCGATGAATATCAGCAATTGCTGCGCCGCTGGCCGGAAAGCGACCTTTACGAAGAGACCCGCTTCAAGATCGCGGAATGCTATTACCTGCAAAGTCCCGGTTACCAGCGGGACGAGGAGTACATACACAAAGCCATCGCCGCCTATCAGGAATTCATAGAAAGCTACCCTTTTAGCGAATACCGGAAGGACGCCGAAGCGCGCATTCAGCAGCTGCGCAGCGGTTTGGCGAAAAAGGCCTACGAAGCCGGAAAATTATATATGGTCCTCCGGGAATGGAGCGCCGCCCTTATCACCTTTGAAGAAGTGCTCAACAGCTATTACGATACATCCCTGCTGAATCCCACCTATCTGGAAATGGCAGCATGTTATTACGAACTGGAAAATACCGAAGCGATGATCGGAATACTGAATAAAGTGAATCCCGATACCCTTTCCCCGCGCGATAAACGCAGGTATCGCAAATTATTTCAAGCCAGTACGGTTACCCGGGAATGAAACACATCTGCTGTTACGGCGGGGCTTTTGATCCCGTTCACAACGGACATCTTTATTTTGCACGCAAGGTCGTGGAAAGTTTCCGTCCGGATGAATTTATTTTCATACCCGGATACCTTTCCCCTTATAAAAGCCGTAGCCGGCATAGCCCTGCCGCAGAGCGCCTGAAAATGCTCGAGCTGGCCATTCCGGCACTGCCGCAGGCTTCCGTATGCAAGGCCGAGATCGAACGCGGGGGGATCTCCTATACCATTGATACCCTGAAACTGCTGCAGGAACGCTTCCCTCAAGCCAGGATCAGCTGGATTATCGGGGACGATCATCTGGACCGTCTGCACGAATGGCGGGATTATCCCCGGCATATTGAATACTGCGATTTTATCGTTCTTCCCAGAATTTATCAAAGCGCCGAACTGAGAGCCCGTATTGCGGCACATCCCTTGAACACGCATCTTTATCCGCTGGACAGCGAACCTTTCCCGGTATCCTCCACTATGATACGTGAAGCTCTGGCAAAGGGCGGGCTGGTTTCGGCCCTGCTTCCCGAAGCCGTTGACAGCTACATTCGCGAACATCACCTTTACGGATATCCTTCATGACACTTTTTTTCAACCTTATCATTCTTGGTGTGAGTATTGTTCTGCTTTATTACGGAGCCCGCTATCTGGTGCGCGGTTCCGCCAATCTTGGGCGTATTATGGGAATCAAACCCATTATCATCGGCCTGACCGTCGTCGCCTTCGGGACTTCCATGCCGGAATTCCTGGTCAGCCTGTTCGGCGTAATTCAGAACGCATCCGATATTTCGGTCGGCAATGTCATCGGCTCCAACATCGCCAATATCGGTTTGATCCTGGGCACTGCCGGACTGATCGCTCCGATCAGCCTGAAATATTCCAACGTCCGGCAGCAACTCATTATTCTGCTGATGGGATCGCTTTTTTTCACTCTCCTTGCCTTTAACGGCATCTCGCGACTGGAGGGTATTCTCTTTGTTCTGCTTCTGGTCGTTTATATTTTTTTCCTGTCGCGGAATTCAAAAAAAGAGGAAGAATTGCTGAAGGAACTGCCGGAAGAAGACCTTTCCGTTCCGCGAAATGTTCTTTTTACACTGGGCGGTATTCTGGGTCTGGTCCTGGCATCCAAAGGCATCATTGACAGCGCTTCGTATATTGCCGCCTATTTCGGCATTTCCCAAATGGTGATCGGAATGACGGTGGTGGCTATCGGAACTTCTTTGCCCGAACTTGCGGCCAGCATTATGGCGCAGATCCGGCAGGAATCGGATATTTCCATCGGCAATGTCATTGGTTCCAATCTTTTTAACATGTTCTTCGTCGCCGGAGGCGCGGCAACGGTCAAAGGACTGCCGATCGATACCGGCATTTATCGTTTTGAAGTCCCCGTCATGCTGCTCTTTACCGTTTTGCTCTTCCCCGTTATTTTCCTGAGCAAGGGTATCCGCCGCCCGCATGCGGCCCTACTGCTGCTGCTTTATGTCCTTTTTATTGTCATTTCCTATCTGTGGCGGTAAGGAATGGAATACCGGCGAGTCGCTCCTTACAGCCGTTCTTCCCGCATCTACGACACCCTGATGGCAGATGTGGATTATACCGGTTTCTGCGACTATCTGCTGGATCTGGCCGATTGCTTTGACTTCCGGACAGGGTCGCTTTTTGATCTTTCCTGCGGTACCGCAACTTTCCTGAACCTTTTTCCGGCGGAGCTAAAATACGGCATGGACCTCTCCTCCTCTATGATCCGTATGGCAAAAAAACTGCATCCCGCACTCTCACTGTCGGTCGGGAACATGCTCATGCCGCCGGCGAGGGACGTCGATATTTACCTCAATATCCACGACGCATTGAATTATATCCGTCCCTTTGAAGCCATTATCCGGCATTTGCGCTACATGGACACTATTCTCCGGCCCGCACAGGTCTATTTGTTCGATTTTGCGATGCCCGGGGTGATCCGGGATTATTTTGACGATACGGGCTATGAGGATACCAGTCCCGAAGGAATTTCCTTCCGGCGGCAAAACCGCTACGACCCGCAGAATAAACGTGCCATCACAGACCTCTTCATCAGTCACCCGCATGGACAAGCCTACCACGAACGGCATATCCAGTATATTTACGAATTCGCTGAAATTATGAAATTGTCCGTGGAAATTCCTTCAAGGCGTTTTATATTTCTTGAGGAATTCACGTGCAGCGTAGCACTTGAGACCTCAAACCGAATACTCGTGATAATGCGATGATCCGTTTTAGTCATGTGACTGTCAATTACGGCTATGTTCCCGGTGCCTTGAAAGACATCAATCTTCAATTGCATAAAGGGGATTTTACACTGCTGCTCGGACCGACGGGATCGGGAAAATCCACCTTGCTGCGCCTGATCTATATGGATATTCTGCCTTCGGCGGGAGCGGTATCGGTGGAGGACCGATGGAGTTCGGCCCGCATCAGCCCGCGTCAGATCAATTTGCTGCGGCGCAATATTGGAGTGGTATTTCAGGATTTCCGGCTCATTGAGAATATGAGCGTCTTCGACAATGTTGCGCTGCCTCTGGTAATCGAAGGTTACCGGAGCAAATATATCCGTCAGGTTGCACGGGCTCTGCTGGATGAGGTCAATATGCTGCAAGCGGCCGATCAGCCCGCTTCCACGCTGAGCCTGGGTGAAAAGCAGCGCGTCGCCATCGCCCGCGCCATGGCAAAGAATCCCATTATCGTCATTGCTGACGAACCCACGGGAAATCTGGACCGTGAGGCTTCTCAGAACGTGCTCAGCCTGCTGGAACGTTTTAACCGGAACGGCACCTCCATTCTAATGGCCACCCACGATTACGAACTCATCAAGGACACTCCCTACCGACGCATCTATATGGAAAACGGCGAGCTGCGTCAGCCCGACCGGACCATGAATGTAGGAAAAGAACGAATATTTAAGACAAGCACCGAAGAATGAAATCAAGTTTCGTACTGCGACAGACATTGAACAGCCTTTGGCGGGAACGCACGCCGGTAACGGCCAGCATCCTGACCATCGGCATTGCCCTGATCATTCTGATCTCGCTCTTTGAAGTGAGCATGGCGCTTTACCGCAACCTGAACGACCTCAAACAGAATATGGTGGTCGAGGTCTATCTTGAGCCTTCCCGCGGGGAAGCGGATGCAGGACGCCTTGCCGCACAGCTTGAAAATTACGGCACTATCGAACGCATTCGGGTCGTTTCCAAAGATGTCGCCGCTGAGATCTTTGAGAAGGAGTTCGGTGAAAACATCTACGACATTCTGAAGGAAAATCCCCTGCCGGTCACGATCGAGGTCCGCCTGCTGCCGGAGTACAACCACTCGGATTATCTGGCTCTGTTCAAAAAACAGGTTGAAGCTCTTTCCGGAGTAGATGAGGTCCATTACCGGCACGTCCTTGTCGAAAAACTCGAGACGATTACCCAGGCAGTACTTATCAGCGGTATTGTGGTCCTGATCGTCCTGGTCTTTGCCATGAATCTGCTGATCCGGAACACTATTAAGCTTTCCGTTTACGCCCGCCGGGAACAGATCGCCATTATGAAGATCCTGGGCGCAGGCAATTTGTTTGTCCGTCTCCCCTACATTCTGGAAGGCGCACTGGAAGGACTGATCGGCGGCATTATGGCGGCGACCGGTCTGATCATCGCCCATAAATTCATTGCCGACAGCTTTGCCGCAGTTCACTTTTCTCCCATGGTCTATAAAATGCTCTGGATCAATACGATCAGCGTCGGGATCCTGATCGGTTTGTTCGTCTCTGCCGCGGCAGTCGGTCATTTTGTACACAAGATCCACGCAAAAAAATAAAAATCGGCGCTGCCCTTCGCGTTCAGGCGCAGTACGAACGGTGCTTATCGGCAATTCGAAAATTCTCGTTCTAATCGCAAAAGGAGAAAAAGGATGGCGAAAAGGTATGAACCCTTCCTGCTGGGTGCGCTGCTGCTTCTGGGCGGCTGCCGGGTCAGCAGTGGACTGGATAATGCTTTACGCAGCGATTTTGCGATGTTCAAAGGAAAAAATGTCGCTGTGGTGGCAAATCACACCTCCGTGGACCGGAACGGCAAACACGTTGTCGATCTGCTGAATGCGAATAAGGATCTGACCCTGAAAGCCATTCTTGCTCCGGAACATGGCTACCGCGGAGATGTTGAGCGCGGCGAATACATCGCCGCTAAAGTCGACCCGCTAACCGGGGTGACGGTATACAGCATTTACGGCGAAACACGAAAACCCACAGAGGAAATGCTTCAGGGACTGGATGCGCTGATCTTTGATATCCAGGATGTGGGTGCGCGCTTTTATACCTATATTTCTACAATGGGCAACGTGATGGAAGCGGCAGCCGAAAACGGAATTCCCGTCTGGATCCTGGATCGCCCCAACCCCATCGGCCGGCTGGCGGAGGGACCCTTGATGCAAGAAGCCCATGTTTCCTTTGTCGGGAGCTATCCGATCCTGCTTCGTCATGGAATGACCGTGGGGGAACTGGCGCTCATGATCCGGGACCGGGGCTGGATCAATGCTGCCGATCAGCTTGATCTGCATATTGTGAAAGTCCGCGGCTGGAATCCGGAAAAACCCTATATCCGGGCACGCATGCCGTGGATTGCCCCTTCACCCAATATCATGAATATCAATCAAGCGCTTTGTTATCCGGGAACCTGCCTGTTCGAAGGCACGAATTTCTCCGAAGGCCGGGGAACAATGCATCCTTTCGAATGGATTGGCGCTCCCTATATCGACGCCGGCAGTGTGATTGCGGAACTCCGCGCGCGCAATATTCCCGGGATTGAAATGCAGGCGCTTACCTTTACACCCGAGGATATCCCCGGCACGGCGATGAACCCCAAATACCGCGGAGAAGAATGCCGGGGGATCGCTCTTACCGTCACGGATCCCGTTAATTTCCGTTCCGTGGAATTCGGAGTCCAGCTCTTCTCGGTGCTTAAAATGCTGTATCCCGAAGATTTTCTGATCAGCCGTCCGGATTTTCTTGCGCAGTTGTGGGGAAACATAAGCCTGGAAACCATGCTGAAAGAACAGGCTTCCGCCCGGGAGATCATTGGGGCATACCGGAAAGAACAGGAACAATTCCTGCGTCTGCGGGAAAACTATTTGCTCTATTGACAATTGAAGCGCAATGACACCCGCATCCGGGAAGCATGGAAGCGAAACATAAGTTTTTACACCACAAATCACGTTGCCCTTTCAATATTTAACCCTTATCTTTTAAAAAATAACAAGGAGAAACCTATGTACCGCAAGATCCTGATAATGCTGTCGCTGTCCGTACTGCTGCTGGCAGGCTGTTCTGTGCGGACCGGACTTGACAATGCAAACCGCAATGATTTCAAGATGTTCAAGGGGAAAGCCGTCGGCGTAGTGACCAACCATACCGCCCTGGACAGCAAAGGCAGACATCTGGTCGACTTGCTGCACGCCGCTGAAGATGTCAAAGTTCAGGCCATTTTTGCGCCCGAACACGGTTTCCGCGGAGACGAAGAAGGCGGGATACACCTGAGCAATAATGTCGATCCGAAATCCGGTGCCACCATTTACAGTATCTACGGCGCTATCCGCAAGCCAAGCCGGGAGATGCTGCAGGGCGTGGATGCGCTGATCTTTGATATTCAGGACGTCGGCGCACGTTTCTATACCTACATCTCCACAATGGGCAATATTATGGAAGCCGGAGCCGAGTACGGCATCCCCGTCTATATTCTGGACCGCCCCAATCCGATCGGCCGACAGGCGGAAGGACCGATCCTTCAACAGGAACATAAATCCTTTATCGGCATGTATCCGATTCCCATCCGGCATGGCATGACCGTGGGCGAGCTGGCTCTGATGATCCGCGACCGGGGCTGGATCGAAAACAGCGAAAAGCTGGAACTGCACATTGTAGAGATCAGCGGCTGGGATCCTGCCAAGCCATACCCCAAAGCAAAATTGGAATGGATCGATCCCTCCCCGAATATGCGGAATCTGAACCAGGCCCTGCTCTATCCCGGCATGTGTCTGTTTGAAGCCAGCAATTTTTCCGACGGTCGCGGCACCGAGCACCCCTTTGAATGGGTGGGAGCTGATTATCTTGACGCTGCAAAGGTCATAGAAGCGCTGCAAAAACGCGAGATCAAAGGGCTCCGGATCACACCCGTTCAATACATTCCCCTGGATATGCCCGGCTATGCCATGAACCCGAAATACAAAGAGCAAACCGTCAACGGACTTGCATTAACGGTCACGGATCCCCTCGCTTTCCGTTCCGTGGAATTCGGCGTTCATCTTATCGATATTCTGCATCATTATTACCCCGATCAGTTTGTTATGTACAAACCCCGCATGGGACGTACCTTTGGGAACAACGATCTTTACGAGAAGATCCTTGACGGAAAGGACGCTGCTGTGATCATTTCCGCCTATCAGGACGAATTGACACAATTCATAGCAATACGCGGAAAATATTTGCTATATTAGCCGCATGAGTACCGTTGCCATCGTCGGCCGTCCAAATGTGGGAAAATCGACACTCTATAACCGCTTCCTGCGGCAGCGCAAGGCCATTGTCCACGAAAGCGAAGGCGTTACCCGCGACCGTACCTATGCGGAGGTTGAGTGGTGCGGCCGTTATTTTACGCTGATCGATACCGGTGGAATCGTGATCGACCCCCGGGATTCCATCGAAAATGCCGTCCGCGAACAAGCCATGATCGCGGCTTCGGAAGCCGATCTGATCCTTTTCCTGGTGGATGTGAATGCCGGGATCACGCAACTGGATCACTACATTGCCGGATTGCTGCGGAAAAGCAACAAAAAGGTGCTGGTGGTAGTGAATAAAGTCGACGACGAACGCTTTGAACCGGATGTTCATGCATTCAACGCCCTGGGATTTGGCGAGCCTGCAGATGTCAGCGCCCTCGCCGGCCGTTCTACGGGAGATCTGCTCGATAAAATTATCAGCCTGCTGCCGTCCGGAACCGATCCTCTGCAGAGATCCCCCGACATCCGCATTTCCATTCTTGGAATGCCCAATGCGGGAAAGTCGACCATTGCCAATACCTTTCTCGGCGAAAACCGCCATATTGTAACCGAAATTGCAGGGACAACGCGCGACAGCATTAATTCCGAAATGAAATACTACGGCAAGACCGTCATGCTGGTCGATACCGCCGGATTGCGGAAAAAGAATAAAATCAGCGACAGCATCGAATATTACAGTTTTGTTCGAACCCGGAATGCCATACGGGACAGCGAGGTCTGCATTCTTGTCGTGGATGTGAATAAAGGATTTTGCAACCAGGACGTGCGCATCATCCAGGAGATCTTTGAACAGCGTAAGGGACTGGTGGTCGCCATGAACAAATGGGACTTGTTGGACAAGGACATGCATACTGCGGCCAAACTCAGCCAGGAGCTGATCTATGACTATCCCATTCTCGCGGATGTCCCCATTTTATATGTTTCCGCGCTGAAAAAGCAGCGGCTTCTGAAACTTCTGGATGAAGCCATTGCCCTGCGCGATCGCATGCGGCAGCGCATACAGACTTCCGAACTGAACGGCTTTTTCAAAGCGATCATTGAACATAATCCGCCGCCTGCGATCAAAGGAAAATACATCAAGATCAATTACATCACACAAATCCTCGAAGATCCTCCCCTGATCGCTTTTTTCTGCAACGAACCGGCCTTGATTCCGGATCATTACAAAAAGTATCTGGAAGGGGCTTTCCGCAAGCAGTACGATTTCCGCGGAGTTCCCCTGAATTTTGTCTTCAAACAAAAATAAAAATACGGATTTTCGGTCTGCACGGGATCACAAATAAAAGCCTGACGATCCCCTCAAGCTCTGTTTATGGTAAAATAAAAGGTGCTTCCTTGTGTCGGAATGCTTTCCAGTCCGATGCTTCCGCCATGTTTCTCGACGAATTCCTTACAGATTACAAGGCCCAAACCGCTGCCCTTTTCCCCGGCCGTTCCGGCGATCCGGTAGTTGTCACTGACGCTGAACAGATCTTTCTGAACCGCTTCGGGTATACCTATTCCACTGTCGCTGACACGGATCTGTATCTTTTCTCCTTCTTCGCGGGCATGAATGCATACCTTGCCTCCGGGATAGGAGTATTTGATGGCATTGGAGATCAGATTCCGCAATATGGTGTTCAGCATGTTCTTATCGGCTTTCAATACATAATCGTCCGAATCATATTCCAGTCCGATGTTCTTCTCTTTTGACTGCGGCATCAGCAGTCCCAGCACTTCATGGACGTTTTCCTTCAGCGAAATATCCTGCGGATTGTAAGGAATGGTTCCGGATTGGCTGCGCGCCCATTCCAGAAGATTGTCCAGCAGCTTGTAGCTGTTCTGCGCAGATTCATTGATGGCCGTGATCATGGTTTCCGTTTCTTCCGGACTCAAAGAACGCTGCCGTTGTTTTAGCAGAGTACTGAATCCTAAAATGCTGTTAAAGGGACTCCGCAAATCATGCGCAATAATGGAAAAAAATTTATCTTTGGTGGCATTCAGTTCATCAACGCGTTTTTTACTTTCCAAAAGGTTCTTATGTGCTTTTCGGGTTATAAAATACAAATAAATGAACATGCCCAGGATCACAAGCGAAAGCAGAACGATCCCCGTCAGATATCGGCGGGTATAGACTTCGCGGGCCAGAGATAATTCACGCAGACGGTTTTCATGCTCGAGTTCACGGATCTGTTTTTCCTGATCTTCGATCTGAAGCAGGGCTTCGGATTGTAAGAGTTTCCGGGTGGAGCTGGTGTTATAAATGGAATCGCTGATCGCCACCTGCGAGGATTTCAGGCGGTAGGCCTCATCGTATTTGCCGCGCGCATAATAAATTTCCGACATATGCCCGTAAATGTCGGCAATATGGCGGAGCTGATTGTTTTTCTGCGCATATTTCAGTCCGATCTTCAGGCTGTCCATCGCCTGTTCATCGTTCCCAAGAACAATATAAATCAGGCCGAACAGTTCATAAACACTCGCAAAACCCGTAATATTGCTGATCGCTTTCTTGATGGTCAGCGAACTGTCCAGGATCGACAGCGCTTTAGGATAATTCCCGTCCATATATTCAATATCCGCACGGTATTTCAGCGATGTTGAGTAGCCATAGCGGGAATCCCCCTTTTTATGAATCTCCAGTGCTTCGTTGTTGTATTCCCTTGCTTTTGCCAGGTTATTCAGCTTCAGGCTAACGGATGCCATTTGGTCAAGACAGATGGCCACGCCGCCGTAAATGCCGTCGTTTTCCGCCAGTTCGCGGTAAATATCCAGGGATTCGGTATAGGCATCCATGGCCTCCTCATACATCCGGCAGCTTCCATAAATGGACCCGATCACATACAGCACCCAGGCCTCTCCTTCGGAGTATTCCGCTTTCCGATAGTATTCGCGGGCCATGAAAATATATTCAAGCGCCTTTTCATAGCCGCCGTTGCTGCGCAGCAGGTTTGCCAATTCCGAATAAACGGCGCCAAGCCCCCGGAGATTGCCGGCCAGCAGGGAATAATGGATACTTTTATTATAATAATCGATCGCCCGGGTTTGATTTCCGTAATAGGAATTATAGAGGCTGCCCATCAGATTATAGGTCAGTCCCAAAAGACGGTCGTTGTTTATGTCCTTTGCGATTTCCTCGGTCAGATTGAAATAATACAGTGCGCTGTCCGTCTCGGAATAGTAATAATATGCACTTCCCAGATAGTAATAGGCCAAAGCCTCAAGGTCTTTGTGTTTGCCCAGCCGACGGATCTCTTCCAGTGCAAGAATCGCTTCATTTCGGGCAATAATGAAATTGCTGACCCGAGCACGAAAGGCTTTTTCAAGCCGGGCTTCGATCATTTTTACACCTTTATCGGATCGAATCGGCGATTTCAGGCTGTCAGCATCGGTATCGGCAAAGGCAAAGGTCAGCATACCTATAAGCGTCATTATCAGAAGCAGGTGTTTATTCATAGAATTCTCTCTCATATTATGAATGCCCCTACAGGCGCTTATTATAGTGATACGGCTTTCAAAAACAAAGATAAATGCCGCTCTTTACGCTAATTTAATGCTGCGTTTCCCGGATATTTTGAATAAATTAATTATTTACCGGACTTGACTTTGTAGTACTGCATTATTATGCGGTCAAAACAGCTGTCCGGCAGAATTCTTTTCAGAAAAAGGGAAAGTTTCTGATCAAAGGCGCCGACGGGATAGCGTAGGCGCGGATATTTTTTACGGATGACCTTATCGATCAGCTGCGCAATCTCAAGCGGCGGGCGGCCGCTTTGCTCGTCATGTTCGATGATCCTGCGTGATTGTGCCATGCGGTCCTGCAGCTCGTCGGGCACCACCATTTCCCTGCGGGCGGTAAAACCCGTCTTGTAATCTCCCGGTTCTATCATGAGCACGCGAATCCCGCTGCCGTGCAATTCTTTATATAAGGCTTCCGTCAGCCCTTCAACGGCGAATTTGGATGCGCTGTAGATCCCCTGGTAAGGCAACCCGATCCTCCCGCCAATAGAACTCATATTGATTATGCGCCCACTCCCCTGCCGGCGCATTTCTTTCAATACCCGGTGCAGCACCCGGTACAGTCCGAAAAAATTCGTATCAAGCTGCTGCTCCACTATCCGGGGATCGGTTTCTTCGACAGGTCCGCCAATTCCGTAACCGGCATTGTTAACAAGCACATCAATGTGTCCCTCATTGCGCAGCACCGTTTCAACGGCGGCATTGACGGAAGCGCTGTCCCGGACATCCATTTCGATCAAGGCGTATTTTTCGGGCTGGGGATAATCCCGGGGGCGGCGGGATGTCCCGTAAACCCGGTACCCGAGCTGCGAAAGATATTCCGCCGTACTCTTCCCGATCCCGGAAGAAGCGCCGCTGACCAGAACCACAATGCCGGAGTTATCCTGTTTTTTCATGATTACCCGATCAGTCAATGACCTTTTCTTTTTTACCGATCTTTTCAAACATATCCAGACAAAATTCCAGCTGTTCACGGGTGTGAGTGGCCATATAGCTGGTGCGGAGCAGGGCGCGTCCCGGCGGGGTTGCCGGTGAGACTACCGGGTTCGTATACACGCCCGCATCCATCAGGCTTTTCCATACCTTGAAGGTTTTGGCATCCTTGCCGATGATCACCGGAATAATGGGTGTTACGCTCTCCCCGATATCAAATCCCAGAGATTTGAGCCCCTCGCTCATGAATTTGGTATTGTCATGCAGCCGTTGACGGCGTTCGGGTTCGCTCTGGATGATTTCAAGGGCGGTCATGACCGAAGCAACGTTTGACGGCGGCAGGGATGCCGTAAAGATCATTGCGCGGGAGTGGTGTTTAAGGTATTCGATAATAAGCTTTTCGCCGGCGATGAAGCCACCGACACAGCCCAGGGATTTACTGAAAGTGCCCATGATCAGGTCCACATCCTTCGTTACGCCAAAATGCGCCGCCGTTCCTTCTCCGTTCGGTCCCAGTACCCCAATGGAATGAGCGTCGTCAACCATGAGGCGTGAGGGATATTTCTTTGACAATTCGACGATCTCTTTCAGTTTGGCGACCGTGCCTTCCATGCTGAACACGCCATCGCTGACAATGAAGCGCGGTTTCTTCGGATCGGCCGCTTTCAGTTTGCTTTCCAGTTCCTGCATGTTGTTGTGTGCATAGATCTGTTTCATAGCTCCGGAAAAACGAATACCGTCCACAATCGAGGCATGGTTGTACTGATCGCTGAAGATCAGGTCCTCGGGACCGCATACCGTGCTGATAGCGCCCAGATTGGCGCCGTAACCGGTGGAAAAGACCAGGGCGCTTTCTTTATGGACAAAATCCGCCAGGCGCCTTTCCAGCTCGTCATGCATCAGGATATTTCCGTTCAAAAGGCGGCTGCCCGTCAATCCGGATCCGTATTCTTTGAGCGCGGCAACTCCGGCTTCGATCACTTTGGGATGGTTGGTCAGTCCCAGGTAATTGTTCGAGCCCAGCATGATTTTGGTCTGGCCGTTGATGCTGACTTCCGTGGCGTCGGATTTCTCGATCTTGGGATAATAAGGATAATAACCCAGGGCACGAGCCGTGTCGCTGCGGGTAAAGGCGTACATCTTGGTAAATACGTCCGGATGTTTTCCGAACATTTCTTTGCGTTTCGCGTAGATCTTTTGTTTTGCAATATCTTTGAATTGTGTTAACATGTTCCCTCGCTTCACAATAATTGTCTAATATACAACACGTTTCCCGGCCGCTATTCCGGTCCCTGCTGCGGAAAATATCTCAATTTCTATTTGCTTCTCGGGATCCGTGGCTTCCCATCCTGTCGTCCTGTGTTTTATTCGTCTTCCTTCCGGCTTCGGGACCGGATATCAGGCAGCAAATTATACTAATCTTTTTCAGGATACACAATTATTTTCTTCGGATCGGAAAGTTTTACGATCCCGGAAGAAAGCGGGAGCCGCACGTTTACGAAGGGATAAAAATTGCGGGTAAATACCGAAAAATTCGATTTGCCGATCCTTTGATCAAAAAGCCGTGCGGGCAATGCGGAACCCCATGATCTCATAGCGTTTTTCGGGAGTAAAACCGTCTCTGCGGACAGTACGGGAATAATCCGCATCCCAGTTCCAGGCACCGCCGCGGGCGACCCGGTAAGTGCCGGATTCCGGTCCCTTTGGATCAATTTTTTCACTTTTCGTATACGGTCCGTACCAATCCCAGCACCATTCTTCCACATTCCCGGTCATATCATGAATTCCCAATTCATTGGGAAGCTTCTGACCCAGCGGATGCGCTTGCTCGTCATCCCAATAATACCAGGCATAATCCTGCAGTTTGTCTTCATTTGCCGTACCGCTCCAGGGCCGGTCTATTCTTCCCCTGCTCCGTGCCGCATATTCCCATTCCGCTTCTGTCGGCAGCCGGTAACCGTTTTTACCGAAATCGGCGCTGACATTCCTGTCAATGATCGTGTACACCTTTTCATAACCGTTCCTTTCGCTGAGCCTATTGCAGAAATGCACGGCTTCATACCAGGTAACGTGGGTCACGGGCGAGCCTTTCCCTTTATGAAGAGAAGGATTCATTCCGGTGACGTTTTCAAAGATCTCCTGCGAGATCTCGTAAACGCCCATATAAAAACTGCTGAGCGTGACATTATGCTGAGGCTTCCCGTCCGGGTTTTCGCCATTCCCAAAATCCCCCATTTTGAACGTTCCGCCTTCCACCGATACCTCTTCAATGGGAACATAGCCGGTTTCGGGAACTCCGGGTTCGGGAGCCGGAACCGTCTCTTTGCCCGTGCTGCAGCCCGATATCGTCAGAACAAGAATAAGACTGAAAACATAAATTGCACTTTTTGCGTTCATACACTCATCCTTTTTTAGACCTATAAATTTATTATTGAATAAAATTACATAAACTGAAGCGCGAAATCAATACTATTTTTTTTCAAATTTCATTAAAAGCTTATTCCGTCAGCCGCTTACCGCCTGCTTACTCCCCGCTTCAGTCACTTCGGTCCTTGCGGCTTCTTCGGAAAAAACAAAGCGAATATCTGTGATATCAAAGGCCCTGGCCAGCGATTTGAGGGTTTGCATCGCCGACTGCCGGACCTCGGAACCGATATCACGGATCATTTTCTTGGCCTGTTCTTCGGCCTCATTCCTGGCTGCATTCACAAAACGGTTCTTGTCTTCCTCGCTAAAACCCGCGTCAAAGATCTCGTTGATAATGTCCGGTAAGAGTCCCGGAAGCAATTTGCTCCGCTGTTCGTCGTAGAACATCACGTTCCGGATACTGATCTCGTTCAGACAGGGCGGCATATAAAAAACGTAGTGTTCCTCTTCATTGACGATGCGGAAATCTTCGCTGCGCAGATTGTAGCGAAAATCAATGCTGAACTCAAAGATCATGGCGATCTTGCGGTTCGACAGGAGCCAGCGCATATATTTTTTCCCAAAATTTCCCAGCAGGTGATCGCTTTCGGTGACGATCTCTTTGGTAATGACCTTAAACACGGAAAGCTCACCGATGGCTTTCATATCCTGAATACTGGATTGCACGTTCATTTCCCGTGCGTTTTTTCTTGTACGGCGTTTTTTAATGTAAAAATTCAGAACAGAAACGATAACGAGAGCAAATAAAAAACCGATGATAACCGTAAGCAGGGTATTCATGTTGTAGTTCTCCGCATGATATTTTCAATAGACATAGGCTAATTATAAGGATTTTACCATCACAAGTGCAAGTCTTAACATCGGAACGGGATGAATGAGAACTGAATGTGAACGGAGTGATATTTCTTGATCTTGCAGAAAGGAAGATGGATTGAGTCAATTGTTTGAGTCAATTCTTCCTTCCCTCAGGATCGGGATATCAAGCGTTAAGCCTTAGTCTTTATACATAGTCTCAATTTCGTCACGGTACATTTCCATGATCTTTTTGCGCTTCACTTTCAGGCTGGGTGTCAGTTCCCCGCCTTCGATGGTAAAGGGACGCGGAGTGATATAGAAATATTTGATCTGTTCGTAACGCGCAAGATCCTGCTGATTCCGGGCCAGTTCGTCACGAATCAGTTTTTCGATCTCGGGAGAAGCCTTCAGGTCCGCATAGCTGCGGAATTCAAGCGGCGGCTGCTGATGCCGGCCCCACTCCTGAAGGGTTTCCAGCATCGGAACCAGAAGCACGACCAGGTACTTGCGGCGGTCACCGATGACCACGGCCTGTTCAATGTATTTGGAAGCCGTGATGGCGCGCTCTACGGCGGCCGGAGCCACATTCTTGCCGCCGGAAGTAACGATAATGTCCTTCTTGCGGTCGGTGATCTTTAAAAAACCGTCTTCGTCAACGTAACCGATATCTCCCGTATGGAACCAGCCGTCCTTATCAATGGCTCCGGCGCTTCCTTCGGGATCTTTGTAGTAGCCCAGCATGCGGTTCGGACCCCTCACAAGGATCTCGCCGTCTTCCAGAATGCGGGTTTCCATGTCCGGCAGCGCCCTTCCGACGGTCCCGAATTTAATGAAATCATTTTGATTTGCGTGGGTGATCGGACTCATCTCCGTCAGGCCGAAACCCTCCAGGACGCGAATTCCGGCGGCGGTAAAAAAGGCGCCCACCTTGGCAGACAAAGGAGCGCCGCCGCTGATGCAGGCGATCATATTTCCGCCGAATACACCGGATATTTTATTAAACACCAAACGTTTAGCAAGTCCATACTTGACAGAGGCAACTCCAAGGGGCGCCCGGTTTCGGGAAAGATATTTTGCAACGACCTCTTCCCCGATCTTTTCCGCCCAATGGAAAATTTTTTCTTTTGCCGCCGGTCCCTGGCTAACCTGCTCTATCACCAGCGAATAGATCTTGTCCAGTAAGCGCGGTACGGTGGTCATATAATTTGGTTTGACCTCTTTCATATTTTCGACCACCTTGGCGATGCTTTCCGCAAAATAGATCTCCGCTCCGATCCATACGGTAAAAATTGATGCGGCGCGTTCAAAACTATGACTCAGGGGTAAAAAAGAAAGCCAGCGCTTATTGTGCTGGATCTGTTCATGCGCCTGGGTCTGCTGGATGTTTGCGGCAATATTGAAATGGCTCAGCATGACTCCTTTGGGCTCACCGGTGGTTCCCGAGGTGTAAACGATACTCCAGAGATCCTCATCCCGGATCCCGGCGGCAAAATCCTGCATGCTTTTCGAAGAACCTTTTTGTTCTTCTTCCCCTTTTTCAAGAACTTCCCGGAGAGAAATGATCCAGGCATCATCAAAGGCTTCTTCGTCCATTACAATAATGTATTCGAGAAATTTCAGACTGCCTTTAAGGGGAATGACCTTGAGCGCCTGTTCTTTGTTGCTGGCAATCAGTACGCGGCATTCCGCATGGTTCAGAATAAATTCGATCTGCCTCGGAACGGAAGTCTGATAAATGGGCACCGAGATCATATTGAAATGCGCGCAGGCCCAATCGATAAAACACCATTCCGGACGATTTTCGGAAAGAATCGCAACCTTGTCATGTTCACGCAAGCCCAGAGCCCGCAAACCGAAACCCAGTTTTTCAAAAATATCGTAGCTCTCCTGGTAGGTATAGCTTTTCCAGACCCCGTCCTGTTTGTAATGATATAGGCTGCGGTTTCTTCCGCCCAGACAGGCATCCGCAAAAATATCCGGTAAGTTCCTTAAATAATGAATGCTGTAATGCATGGCATCCTCCCGTGTGTGTTCCCGTTTAAGGTACGATACCAAATCTTAAAAGCAAAGAAAAAACCGCCGTAAGCTTTAACGGCGGTTCATGAATGCTTTGTAAGTGCCTTCCAGGCATACGGCAGATAGCGGATACCATACCGTGATGCATTTGGAAACTTACACCTGGAAAAGTCCGATATTTCCGCGGGATTATTTCTTTAACAGATCGCGTATCTCGGCAAGCAGTTTTTCCTGCGCGGGGGGTTCCGCAGGTGCAGGCGGCGTTGCGGGAACTTCTTCTTTCTTACGTTTCAGGGAATTCATACCCTTAATGATCATAAAGATAGAAAAAGAAATAATGATGAAATCGATAATGGTCTGAATGAACTTCCCGTAGGCAAGCACCACTGCCGGAGCCGAAACGGTGGCCGCTTTCAGGGTAATGACCAGATCGCTAAAATCCACGCCGCCCAGCAATACCCCGATCGGGGGCATGATCACATCGGCGACCAGCGAGGACACGATCTTCCCAAATGCGGCGCCGATAATGATACCGACCGCCATGTCAACCACATTGCCGCGCATGGCGAAATTCTTGAATTCCGTCAACATCTTTGTTTTTACTTTCATACAAGGACCTCCTTAAGTCCGGAAAGCGCAAAGCTTCCATTTCTGTCTTTTAAACTGACAGCGGTTAACCAACTTTCAGGATATTGCACCTGCCTTTACATCTTTTTGTAAGAAAATTTGACTTACAATGTAATTTGCAGCAAATATTTAATTTTTACAATGAAATCTTCCTGAATTATTCCGCTTTTTGCGATACGGATACTTATCGTCCGTTTGCGGATTATCGGGATTCGCGAGAATCCTCCTGTTCTTTTTTTTCTTCTTTCTGCAATTTTCTTCCGTCAACGATCACGGATACGATGTAGAAGATGAACAGCACACAGGTTAAAAAGATCGCCGCAGCATCCAGCACGGTAATATCCATCCCCCGGAATTGGAACTTTCCGGCTCCGTGGAAAAAGATGATCGTGTTGATCAGAACGATGAAAATCCGGATCTCCGTCGGACCGAAGCCATAAAAGGCGATGCGGAACACGCCGCTGACAAAGGTGTTCAGGTACACCAGGATCGACATCATCAGATAACCGATCAGTGCGAAGAGCGCAATATCAAAACGCGCATAGGGCGACAGGCCCGCTCCGATGCCGATCAGTACGATGGTGATCGTATCAATGGCATGATCGATATAAAAACCGTAGCGCGGCCGTTCGATCTTGCGATAACGCGCCAAGGTACCGTCCAGGCTGTCCCCAAACCAGTTGACGAACAAACCGAAACTCGCCAGCCACAGGTAGGCATTGTGAGAGGATGACAAATAATAGCCCAATCCGGTCATCAACGAACCAAACAATCCCAGAATGGTCAGTAAATCCGGTTTTACCCAGCGCGGCAATCGTGCAACAAGCCATTGCAACAGCGGTTTTTCAACAAAGGACAATAAAGTCGTGGTAATGCGCCTGACTTCTCTTTTTCTCAATCCTTTATCCTCCCGCTTATTTTCTTTAGCCTTAAAATCCTTATTTCACCAGCAGCATTTTCCGGTTCTCAAGCGCCGTGCCGGCCTGCAGACATGCAAAATAGATGCCGCTTGGCAGGTTCCCGGCATGGAATTCCACCTGATAAAAGCCCGCCGCCTGATGCCCGTTTACCAATGTCCGGATAAGCCTGCCGTTGATATCAAAGACGCTAAGCTGCACCCTGGCTTCTTCCGGAAGGCTGTAACGCAATAATGTGGCGGGATTGAAAGGATTCGGGTAGTTGGCTTCCAGACGGAATTCATACGGAAGCTCCGTATCCGCAAGTCCCACGCCGCCCGGCGTCAGGACCATCAGGTCTTCGATGTAGATCGTGCCTTCATTGTTGCTCAGACTGTCCACATAAGCGATCTGAAAGCTGTCGAAATTCAGCTGTCCGTTCAGCGTGCCG
>Ga0265293_10001070_pt1 | contig 61422 bp, 60 predicted proteins | sample Munlanlewell138R_FD_192505 | JGI IMG/M metagenome (GOLD analysis project Ga0265293, IMG submission 192505) | Leachate microbial communities from a municipal landfill in Southern Ontario, Canada - Leachate well 138R | ecosystem: Engineered > Solid waste > Landfill > Unclassified | place: Canada...
TGCTGGCCGGGGGTGCGGCGCTGTTGCTCAAGCCGACGCACCACGGGTGATGTTGCGCGTACCGGCGCACCGGCGGCCGCTCCCGGCCCGGAGCAGGCCGCCAGCGCCCCAGCACCGGCAAGCAACGAACCGATCAGAAAAGAGCGCCGGGGCAACCTAACCACGAACCTGCCCTCGCCGATCGGCTTTCGCAGCGGGGTTGCCGATCTGCGTCAAGACCTGTCGGCGGCCGACGAACTCCTCGGCGCCGATGTCGCCTCGGGCGAACCGCTCTTCGAGCCCCCGCAGCGGATCACCCTGTCGCCCGAGGCGAGCAGGACCGTCTGCGCGGTCGGTGCGGAACATCGTGGCTATCAGGTAGATCACCACCATCCAGAACACGAGCATGCACCCGACCATGACGGCCCATCCCGCCCAGCCGATGTCACCGACCCAGGCCATCATCGTCGCCTCCATCCTCGATTCGTGTCTTCAGCTTCGAGCGCCCACCCCAAGGATTCGATGGAGGTCGTATGAAGATTTGCTCAAGAAGCCCGTCCCGACGCCGGGACGGGACGGTGCTGGCGATGATGGACGCCATGACCTCCTCCGCTCGCATACCCGCACCGATCGGCGACCCGGCGACGGCGCAGCGCCCACCCACCGACTTGCGGGCGATGATCATCGAAGACGAAACCCCGCTGGCAGACCTGGTCGGCTCATATCTCGAACGCGACGGCTTCGAGGTCACGATCACCGCAGACGGGGTCGACGCCGTTGCTCTCGCCCGACAGGTCGATCCCGACGTGGTCGTCCTCGACCTCGGACTGCCGGGCCTGGACGGGGTGGAGGTGTGCCGGCAACTGCGGACGTTCTCAGATGCGTACGTGGTGATGCTCACCGCCCGCACCGAGGAGATCGACACCCTCATCGGGCTGTCCGTCGGCGCCGACGACTACATGAGCAAACCGTTCAGTCCCCGCGAACTGATGGCCCGCGTCCAGGCGATGCTGCGCCGCCCTCGCCCTCGCACCACCGCACCGGGCTGGCCTGCGGGTGCCCTCCCCACCCGAACCTTCGGTGACCTGAGCCTCGATGTCGACGGCCGCGAGGTCGCCGTCGGCGGGACGCCGGTCGCCCTGACCCGCACCGAATTCGACATTCTCGCGGCGCTGGCACGTGATCCCGGCGTGGTGCTCACCCGCGCTCAGCTGATCGACGCGGTGTGGGGGCCGAACTGGATCAGCGACGAACACCTTGTCGCCGTGCACATCGGTCACCTGCGCCGCAAACTCGGCGACGACGCCACCCGCGGTCGCTATGTGCGCACCGTCCGCGGCGTCGGCTACCGGATGGGCACCGGCACATGAACTCCCCGATCTCCGCTACGCGAGGATCAGTGCGGCGCACCTTCGCCGGGTCGAGCTTTGGTACCCGATTGTTTCTCGCCCTGACCGTGGTGGTGATCGGCTGCGCCGTCAGTGCTTGGCTCGTGGCCTCCGCACTCGCGCCCGGAATCTTCCAAGATCACCTCGGGCAGGCCGGCATCGACCACAACTCCAGCCAGGCCAGTCACGTTGAAGAAGCCTTCACCTGGTCGATCGTCCTCGCGTGGGGGCTGGCCGTCGCGATCGCGGTGCTGTTGGCACTGGCGGTGAGCTGGTACATCACCCGGCGGGTGCAACGCTCTCTGACCGCCGTGACCACCTCAACTGCACGGATCGCCGCAGGCCGCTACGACACCCGCATACACAGCCCCGGACTCGGCCGCGAATTCGACGAACTCACCGTCACCGTCAACGAAGTTGCCCGCCGCCTCGAAGCCACCGAAAGTACCCGGCGCCGGATGCTCGCCGACCTCGGTCACGAAATGCGCACGCCGATCGCCACCCTCGATTCCTACCTCGAAGCCCTCGAAGACGGCGTCCGCAGCCTGGACGAGGACACCGTACAGATCCTGCGTGCCGCCACCCACCGGCTCGACCGCCTCGCCGAGGACATCACCGCCGTCTCCCGCGCCGAAGAACATCTCACCCGCATCCTCCCGGTACCCACCACCACCACAACCCTGATCACCGCCGCCGTCGACTCCGTTCGGACACGCTACGACGAGAAGGGCGTCACCATCGAGGCCCGCATCCACCGATCCGTGCCGGTCACCGTCGACCCGGACCGGTTCGGGCAAGTACTGGGCAACCTGCTCGACAACGCGCTGCGCCACTCCCCCACCGGCGGGACCGTCACCATCACCTGCCAGCAGACCCACCCCACCCACGCCGAGATCGTGGTCGCCGACACCGGAGAAGGTATCGCCGCCGAACACCTCGGCCACATCTTCGACCGCTTCTACCAAGCCGACCTCGCCCGCAGCCGTCGCCACAGCGGCAGCGGCATCGGTCTGACGATCACCCGCGCGCTGGTCGAAGCCCACGGAGGCCGGATCAGCGCCGACAGCGACGGCCCCGGCCACGGCGCACGGTTCACCATCGACCTGCCCATCACCGGCACTCCCCGGGCGTAGTGGCGCCACATCGCGCAGTTTGGCGCGTCCTCGGGCGTGAAAGCCAACCGAAACCGGCGTAGCACACCATCCCCGACAGCCCTCAAGGAAAGGTTGAAAGCCCCTGTCGCGGAGACGAATTCGGTGCGGACTTCGGAACTCTTCAAAGACTCGCGAAACCAACGGCTGCCGCTAACGGATCTTATCCAGGGACCATTCGGCCAGCGCGGACACATGGATGCCCGCTTTCCTTCGTAGCGAGAATCACCCGGTCGACGCGTTTCTGAGAAACCCCAGGCGCGGGAACGCAGATTCGACAAGTTCGGCGACCTACACTCGCAGCAGCATAACCAAATAAGCAGTTGGTTGGACTTACTGAAATGTTCAATGACGGCACCGGCGGCGGCCGCGCGTAGCGAAGACGGCGACGGTGCGACTCGACCACCCCGGGTTACATGGCCGGCGCTGTCAGCGGCACGTACCGTCAGCAGGTACTGCCGAACCAGTCGGCTGTCGGTCGAACTGCCGTTGGCACTCTATACATCGAAGGGTCAAGTCCAGGGACGTGGCGTCGAGCTGGGATCCCGGACGGCGGTCGCGGCACGCAATTTATCCATATCCACCAGCTTGATTTGCTGGATAAGTTCCTCGAGCACGCGAGCCGACAGCGCGCCCGGTTCCCGATAGATCAATACGCCGTCACGAAATACCAGCGTCGTCGGAACGTCGGCTACTCCGGCGATTTGAGCGAGGTGCTGTTGCTGATCGGTATTGACGTCGGCGTGCAGCACCGCGGGATGTCGTCGTGCCGAGCGGTCGTAGATCAGTTCAAAACCATCGCCGCCGGGGCTTCCCACTGACCAGAAGTGCACTAGGGCAATGGGTTTGAGAGCCAACGCCGATTCCAGGTTGTCGAGGTCGAGGTGCATCCGTGGCATTGCGGTCCTCCTGCGGATCAGCGCGCGCAACTGAGTGAAGCAGTCCGGTCAGCTAAGGGTTCAGTATGCCATCGCAAATCCCCGCTTGGGCACATACCTGCCGGGGGTATGGTCGGGTCATGTCATCGGTCACCACTACGACGTCGTCTGGGATCCGGCCACCGGGCGGTGGCTGGTGGCGGGCTGGGTCGGCGCGCACCACACTCATCGCCGTTCTGTCCACAGTGCTGCTGGCCGCGGTTTTGGCGGGCTGTTCTGGTGGTGACACCGGGCAGGCCGGGCAGTCACCAACCAGTCCCGTCCCACCGGAGCCGACCCCGGTAGCGGGGTCGGTGTGGGTTGCCGACGAGATCGGCAACAGTCTGACGGTCCTCGATGCGGCGGCCAACACGGTGGTGACCACCCTGACCGGCATCCAAGGACCGCACAACGTCCAGGTCGGGCAGGACGCCGCCACGGTGTATGCAACCAGCGTCGGAACCGACACCGTGGTGGCTATCGACGCCGATACCTACCAGGTCAGGGCGACCGGCCAGACCGGGCACCACCCGGCGCATGTGATCGAGGCGCCCAACGGCAAGGTCTATGTGGCCAACGCCGACGACGGCACGGTGTCGATATTCCAGAGTCAAAGCCTGCAGCCGCTGGGCCTGATCGAGGTGGGTGGGATGCCGCACGGTCTACGCGCGGCCAGTGACGGCTCGGTGATCGTCGTCGCCAATCACATGACCGGGGCGCTGGATGTGATCGACGCCCAGACCGATCAGATGCAGTTCTCCGTGCCGGTGGGCGACGGGCCGGCGCAGGTAGCGGTCAGCGCCGACGGACGTTACGCCTATACCGGCATCACCGAGCCGGCGGCGGTGGTGAAGGTGGATCTCGACGCGCGCACGGTGGCCGGCAGCGTCGCGGTGTCGGCGGCCCCGGTGCAGGTCTACCTCACGCCCGACAACGCGACGGTGGTCTCGGCTGACCAGGGCACCCCGGATGCCCCCGGGCATGCGGTATCACTGATCGACACGGCCACGATGACCGTGCGTACCACCGTCGCGACCGGTGCTGGGCCGCACGGTGTGGTGATCGACCCCGCGGGGACGCTGGCCTGGGTCACCAACAGCTACGACAACAGCGTCTCGGTCGTCGACCTGGCCGGCCAGACGGTGTCGGTAACCATCCCGGTCGGCGAGGGACCCAACGGCATCAGCTACTCACCGCGAACGCCGGGATCCAGCACGCCCACGGTTGCGCTGGACCTCCCTGCACCTGCCGCCGTGACCGACGAGGACGGCAGCGCCGAGTCGCCGCACCAGCCAGGGCATCGGTGACCTGGCGCAAATCGTCCGGCCTCGCTGGTCGGCGTCGTTTTTCAGCTCAGCGGCGGAGGCTCAAGCCGTGGGATCTGCGCGATCGGAGCCCGGACCGGATGGACCGACGACTGCCGCGGCCCGTGCGGCGCACGATGGAAGCAAGCACAACGGTGTCAAGTCTGCTGAGAGCAAAGTGCTGTCGTCAGGACGCAATGGGAGTGCTGTACCGGGCGGTCGGAGGCGGTCAGTCTGCTGTCGCGATGGGTCCGGTGGCCGGTAGAGGTTGCAGGCGGCCCGTGCGGTCGAGTCGGTAGAGAGCAGTCGCGGACAGTAGTCCGATCAGTGCGAGCCCTACCCACACGAGTTCGTCGACGCCGGCGAGGTGGGCAGCGTGCATCAGCGATCCCGTCGCAAGGTTGCCGGCGAGGATTCCGATCCCGACGATGGTGTTGTAGAAGCCGTAGTGGGTGCCGACCAAGCGACCGTCCGCCAGCGACACGACGGTGTCCATCTCGAACGGAAACACCGCCGCGGAACCGACCGCCAGCAGCCCCGCTGCCACCAGCAGCGCGGCCACCGCCGCGCCGTGGCCCAGGCGCTCGCTGTCGGGTATCACCATCAGTGGGATGAACGCCGCGCTCAAGACCGCCAACCCGACCACCAAGGATCGCCCCGGCCGCCAGCGTGCGGCGAACCAGCGGGTGATGCGCATTTGCCCAAAGACAGCCACCACACCTGATACGACGAAAATCCCTGCCACGATGAGCGATTGGTCGCTCGGGGCGAGTATCCCGGCCTGCAGCGGCAAAGCAAGGTAGACCTGGAATGACAGCACGTAGGAGCCGATCATCGCCGCGGCGAACAATATAAATGACCGGTTGGCTGCCACGGTGCGCCAGTCGACCAACACCGAAGTTGTCCCTGCCGGCACGTCGGTGCTGTGCTGGGGCAGTGCGAACAGTTGGGCGATGGTCAACAGTGCGAATACGACCGCGGCCGCTGCGGCAGTGACGCGAAAATCGAGCATCATCAGCGCCAGCCCCACCAGCGGGCCGGCCAGGATGCCGGCCTGGTAGAAGATGTTGAACACCGCGAACGCCTGCACGCGGCGCGGCCCGGCGTCAACGGCCAAGTAGGCCCGAACCGCGGGGTTGAACAGCGCACCGGCGAATCCGGTGGCCGCCGAGGCGATAAGCAGCCCCGGCAGCGACTCGGCGATGACCAGCAACCCGAAACCGGCTGTGCGCAACAGGCAGCCGGCCACGATCAGCGGCTTGTAGCCGAGCCGATCGGCCAGGGTGCCCCCGATAATGAACATTCCCTGTTGGGAGAAGTTGCGCACGCCGAGCACCAGTCCCACCGCCCACGCGGCGAACCCTAGTGGGCCGGCGAGGTAGCCGGCCAGATAGGGCATGAGCATGTAGAACCCGAGATTGATCCCGAACTGGTTGATCATCAACAGTCGGCTCGGCCAGCCAAAGCTGCGGAACTGCGTGAGAATGCCGATCACCCCATCACCGCCACCGGGTCGACGACGTGGGTGCAACGGGTCCACGACGACACAATTCTGATGCGCGGATCGTCGATGACGGCCGGCTCAGGAGGCGGGACGACTCCGAGCAGGCCGTGGGCGCGGCAGTAGTCGTCGTTGTAGACGGTGTCGAAGTAGCGTTGCGGCCCATCGGGGAAGATCGCAGCGATGGTGGCGTCGGGTCCCAGCGTGCGTGCCGCCCAGCCGGCTACCAAGGCGACCGCTCCGACACTCCACCCACCGCTGGCGTAATGGGTGGCCGCCAGCGTGCGGCAGGCCCACACCGCCTCGGCCGGCGCCACCCAGTGCACCTCGCTGAACGCCGCGTAATCCACATTGCGCGGGTAGATACTCGAGCCCAGCCCGCGCATCAGCCGGGTGCCGGACGGCTGTCCGAAGATCGTCGATCCGACCGTGTCCACCCCGATCAACCGCAGCTCGGGATTGAACTCGCGCAGCACCCGTGCCACCCCGGCCGAATGCCCACCGGTGCCCACCGAGCACACCAGCACGTCGATGTGGCCGAGTTGAGCCTGCAATTCCAGCGCCAACGGCCGGTACGCCTCGACGTTGTCGGGGTTGGTGTACTGATCGGGGTACCAAGCGTGCGGATCGGCGCCCAGCAACTCGGCGACCCGGTCGCGCCGTGCTTGCTGCCACCCACCCTCGGGATGGGGCGAGCTCACCACATCGACCTGGGCACCGAAAGCCGTCAGCATCCGAGCGATGATGGGCTCCAATCCGGGGTCGGTGACCAGCGTGACCGGATGGCCGTACACCGTGCCGGCCAGCGCTAAGCCCAATCCCAGGGTGCCGCTGGTCGATTCGATGATGCGCGCCCCGGGTCGCAGTTCTTCGCGAGCCCGGCCCCGCTCGACCATGTACAACGCCGGGCGGTCCTTCATGCCGCCGGGATTGAAGCCTTCGAGCTTGGCCCAAAAGCCACGGCCATCGGTGGTGAACGGGGCGCCAAAGCGCAGCACCGGAGTCCGGCCGACCATCGTGGCAGGCCGGTCGCAACGGCCCAGGAAATGGTGGCGGGAGGCGTGCAGATGTGGGGGCTGAGCGGACAGAATGTGGTTCATGGTTTCGTCGCTTCCGAAAGGATGCCGCGGCATGTGTTGGGACGCGGCTGCGGGTACTGGCAGCGGTCACCGACGGCCCTGCCGGATAGGCAAGGCGATCTGGCGCGACACCGTCAGCGGCGCGCGATGCACATGCGGGTCAACCTCTGCCGACCGCTCCACACGGCGCCCCTGCCGCGAGGTGGCCCTCGCACTCCCCGCCATAGTCGGGGGCGCCACAGCAAGGCCACCAGGCCGATCGCGACAGCCAGACCCAGGGCCACCAGTGCGGTTGCTGCTCGGGGCAGCACGGCCTCGGCGACGATGTCAGGCACCACCGGCAGCGACCCGTTTTCGAAGTGCGGATGGTCAGCTGCGACAGCAAACTCGCCGTAGGGGCCGGCGACCGTCGCGTGCGGGCCATGAGACCCCGACGGCTCAGCGCTCCCCGATGCCCACCCGACGCCGATCACCATTACCAACAACCCCAGCGCCAGCGCCAGCGCCGCGATGGCGGCACTGTGCGTCGCGCGAGTTACGTTAGCGGTCGACGTCACAATGCGCTGACACTAACAGCGGATGCGAACCTCTCCCGCGTCTCGGATACTTGACGCCATCTTGTTATCGCACTGCGGCTCCCCGGTAGCCGATCGCCGATTTCGGCGTCTTCGACGGCTCCTGCACTGTGGTAACCACCCGACAGCCAACGCGAACCACGCCAGCAACTGTCGCCCCTGCCAATAAAGCTGCAGTTCTGCCAGTTACCCGCAGACTTGCTGCCGGGTCGCCCCAGACGATCGGGCACGCGATCAACGGGTACTGCACGCCGTGCGCGCGCACAGCGCGTTCGAAGGGTCGACAACACGCCGAAGGGGCGCGGCATTGTCTGGCCGCGAGCTGACCGGTGCCCTCCTGCGGCCGAGCCGAGATACGAACCTTGGAAGCGCCGGGCACATGCGCGCCGCTTAGCGCGCCGTCGACTAGGCCGTGTCTGATAAATGCGGTAGCCAGAGTGTGATGGCCCGTAGGACTGCTGCGCCCCGGTAGACGATGGCGAGTTTGTCGTAGCGGGTGGCCAGACCACGCCACTGCTTGGTGACGCTGAATCCTCGTTCAACAACGTTGCGGCCCTTGTAGTCCTCGGCGTCGAATGCTGGCGGTCGGCCGCCGTGGGTGCCTCGACGTTTTCGGTGGCCGATCTGATCGGACGGTTCGGGAATGACGGCAACGATCCCTCGTCGGCACAGCCGCTGCCGGGTCGCTCGGCTGGAATAGGCCTTATCTCCGCGCAGGCGATCGGGCCGGGTGCGGGGCCGCCCAGGCCCGCAGCGCTCAACTTTGAGGTGGGCGAGCAAATGCTCCAGGACCGGTCCGTCGCCTGCCTGGCCGGCGCTCACGAGCACCACCAACGGTCGTCCGTGGCCGTCGACGAGGTGATGGATCTTGCTGGTCAGCCCGCCGCGCGAGCGACCAATGCCGTGGTCAGGCGGCTCGCTCGCCAGATTTGTGTAATTCGACCCAGCCCCCTGTGTCACGGGTGATGTTCGTGGCATGTTGGTGAGCGCGGGCGATCGTGGAATCCACCGACACCGCCCAGTCGATGATCCCGGCCTCGTCGGCGGCGGCCAGCAACCGAGCCAGCACCATGTCCCAGGTGCCGTCGGCACTCATTCGTCGATGCCAGGTCCAGATCGACTGCCACGGCCCGAACACCTCCGGCACGTCGCGCCAGGCGATCCCGCACCGATACCGATAGATGATGCCTTCCACCATCGAACGCGCATCCTGAAAGGGTCTGCCCCGCTTACCCGTACGTGCAGGAAGCAGATCCTCGATCAACGACCACTGAACATCGGTAAGCAGCTGAAACCGCGACATACCTCAAGCCTCCGGCATAACACCCGAAACCTTTGTCAGACACGCCCTAGGGCATCTGGTCCGGCGGGACGGCTCACAGCGGGCCATCGTCGCCATGGTCGCCCTGACCGGAAGCTACGCCGCGTTCGGCGCCCGGCACCTGCTCGATGCGCAGCGCCGGAAAGGTCAGTCGCCCAGTTCGACCAGCACCGGCGCGTGATCGCTGGGGGCGATGCTGCCCTTCTTGCCGGGGCGGCGTTCGTCCTTGACGATCTCGCCGTGCGTGACCCGCCGCGCGAACTCCGGGGAGCCCAGGATGAAGTCGATGCGCATCCCGCGGCGCTTCTGGAAGGCCAACTGGGTGTAATCCCAGTACGTGTACACCCCCGGCCCGGGGGTGAAAGGCCGTACCACGTCGGTGAATTGGGCGTCGGTCATGGCCTGGAACGCCGCGCGCTCGGCCTCCGACACGTGCGTGCGACCGTCGAACACGGAGATGTCCCACACGTCGTCGTCCTGCGGCGCGATGTTCCAGTCACCCACCAACGCGACCGGCAGCGCGGGATCGTCGGCCAGCCAGCCGGCGGCGGTATCGCGCAGCGCGGCAAGCCAGTCCAGCTTGTAGCGGTAGTGCGGGTCGTCCAACGCGCGCCCGTTGGGCACGTACAGGCTCCACACCCGCACACCGCCGCAGGTCGCCCCGAGCGCACGGGCCTCCGCGGCGGCCTCCACGTCGGGTTTGCTCGACCACGTCGGCTGGCCCTCGAACCCGACCTCGATGTTGTCCAGGCCGATGCGCGAGGCGATCGCCACCCCGTTCCACTGGTTCAGGCCGACGTGGGCGACCTCGTAGCCCAGCGCGGCGAACGGCATGGTGGGGAACTGCGCGTCGGTGCACTTGGTTTCCTGCATGGCCAGCACGTCGACGTCGGAGCGGCCCAGCCAGTCGACCACGCGGTCGACGCGGGTGCGGATGGAGTTGACGTTCCAGGTGGCCAGGCGCATGGATCAGATCGTAGGGGGTGCGGGTTCGCGCTAAAGTTCCCGCCGGAAGGGGGCCGCGCAGATGCTCACGATCGCGACGAACACGATCCGGCTGTGGTGGCAGACCTGGCCGACGCTGGTTGCGTTGTACCTCGTGGGTTGGTTCGTCCGGTACTGGGTGCTGCAGGGCGCCATCGAGGTGGGCCTGGCGCATGGTCGCATCTGGGGCAGCCTGGTGATCGTGTTGGCGCCCATCGTGCGGTTGCTGACGTTTCTGGGCATGTTCCTGGCCATCCGGTCCGTGACGCCCGCACTGCAACATGTCGGGGACGACGGGCAGAACCCCAGGGGGACCACCGACATCCTGCTGACCGCGATCCTGCCGTTCCTGGTCATCTACACCACGTGGAAGCTGATCTACGAGGACTACTACATCTACGTCACCACCGTGGACTTCACCACCGTGTTCCAGGGCGATGCGGACGCGGTCCGGGAGGTCGCGTCGGGCTATACCGGCGGTGAGGTCTGGGCGGTGATCGGCATCGCGTTCGTGCTGCGCCAGCTGATCACCCGCTTCCGGGCCAAGCTGCCACGCTGGACGATGGCGCTGGCCGTCTACTTCGAGGTGCTGTGGATCTTCCTGACCCTGCAGGCCGGTGCGTCGGCCCTGTTCGGCTCGCCCAAGTGGATCGCCGAGCGCCGGGTGATGGTCTGGATCGGCGAGACCAGGGCCGAACTGTTCTCGCACTTCGTCATCCTCGACGACTGGTGGACCTGGCTGGGCGCGCTGGTCGCGCTGCTGATCCCGGTGCTGGGGCTGTCGCTGGCCTGGCTGGCGATCACCGCCGCGGTGTACGGCGCCCCGTTCACCCCGACCTGGAGCGGGGCGCGCCGGGTGATGCTCGGCCACCGCGCCGACGTGGCCGCCGCCCACGCCCTGGAGCGCAGCCGCAACGTCCTGCAGCCGCGCTGGCAACGGATCCCCGGGGAGGTGCAATCCCGGCTGGTGGAGTTCGTCCGCGGCCAGTTCGGCCGGTTCGGCTCGATCGTCGACGCGGGCCGGTTGATCCTGCACGGCGGTCTGCTGCCGATCGCGTTCTTCGTCGCCGCCTACATCGGTCTGCTGGTGCTCGCCCCGGGTGGTGCGTACTTCGACATCAAGGTCAACGACGGCTACCTGTTCCGTTGGGTCGCCCTGGTGTTGGGCCCGCATCCGTGGCCGTGGTGGGAGAGCTTCGACGACGCGATCCGGATCGCGATCGGCGCGCTGATCGAGCCGCTGCGCGTGTGCCTGGTCGCCGCCACGTACTGGTACTGCGTCGAGCAGGTGCGGGCGCAGCAGGCCGAATCCCGGTCAGCCGGTGTCGAATCGGATGACCGTCGTCAGCTCTGACTGGTCGGGCATGACCCGCAGGTCCTCGTCGGGGATGCGGCTCAACAACAGTTCGACGGCGGTGATCTGGACGTCCGCGGGCACCTGCGCGTAGGCCACCAACGGCAGCGGCTTGCGGCAATCGGCGCTCAGTCCTTCGGATTCCAACCAGGAGTAGGAGCCGAACGGCATCGGCTTGGACAACCAGCGCCGGCCCTCGCCGTCGAGGAACGACACCGCGCAGCGCGAATAGGTGTCCGGGACCGAGGACGTCGCGCCGGCGAGTTCGTGGCGCAGCACGTACAGCACCGGGCGGGTGCCGGGGGCGGTCTCGACGGCGACGAAATCCGGTGGCGCAATGGGTGACAACTCCCACCGCACACCGTCGATGTCGGTCGACTCGCCGGCCGGCACCGCGTGCGCGGCCTCGAGGTAGCCGATGTTGCGCCACCACGCCGGGTACACCACCGTCGCACCGATCAACGCGGCCGCCACCACGATGACCGGAAAGGCCCAGCGGTTCCGGAACAGCCACGTCTTCATCCGGCCCCCAGCTCGTCGAGGTTCACCGCGTCTTCCAGCGGCATGGCGGCCACGTCGATGGGCAGCGAGATCTGGGAGTCCAGCGGGGCGTTGAGGGGATTGCCCCACTTCTCCTGGGTCTGGTTGGCGACCTTGAACTCGGCCGCGGCCGGGATGCTCGGCAGCTCGAAGGCGGCGACACCGGTCTTGGGCACCCCGATCGGCACCGGCGGCCCGCGGAAATTGCCGATCGAGGACTGGAAGGTGCGGCCGTCGGCGACCAACCGCATGGCGGGCCGGCCGTCACGGTCGTGCAGGGGTTCGTAGGTCAGCGAGAACACCAGCCACGCCGCGGTGGCGGGCACGCGGGTCAGTTGGCCGGACTGGGCGAAGGTCACCGCCCGCACCAGGTCCACGCTGTGCACCGTCACCGCGAGATCGCGGCCGATGGCGCGTTCGCCGACGCGAGCCTCGACGGGGATCGGCGCCCAGGTGTCCATCTTGGTGGGCATGTTCTTCCACAGCAGCATCGCCGCCGCCAGCAGCGCCACCGCCAACAGCGCCCGCCCCACCGGCAGCAGGCGCTGCGCCACCGGGCTCGTCACGCGGCCACCGGGTTGGGCAGCGTCAATTCGCCGTAGCGGTCCTCGTCGGCGAGCCACTGCCGGGAGATCCGGAAGGTCGAGTAGCCCTGCGACATGTTCCGGAACCGGAAGCTCAACTCGGCGACCCGGTCCAGGTCGCTGCTGGACACCACCCAAGCCAGCTGAATCTCCTCGGTGAAACCGGGTTCGGTGAGCGGCACGGTCTGGTTGTCGCGGACGCGCAGCGCCCCGGCGAAGTTGTTGGGCACGTTGGCCAACACGACGGCGTCGGTGGCGGTGGGCTCGTCGGGGGTGGCGCAGTCGTCGGGCTGGCCGACGATCGGGGTCGCCGTCGGGAACGGTGCGGCCGCATCGGCGGTGTTCTCGACGGTGGCGTCGAGCACCACGAACCGGCAGTCGGCGGTAAGGGTCGAGCGGATCCAGGGCAGCGTGCTGGTCACCTCGACCGCGTGCGCGGTGAACACGATCCCGCCGGTGTCATAGCTGGAGTCCAGCGCGACGGGGGTCACGTGGTCGGCGTCCTGCAGTCCGCCGAACGCGGCGGTCACCGCGAGCACCGCCACCACCCCCGTCTTGCGCCAGCGGGCCAGCGTCATCCGCTGCCACAGTCGCTTCGGCGGCCCTGCCGGTTGGCTCATGCGCTAAATCGTAAGGCCCAGCAACGATTGCGCATCCACATATCGGCCGCTGTGATGCAGCCGGAAGCCCGCCGCGGTGTACAGCGCCACCGCGGCCGCGTCGTCGTCGGGCACCTGCACGTAGGCGCGGGCGGCGCCGCGCTCGGCGCCCCAGGTCAGCAGCGCCGCGCAGAGTGCGCGGGCGTGCCCGCGACCTTGCTCCGCAACCGCCGGCTGCTCCTCGACCACCCGCAGCGACGAGATGCCCAGCCAGCGGGTGCCGTCGTGGGCGGCGGCGACCGCGCCGCGCGCCACCGCCGCGGACCCCAGCGCGGCAAAGGTGACCTCGCCGTCGACCACGGCCGTGAGCACATCGGCCGAGACGTCGCGACGATAGGTCGCGAGCCAGGCCGCGTCGGGGAGGGCCGCGAAGCTCACCGAGCCCTTCGCGAAGTCCCTCGCCGAGCCCTTCGCGGCCTCGATCCCGGTGTCGCGCACCATCACCCGGTAGGCCTCGACGCCCGCCGCGCGCACCGGCAGCAGCCGCTCGGGCAGCGCCAGCCACGCCGACAGGCCGCGCTCGCGATACCAGGCGGCAACATCGGCCAGCCCGGCCAGGTGCGCCGAAACATCCAGCGGCACCGCGGAGTTGGCGCGCCGGGTGACGCCGTGACCGGCGCGCAGGAACCAGCCGTGCAACCACTGCTGTTCGACGCCGGGCCAGGCCATCGCCGCCGCGTGCTCGACGGCGCGGATCTGCGAGTTGCGCACCGGGGCGTGGGAGAGTTCGCGCACGCTGACCACGTCGGCGATGGGCACCTCGACGAGTTCGCCGGACTTGGTGCGGATCACCAGGTCCGGTGCCCCGCGGTCGAGATGGCCCACCACGTCGGTCAGCGGTTTGTCCGAGCCCGCGGGCAGCCGGTACCGCAGGCTGACCCGGCTACCCACCGCGGGTAACTCGACCGACACGTCAGTGACCGAACGGGTCGGGTACCTCGCCCGGCATCCAGGACTGGTCGGGCACACCCCAACCGTTGCGCTTCACGGTCTTCTTCGCGGCGCGGGCGTGCCGGCCGACCAGCCGGTCCAGATACAGGTAGCCGTCGAGGTGCCCGGTCTCGTGCTGCAGCATCCGGGCGAACAGCCCCTCGCCCTCGAGGGTGACCGGGTTGCCGTCGGCGTCCAGTCCGGTCACCCGGGCCCACTGGGCGCGGCCGGTGGGGAAGGACTCGCCGGGGACGGAGAGGCAGCCCTCGTCGTCGTTCTCGGGGTCCGGCATGGTCTCGGGCACCTCGGAGGTCTCGAGGACCGGGTTGACCACCACGCCGCGCCGGCGCGCGGTCTTGCCCCGCTCGTCGGCGCAGTCGTAGACGAACACGCGTTTGGACACGCCGATCTGATTGGCGGCCAAGCCGACCCCGTAGGCGGCGTCCATGGTGTCGTACATGTCCGCGATCAGTTCGGCCAGATCCGCGGGCAGCGAACCGTCCGCGCCGACCGGGACGGGTTGGGTCGCTGTGTGTAGGACGGGATCTCCCACGATCACAATTGGTCTGACTGCCATGGTCGGCAAGCTTAAGTCAGCCGACGCGCGGGGCTTCTTGCCGTGTCATCTGTTGCAGGCGTGGTTGAATGTTGCCGCAGACGACAGCGATGGAATTTGATTGGCGAAAGGGCCAAAAGACGATTATGGACGGCGCCATGGCAAGGGCTGAGCGGTCGGGCGATGACGCTGAGCTCACCGATGGGCTGACCCGTCGTGAGCACGACATTCTGGCTTTCGAACGGCAATGGTGGAAGTACGCCGGCGCGAAGGAAGAAGCCATCAAGGAGCTGTTCTCGATGTCGGCCACCCGCTACTACCAGGTGCTCAACGCGCTGGTGGACCGTCCCGAGGCGCTGGCGGCCGACCCGATGCTGGTGAAGCGGCTGCGTCGGCTCCGGGCCAGCCGGCAGAAGGCGCGCGCCGCCCGCCGGTTGGGCTTCGAGGTCACCTGATTTTTCACCCGCTAGGCTGGGCCGGATGAACGAGCGCGTCCCGGACTCCTCAGGCCTACCGCTGCGCGCCATGGTGATGGTGCTGCTGTTCCTGGGGGTCATTTTCCTCCTGGTCGGCTTCCAAGCCCTGGGCGGCAGCGGTGACGCCGACGACGAGGCCGCCACCACGACCACCGTCACCACCTCGGCGACGCCCACCTCGGAAGAGGAGGCCGCGCCCGAGGAGGAAGAGGCCGCTCCGCGGGCCGACGTGCGGGTCTACAACATCTCCGAGGTCGCCGGCGCGGCCGATCGCACCGCCACCCGGTTGCGCGACGAGGGCTGGACGGTCACCGAGACCGGAAACCTGACGCTGCCCAGCGTCCAGGTCACGACGGTGTACTTCGGCGACGCCGAGGGGGAGCAGGCCGCGGCCGAGGAACTGGGCCGGGTACTGGAAGCTCCGGTCGAACCGCGACTCCCCGAACTTGTCGAGCAGCCACCGGGCGTCGTCGTAGTCGTCACAGGTTAGGCTTTGGCTCATGGTCAAGCCAGCCGCCGCACTTTTGTTTGCCGCCCCTGTTGCCCTGCTCGCCGCCTGCTCGCCTCCGGGGGAGAACCCCAGCGACGCCCCGGGCACCACGCCGTCCATCTGGACCGGCTCGCCCGCACCGTCGGGAGTTGACGAGGGACACGGCGAAGCCCACGGTTCCGGGAGCGCCGACACGCTGACGGTGCCCATCAACGATGCGTCCGGCGCGCAGGTCGCCACCGCGACCTTCGAGTTCAGCAGCGGCTACGCCACCGTCACCGTCGAGACCACCGGCACCGGCAAGCTCACCCCCGGTTTCCACGGTCTGCACCTGCATTCGGTCGGCAAGTGTGAGCCCAACTCGGTGGCCCCCGACGGCGGCGCCCCCGGCGACTTCCTCTCGGCCGGTGGCCATTTCCAGGTTCCCGGCCACAGCGGACACCCCGCCAGCGGTGACTTGACCTCGCTGCAGGTGCGCCAGGACGGGTCCGCCCTGCTGGTGACCACCACCGACGCGTTCACCCAGGACGACCTGCTCGACGGCGATCAGACGTCGATCATGATCCACGAGCAGGCCGACAACTTCGCCAACATCCCGCCGGAGCGCTACAACCAGGTCAACGGCACCCCGGGTCCGGACGAGACCACCATGGCCACCGGTGACGCCGGTAAGCGAGTGGCCTGCGGTGTCATCTCTGGGGAGTAGCGCCCACATCGAGTTCGCCGGCTCCTACCGGCCCACGGTCGGAGTCGAATGGGAGTTTGCCCTCGTCGACGCCGACACCCGCGACCTGAGCAACAACGCCGCGGAGGTCATCGCCGAATTCGGTGAGAACCCGCACGTCCACAAGGAACTGCTGCGCAACACCATCGAGGTGGTCACCGGCATCTGCCGCAACACCGCCGAGGCGGTCGACGACCTGCGCGGCACGCTGCGCTCGGTCAAGCAGGTGGTGCGGTCCCGCGACATGGAGTTGTTCTGCGCGGGCACGCACCCCTTCGCCACCTGGGACACCCAGCAGCTGACCGACGCGCCGCGCTACGCGGAGCTGATCAAGCGCACCCAGTGGTGGGGTCGGCAGATGCTGATCTGGGGTGTGCACGTGCACGTCGGGGTGTCGTCGTCGCACAAGGTGATGCCGATCATCTCCGCGCTGCTCAACCAGTACCCGCACCTGCTGGCGCTGTCGGCGTCCTCGCCGTGGTGGGCCGGGGAGGACACCGGCTACGCCAGCAACCGGTCGATGATGTTCCAGCAGTTGCCCACCGCGGGGCTGCCGTTCCAATTCCAAACCTGGGACGAATTCGAGGGTTTCGTCGCCGATCAGAAGAAGACCGGCATCATCGACCACATCAACGAGGTCCGCTGGGACATCCGGCCCTCGCCGCATCTGGGCACCATCGAGGTGCGCATCTTCGACGGGGTCTCCAACGTGCGCGAACTCGCCGCGCTGGTGGCCCTGACGCACTGCCTGATCGTGGACCTGGACCGGCGCCTGGATTCCGGCGCGGCCCTGCCCACCATGCCGCCCTGGCATGTGCAGGAGAACAAGTGGCGCGCCGCGCGCTACGGCCTGGACGCGGTCATCATCCTCGACGCGGACAGCAACGAGCGGCTGGTCACCGAGGACCTCGACGACGTACTGACCCGGCTGCAGCCGGTGGCCCGCTCGCTGGGCTGCGTCGACGAACTCGATTCCGTGGCCGACATCCCCCGGCTGGGGGCGTCCTATCAGCGGCAGCGCCGGGTCGCCGAGGAGCACGACGGCGACCTGCGCGCCGTGGTGGACGCCCTGGTCGCCGAGTTGGAGGAATAGGCTGACGCCATGACGGCCCCGACGCCGATGTTCCCGTTGCAGTCGGCCCTGCTGCCCGGGGAGTCGCTGCCGCTGCGGGTCTTCGAGCCGCGGTATTCGGCGCTGGTGCGCGCCTGCCTGGACACTGACGATCCGGCCTTCGGCGTGGTGTTGATCGCCCGCGGCCGCGAGGTCGGCGGCGGCGACGAACGCCACGACGTGGGAGCGCTGGCCCGGATCGTGCAGTACGCCGATCACGGTGCCGGGCGGTATCAGCTGAAATGCAGTGTCCAGGAACGGTTCCGGGTCACCGAATGGCTGCCCGACGACCCGTTTCCGCGCGCCGTCATCGAGCAGTGGCCCGACGAACCCGGCGGGGCCGGTGCCGCTCAGATGGACACGGCGATGGCCGCGCTCGAGGACGACATCTGGTCGCTGCTGGAGTTCCTCGCCGCGGCCCGCGACATCCAGCTGACCAGCCGCGACTCGGTGCTGGGGGCGTTGCCCACCGAGCCGGGGGCGCGGTTGTACGCGCTGGCCGGTTGCGTGCCGATCGGTCCGGCGGACCGCTACGCGGTGCTGGCCGCGCCCGGCCCGACGCAGCGGCTGACGGCGCTACGGGAGGCCGTCGAGACCGTCGACGCCATGGCGCGGTTCCAGGCCTCGAACCCGGACTGAGATCCCGGACCGAGTTCACAGCCCGGCGCCGGCCTCGGCGAGCATCGCGGGCAGCCGACCCGCGCCCGTGACGTCGCGCAGCCGGCGCTGCGCCTCGGCGGCGTACCGGCGGGCCTCGGCGTCGCGACCCTGCAGCCGTCGGGCGTGGGTGAGTTCGATGAGCAGCGGGACCATCGCGCCGGTGCCGTCGCGCTCGGTCGGACTGTCGGCCAGGAGGGCGTAGCCGTTGGCGGCGTCGGCGGCCGCGGCGTCGATCTCGCCGAGCAGGCGGTGCGCCCGCGCCGTCGAGGTCCAGGTGTTCACCGACTGCGGGACCCGGTTCAGCTGGGAGTTCGCCCGGATCTCGCTGGCCGTCCGGATCGCCGCCGAGGCCCCGGGCCGCTCGCCGCGGCCGGCCAGCACGACGGCCTTGAGCGCCCAGGCGCCCGCCAGCGCGATGGGTTGCCCGGCGCTGGCCGGCAGCGCCAGCACCTCCTCGCACAGGGCCAGCACCTCGTCGCCGGGGCCGTCGACCCAGCAGCACAGTAGCGCCGCCGAGGCCATCTGCATGGGCATCCACACGTGGTCGCGGGGACACAGCCGGCAGCCGGTGCGCGCCCACTCCAGAGCCTGCTCGACGGCGCCGAAGTGGAAGCAGCCGCGCACGAAGTACACCAGCGACAGCGTGGTGGTGGACCCGTTCGGATTCCTCGACAGCGCTTCGGTATTGGCCAGCCACGCGGCCATGTCGGTGGTGTCGCCGCGCAGCCCGGCCAGCACGGCGGTGGCCAGGCTCAGCGTCGTGGACTTGGTGATCAGCTCCGGCGGCAGCTTGTCGAGCCAGCGGTTGACCACCGCGCCCTGATTGCTGACGTTGACGATGGTCGGATACAGGGCGCCGATCAGCCGAGCGGCCGCGTTGAACTCGCCGGCCTCGATCAGGTGGTGCACGGACTCGGGCAGCTGATCGTGCTGCCGGTACCAGTCCGCGGCGCGGCGGTGCCGCTCGATGAGTTGCTCGCCGGTGGCCGCGCGGGCCCGCAGCACCGCACCGAAGGTGTGGTGCAACCGTTTCCAGTACCCCGCATCGTCCAGCGCGACGACGAACAGGTTGTCGTCGAGTTCGTCGAGCAGCTGCCGGGAATCCGTGGCATCCCGAATGTGGTCGCACAGTTCGGGATTGAAGCGTTCGAGGATGGCGATCTCCTCCAGGAACCGCAGCTGGGCGGGTTCGAGCAGGGTGAGCACCTCCTCGGAGAAGTACTCGTGGGTGCGACGGTCCGGCTGGGTCAGCGCCTGCAGGACGGACGCCGGCGCGGCCCCGTTGCGCAGCGCCATGCCGGCCAGGTAGATGCCGGCCGGCCAGCCGTCGGTGCGTTCGACGATGTGGTCCACCTGCTCGGGGGTCAGTTCGACCTTCAGCCGGTCGATCAGCAGCTCGCGGGTCTCGGCCCGGTCGAAGGCCAGGTCCTCGGTGTCCAGCACCACCAGGTGGCCGCCGATGGCCAGCCGGGCCGCCGCGATCGGGGGCCGGGTGCGCGAGCAGATCAACAGCCGGCAGCACGCGGGATGGACGTGGGTGAGGAACCACTGCAGCTGGCGCATCACCGCCTCGTCGCCGACGTGGTGCAGGTCGTCGAGCACCACGGTCAGCCCGTCCTCGCGATCGGACAAGATGTCGGCCATGTCGATCAGCACCGCGTCGACGTCGGCACCGCCGGTCAGCCGGCTCAGCAGATCACCGCCGAAATCGGCTCGGGCGGTGCGGATCCCGATCAGCACCGCGGTCCAGAATCGGCTGGCCTCGTCGTCCTCGGAATCCAGCGAAACCCACGCGCAATCGCCGGCCAGGGTCCGGACGTGCTCGGCGGCCAGCGTGGACTTGCCGCTGCCGCCCGGCGCGGTCAGTTGGACGTGCGGGCTGTTGTCGCCGCGCAGCAGACCCACCAGTCGGCCGCGAGCGATGTGGTCGGGGTGCGGTCCCGGCCGCCGGAACTTGGTCAACGGATACAAAGCCGACAGGTCGATGGCACCGCTGCGGGTGGCCGCCCGGTCGTGTTTGGCGCCCACCAATTCGTCGATGGTGGTGCCCGATTCCCAGGCGTCCAGCAGGGCCCGCACCGCGGCCAGCGAGAACCCCTCGGCCTGCAGCGCCTGGATGGCGGCCATCCGCTGGATGTGCAGGTCTTGGTAGTAGCCGGTCCGGCCGACCATGCGGGGCGGCGGTAGCACGCGACGCTCGTGGTAGGCCCGCACGTTGCGTGCCGACGTGTTCGTGACGCGGGCGAACTCGTCGATGGTGAGATCGTCGGCCAACTGCGCTACCTGTTCTGTGTCCCGGCGGGATCTGTGCCCAGCGTACAAGAGCTATCCGCCATTAACTGATGGCTCATTGATTTGCTCATTGCGCGCTCGGTCCGCAGGTGACGGAATAGCTGGAGCAAACAATGCCGCGCGTCGCGACCGCGCCCGTAGCGGAGCGTGGCGTACGTGTCGCGAAGTTAGCGAATGAAAGGGGGATCGCGCAGTGCTGCGGCGATATCGACACCGTCCGGCCGAGGGCTGGAATTTGCTGAAAGTGTCCGTACCGCATCATGGCGCGCGGGTGCGGCCCGAATCCGCGCTGGTCTCGCGCTCGCCCGGGCACATTCCGGAGTGGTGGGGCGGGCCCGCCCGTTTTGTCGGGACCGACGGCCGGGCGGTGTTTGCTGCCGGGTGGGGTCGTGGCGATGGCGAGTAGGGCTTCGGGCGAGCCGATCCGCGGCCTCATCCTCACCGCGCTCGCCGAGTCGGACCGGCCCCTCAGTACCGCCGAACTTCGGCGACGGCTGTCGATCGCCTTCGACGTCTACGTGTTGAACGAGACGTTGTATCGCAGCCTGGCGATCTTGGCGCGCCGCGGCGACGTCGTCAAGATCGAGAGCCGCGGCCGATCGGCGCTGTGGCAACTGCGTGCCGACGCTCCCGACGCCGTCGGCGACGTCGCGGTCACCCCGCCGACCGGCGCGCCCTCGCGACCCGAGCGCGGTTGGCGCACCGGCACCGACTGCCTGAAGATCCTGCGCACCGACGGCGTATTGCTGCACATGAATCAGCGCGGCTGCGTGGCGCTCGGACTCGACCACGACGAGCGGGATTTCGGCATGCCGTGGCTGGATCTGCTCCCCGAGCAGATTCGCAGTCAGGGCCTGCGGGCGCTGCGCGACGCCGTCGACGGCAGCCGGTCCTCCTTCGCCGGGGTCACCATGGGCCCCGACGGGCAGCCGCAGTACTGGGACAACGTGCTGACGCCGATCGAGGGGGACGACGGCCGCATCCGGGAGATCCTGTGCACGTCCCGCGACGTCACCGACCAGGTCCGGCGGGGCGAGGCCGGCGCCGCGACGTCGTCGTCGGCGCAGCCGGGCCCGGCCGCGGCCGGGCGCTCGGGGCGGCAGCGGCGCGGCGGTGCGGTCGCCGACCGGCTCAACCGGCTGTTCGAGACCATCCGGGCGCCGGGGCAGGGCCCGTACACGAACTCCGAGGTGCTGCGCGCGCTGGCCGACCGCGGGGTGTACATCTCGGCGCCGTACCTGTCGCAGCTGCGGCGCGGGAACCGCAAGCGGCCCTCGGAGGCGACGGTGAACGCGTTGGCCGAATTCTTCGGGGTGCTGCCGGTGTACTTCGCCGACACCTACGACGAGGAGGACCTGCAGTATCTGGTCCGGCTGGACAACGATCTGCGCTGGCTGGAACTGACCCACGACCCCGAGGTGCGGCGGTTGACCACGATGATGCTCGAGCTGCCGGCCCGCGACCAGGACCAGCTGTGGGGGAATCTGGACTGAGCTAGCGATCCGGGGCGGCGTCGCGTTCCCGTTCGTTACGCATCTCGTCGACCGTGAGCCGGTCCTCGAGATTCTGCTCCCGGTAAGCCAACTGGCCCACCCGCTGCGCGATCACCGGCGCGGTGATCACCGTGAACAGGCCCGTCAGGATGAGCATGCCGATATCGGCGTTGCCCTGCATCCGGGTCGCGGCGCCGGAGAGCACCAGCAGCAGCCCGAGCACCTGTGGCTTGGTGGCGGCGTGCATGCGCGACAGCGTGTCGGGGAAGCGCACCACACCGATGGCCGCGGTCAGGGCCAGCGCCGAGCCGCCGAGGATCAGCGTGCCGGCGATGACGTCGGTCAGGTTCAGGTCGCTCAGGTTCATCGGGTGACCTCCGGACTCTCGGTGTCCGGCACCCGGAACCGGGCGATGCTGACCGAACCGACGAAGCTGATCAGCGACAGCGCGGCCATGCTGTAGGTGACCGTGCTGTCCAGGCTGAAGGCGGCCCACGTGCCGATCCCACACATGGTCACCGCGATCATGGTGTCCAGCGACACCAGCCGGTCCAGCGTGCTGGGGCCCGACAGCAGCCGGAACATGGTGATGGCCGCGGCCGACGACAGCATGATGCCGGCCAGGACCCAGACGACGATCATGTGCGCTCCACCTCCGCATCCGCCCCGTCATTGTTGCTGTTGTGGCCATCGCCGTTGCGGCCATTGCTGTTGTGGCCATTGTTGCCGTTGGCCGCGGGTCGCCACTCCTCGTCCCGCTCGAAGGCGCGGATCAGGAGCCGCTCCACCCAGGCGGCCTGCCGATAGAACTTGCTCACCGCCTGCTCGGTGCTGGCGTCGATGACGTGCACGTAGAGCATCCGGCGTTCCTGGTCGATCTCGAGCACGATCGATCCCGGGATGACGTTCATGATGTTGACCGACAGCGCGAGCACCAGATCGGACTTGAGGTTCATGTGCGCCCGCAGCACCGCGGTGATCGGCGGTCCCGTCGGCCGGATGGCCAGCCACGCGATCTGGGTACTGGACAGCACCAGCGACCACGCCACCCGCAGGATGAGATAGGCCAGCGAGATGGGGTGGACGCGGCCCTCCACCGGGACGGGCGGCAGCGGCAGCAGCACCGTGATGATCAGCGCGAGGGTCAGGCCGCTGATCACGTTGGCCGCCGAGAAGTTGCCCCACAACAGGATCCAGACCAGCGTCAGCCAGATCAACATCCAGATCCGCAGGACCAGCCAGCGGCCGGTGAATTTCTTCATGGGCGATCACCCACCACCGACGAGATGTACTGGTTGCGGTCGAGAACCTGATCGGCGGCGCGGTCGCTGTAGCCGATGATGGGCCCGGCGAACACGGTCAGGCACACGCCCACCGCGATCAGCGCGCCCGTCGGCAACAACATGCCGAGCGGCATCCGGCCGACGTCGTCGCGGTCGGCGAACACCACGTCGTCGTCGGAGTCCTCCAGCAGCGCCGACGGGGAGGCCGCCGAGAGTTCGCCCTCGGGGGCGTCGACCCGCTCGCGCCAGAACGCCTTGGTCCACACCCGGGCCACCACGTAGAGGGTCAGCAGGCTGGTGACCACCGAGCCGCCGACCAGCACCCAGGCCAACACCGAGCCGACCTCCGCACCGGCCTCGAGCAGCGCCACCTTGCCGATGAAGCCCGAGAACGGCGGAATGCCGCCGAGGTTGAGCGCGGGCACCACGAACACGAAGGCCAGCACCGGGCTGGCGGCGGCCAACCCGCCGATCCGGCGCAGCGTCGAGGCCCCGGCCTGCCGCTCGATCAGGCCCACCACCAGGAACAGCGTGGTCTGCACGATGATGTGGTGCGCCACGTAGTAGATGGCGCCGGACATACCCAGTTGGGTGGACAGCGCGACGCCGAACACCATGTAGCCGATGTGGCTGACCAGGGTGAAGGACAGCAGACGTTTGATGTCGTTCTGGGCGATCGCACCCAGGATGCCGACCAGCATCGTCAGCAGCGCGGCGACCAGCAGGATGCCGTCCAGTTCACCGCCCGGGAACAGCAGCGAGTGCGCCCGGATGATCGCGTAGACGCCGACCTTGGTCAGCAGGCCGGCGAACACCGCGGTGACGGGCGCGGGCGCGGTGGGGTAGGAGTCGGGCAGCCAGGCCGACAGCGGGAAGACCGCGGCCTTGATGCCGAACGCGACGAGCAGCACGGCGAACAGCGCGCTGCGGGTGCCGCTGCTGACGTCGTCGAGGCGCAGCGCGAGTTCGGCCATGTTCAGCGTGCCGGTGGCCGCGTAGACCAGGGCCAGGCCGAACAGGAAGACCATCGACGAGACCATCGAGACCATCACGTAGGTGATGCCGGCACGCACCCGGTCCTTGCTCGCCCCGATGGTCAGCAGCACGAAGCTCGCGGTCAGCAGCACCTCGAAGCCGACGAACAGGTTGAACAGGTCACCGGCCAGGAAGGCGTAACACACGCCCGCCGACAGGACCAGGTAGGTCGGCAGGAAGATCGACACCGGCTGCTGCTCGTCGCCGTCGCGGATACCCTGCCCGATGGCGTAGTAGACGACCGTCAGCAGCACCACCGTGGACACGATCAGCATCAGCGCCGAGAGCCGGTCGACCACCAGCGTGATGCCCAGCGGTCCCATCCCGGGCTCGGATTCGCCCCAGCCGCCGACGTGCACGGCGATGGTGCCGTACCGGTCGGACAGATACAGCAGCACCGCGCAGACCGCGACGATGGCCGACAGCGAGAACAGCGTGAGGAACCGCTGCAGCCGGGGCCGCCGGCCGGCGATCAGCGACACCGCCGCGCCGAGCAACGAGATCAGGACCGGCAGCGGCACCAGCCCCGGGCCGAGGTGTTCGGAGATCAACGCGACCCCTCCCGGCCCGGCAGGGCGTCGAGCTCGTCGGGTTCGTCGGTGTCGGGATGGGTGATGGCGGCCTCGTCGATGTCGTCGGCGTCGTCGATGTCGGAGATGTCCGCGATTTCGGCGGCCTTCGAGATGCTGGTGTCCTCGATATCGTCGGCGACCTCCTCGGCGGTGGTCAGTCGGTAGGAGCGGTAGGTCAGCGCGAGCACGAAGGCGGCCACGCCCATGGTGATCACGATGGCGGTGAGGATCATCGCTTGCGCCAGCGGATCGGCGGTGGTGGTTCCGTCGGCGCTGCTGCGCCCGTACACCGGCGGATTGCCCGCGCGTCCACCCGCGGACAGGATCAGCAGGTTGATGCCGTTGCTCATCAGCAGCAGGCCCAGCAGCATCCGGGTCAGGTTGCGTTCCAGCAGCATGTACACGCCGCAGCTGACGAGCGCGCCGATCAGGATCAACTGGAGGAGATAGGGGGTCATCGCACCCCCGCCTTCGGCACGTGCGCCCAGCTGGAGACCTCTTCGTCGAGGCGGGCGCCGAGGCTGCGCAGCACGTCGAGCACCAGCCCGACCACGATCAGGTAGACGCCGAGGTCGAAGAACAGCGCGGTGACGAATTTGACGTCGCCCAGGATCGGGACGTCGAACTCGATGAGCGCCGAGGACAGCGGCGGCGCACCCAGCAGCAGCGAGCCGACGGCGGTGCCGGCGGCCAGCGCCAAGCCGGCGCCCAGGATCTTGCCGGCGTCCAGCGGCAGGGCCTCGCCGAGTTCGTAGCGGCCACCGGCCAGGTAGCGCAGCACCAGCGCCAGGCCCGCGGTGAGCCCGCCGGCGAAGCCGCCGCCCGGGGTGTTGTGGCCGGTGAAGAAGAAGTACGCGGAGAGCACCATGATCAGCGGGAAGATCAGTCGGGTGGCGACCTCGAGTACCAGCGAGCGGGCGCGCGGGTCGCGGTATTCGCTGCCGCGCAGCCAGGTGATGTCGCCGACGGCCGGGCTGTAGCTGGTGCTGATCATGCCGATGTCGGGTTGGCCGGCATCGGCGATGCGCGGTGCGACGCCGAAGCGCCGGTTGCGGAACACCAGCGAGGCGACGCCGGTGGCGGCCACCACCAGCACCGAGATCTCGCCCAGGGTGTCCCAGGCCCGGATGTCGACGAGGATGACGTTGACGGTGTTGGCGCCGTGGCCGCGCAGATAGGCGGCGTCGGGCAGCAGGTCGGCGATGGGGCGCCCGTTGCGCGCGGCCATGGCGAACGCGGCCAGGCCGGTGACGGTGGAACCGACGGCGATCGCCAGCAGCGCCCGGGGCAGCCGGAACCGGCGCATCTGGGCCACCTCGGCCTCGGCCGGCAGCGTGCGCAGCACCAGCACGAACACCACCAGGGTCAGCGTCTCCACCAGGAACTGGGTGAGCGCGAGGTCGGGGGCGCCGTGGAACGCGAAGATGGCGCCGCAGCCGTAGCCGGTGAGCCCGACCAGCAGCACCGCGGCCAGCCGGTTGCGCAGCAACGCCGCGCCCAGCGCACCGCAGACCATCAGCACGCCGACGATCACCTGCAGCGGTTCGTCCCACAGCGCGATATCGGGACGGTCGCGCGCACCCAGCAGCAGCACGCCGACGGGCAGCAGCACCAGCGTGATCAGGATGGTCGACTGGGTGGCCGGCAGCGAGCCGCGCTGCGTCGAACCGGTCAGCTTGATCGACAGGAAGTCCAGGGCGCGCAGCGTGAAGTCATACATCCGGTCGGCGTTGCCCAGCGGCAGATAGCCGATGCGGGTGCGGCGCAACCGGGCGCGCAGGAAGAACGCCGCGATGCCGCCGCCGAGCACCAGCGCCGACAGCAGCAGCGGCAGGTTGAACCCGTGCCACAGCGCCAGGTGGTAGTCCAGGCCGCCCGGCAGCGTGTTCGCGTACGGCGCGAGGATGCGCTCCAGCGCGGCCGGCACCAGCCCGAAGCCGAGGCCCGCCAGCGCCAGGACGGCCGGCGGCGCCATGAACGCCACCTTCGGCTTGTGCAGGTCGGCGACGCGCGTGCTGGGACCCCGTAACCCCTTGCGGGCGAACGCGCCCCACAGGAAGCGCAGGCTGTAGATGGTGGTGAACAACGAGCCGAGGACGACACCGGCCAACACATAGGGCGCCCACGGGCCCAGGGCGTGGCTGTGCAGCAGCGTCTCGAAGGCGGCTTCCTTGCCGATGAAGCCGAGGAACGGCGGCAGCGAGGCCATGCTGGCGGCGGCCAGGGCCGCGATGGCGAACAGCCACGGCGCCCGATCGCCGAGCCAGGCCAGCCGACGGATGTCGCGGGTGGCGGTCGAGTGGTCGATGATGCCGACCACCATGAACAGTGCGGCCTTGAACATCGCGTGCGCGCACAGCATGGTCAGGCCGGCCAGCATCAGGTTGCCGCCGCCGGCGCCGACCAGCACCGTGATCAGGCCCAGCTGGCTCACCGTGCCGAAGGCCAGGATGAGCTTGAGGTCGTATTCGCGCACGGCCCGCCAGCCGGCCAGCAACATGGTCGCCACGCCGAGGATCACCACCATCGGCCGCCAGGGCGCCGCATCGGCGAAGCCGGGCGTCATCCGGGCGATCAGGTAGACCCCGGCCTTCACCATGGCCGCCGCGTGCAGGTAGGCGCTGACCGGGGTGGGCGCGGCCATGGCGCCGGGCAGCCAGAAGTGCATGGGCACGATCGCGGACTTCGACAGCGCGCCCACCAGGACCAGGATCAGCGCGATGTCGATGACCAGGCCCGTCGGCGGGTTGGCCACCAGTTCGGAGAGCAGATAGGTCCCGGAGTACTGGCCCAGGATCACGATGCCGACCAGCATGGCCAGCCCGCCGAAGGTGGTGACCAGCAGCGCCTGGGTGGCGGCGCGGCGGCTGGTGGCCCGCTCGGCGTAGTGGCCCACCAGCAGGAACGACAGCACCGTGGTCAGTTCCCAGAAGACGTAGAGCAGCAGCGTGTTGTCGGCGACCACCAGGCCGAACATGGTGCCGGAGAACGCGACCAGTTCGGCGGCGAAGCTGGGCAGCCGGTTCTCGATGCGACCGTCGCGATGGTGGAAGTAGCTGCCGCAGTAGAACAGCACCAGCGCGCCGATGGCCAGCACCAGCACGCTCATGATCGCGGCCAGGGTGTCGAACCGCAGGTCGATGTCCATCGCCAGCTCGGGCACCCACTCGATGCGCACGTGGTGGGCCGCATCGCCGCGGTTCTCCGCGGTGGGCCAGTAGGCGACCACCCAGATCAGCGACAGCAGCGGCACGAGTGCCAGCGGGTAGAACGCGCGGCGCCCCCACCTGTTCACCAACAGCGGCGCGACAGTGGCAGCGACCGCGTGGGCGAACAGGACGGCGAGCATGGCACTCCTACTCTCGGGCGCTTCAGCGCGCCGGGCTCGGGGTGTCAGCCTCTGCGGGCTATGTCTTTCCCGGGAATTCTACGGTGTGTCTCAACTCGAACTGTCGCCCGCCATCGGGGCAACGGGCTAACTGCGGGCTAACGGTTGTCGGCGAAGGCGCGCAGCGCATCGACCTGAATCGGGTCGAGCGAGGGCCGCACGGTCTGCAGCGCGGCCTGCACATCGGCCAGTGTGACGTCGGCGGCATCGATGGAACGGCGCATGGCGGTCAGCGCCGCTTCCCGCAGCAGGGCAACGCAGTCGGCGGCGCTGTAGCCGTCCAGATCGTCGGCGATCGCGTCCAGGTCGACGGCCTGTTCGCCCTCCGTCACCAGCGGCACCGACTTGGCGGCCGAGGCGAGGATGTCGCGGCGCGCCTCGGCGTCGGGCGGCTCGACGAACACCAGCCGTTCCAGCCGGCCGGGCCGCAGCAGCGCCGGGTCGATCAGGTCGGGCCGGTTGGTGGCGCCGAGCACCACGACGTCGCGCAGCGGTTCGACGCCGTCGAGTTCGGTCAGCAGCGCGGCGACGACCCGGTCGGTGACCCCGGAGTCGAAGCTCTGCCCGCGCCGCGGGGCCATGGCGTCGATCTCGTCGAGGAACACCAGCGACGGCGCGGAGTCGCGGGCCCGCCGGAACAGCTCGCGGACCGCCTTCTCCGAGGAGCCCACCCACTTGTCCATCAGTTCGGCGCCCTTGACCGCGTGCACGGACAGCCGGCCGGTGCTGGCCAGGGCGCGCACCACGAAGGTCTTGCCGCAGCCGGGCGGCCCGTAGAGCAGCACGCCGCGCGGCGGGTCGACCCCGAGCCGGGAAAAGGTGTCGGGATGCTGCAGCGGCCACAGCACGGCCTCGGTCAGCGCCTGCTTGGTGGCCACCATGTCGCCGACGTCGTCGAGGGTCACCGAACCGACCGCGACCTCCTCGGTGGCCGAGCGCGACAGCGGCCGGATGACGGTGAGCGCGCCGGTCAGGTCGTCCTGGGTCAGTGCCGGTGCCGCGCCGTCCGCGCTGGCCCGCGACGCCGCCCGCAGCGCCGCCTCGCGCACCAGGGCCTGCAGATCGGCGACGACGAATCCCGGTGTGCGCCCGGCGATCTCGTTGAGTTCCAGGCCGGTCGGCGGGTTGGTCGGGACGCCGCGCAGCAGAACCTCGAGCAGTTGGGCGCGGGTGCCGGCGTCGGGCAGCGTGAGGCCCAGTTCGCGATCGCACAGATCCGGGGCGCGCAACCGCGCGTCCAGGCTGTCCGGGACCGCGGAGGTCGCGACGAACGCGACGCCGGCGGTGGTGACGGCCCCGCGCAACTCGGTCAGGATCAGGCTCGACACGGGCTCGGGGCGGCCGTCGACGCCGGCGGGCAGCAGCGCGTCGATGTCGGTGATCAGCAGCACGCCACCGCTGCGGACCGCGGCGATCGCGTCGGTGACGGTGCGCAGGCGGTCCTCGGCGGCCAGCGCGCCCACCTCGGGCCCGTCGAGTTCGACGACACGGCGCTGCGCGCACACCGTGCGCACCATGGTGGCCTTGCCGACACCGGCCGGTCCGGTGACCAGTACGCCCAGATGCGCCGGCGCGCCCAGGGTTTCGAGCAGGTCCGGCTCATCCAACGACAGCTTGAGCCACTCGGTGAGCTTGCTCGCCTGCGCGTGCGCACCCTTGAGGTCGTCGAAGGCCACGGCGGGGGGACGCTGGGCTTCCGGCGCGGCGGTGGTCCCGGTCGCGGTGGTGCTGACAGTCGCGGTGGTGCTGACAGCGGGGGCGCCATTGCCCCAGGTGACCACGGAATTGGGCTGCACGCTGACGGGGCCGGCCGGGTCCACGGCGCTGACCGTGAGCAACTCCGAGGTCCAGGTGATGCCGACGGCGGCGGCCAACGCGGCACTGGCCGCCGAGGTGGACGTTCCCGGCCCCAGGTCGCGGGGCAGCAGCGACACCGTGTCGCCGACGGTCATGACCTTGCCCAGCAGGGCCTGGCGCAACGTCGCCGGCGATACCGAATGGGTGGCCAGGCCCGACCCGGTGACCGTCACCGATTTGGCGCCGTACACCGTCACCGGGGCCACCACCACGGTCGCGTCCTCGCGCAGGCCCGCGTTGGACAGCGTGACGTCGTCGAGCAGTGCGGTGCCGGCCGGCACGTCCGGGCCGGCCAGGCCGACGACGGCCGCGGTGGTCCGCGCCCCGGTCAGCGATACCGCGTCCCACTCCCGGATCCCGAGGGCGGCAACGGCTTCCGGATGCAGCCGCACCACGCCGCGGCGGGCGTCCAGCGCGGCGGTGTTGAGCCGGGCGGTCAGCGACAGCTGGGTCACGGCCCACCCGGTCTACGCAGGCCCAGCCGGGCCGAGGAGCGCCGGCGCACCAGGCGCCGGTTCGGGTGGTTGGCGCGGCGGATGGCGCGGCGCGCCTGGCGCTGTTGCTTGGGTTTGTCGTCCCACACCTCGGGGTGCTTGGAGAGCCAGTCCTTGGTGCGCACCGCGAACGGGATGTGGATGACGTAGGCCAGGATGATCGCCAGGATCACCAGGTAGCCGTACTGGATGGAGGCGGCGACGCCGATGGCCAACAGGGCCAGCAGCGGGACGACCATCCGCGGCGGGATCGCGAACGTGTGGATCTTGCGCATCGGGATGGTGCTGACCACCAGCAGCGAGACCCCGATCATCCAGATCGACACCGCGATCTCCGAGGTCCACCAGCCGTCGCCGAACTGCATCTTGGCGGCCAGCGGGCCGATCGCGCCGATGGCGCCGGCCGGGGCGGGCATGCCGGTGAAGAACTGCTTCTCGTACTCGGGTTGGTCACCGGACAGCATCGCGTTGTAGCGGGCCAGCCGCAGCACGATGCACACCGCGTAGAGCAGCACCACGATCCAGCCGATGCGCGCCTCGGACAGCAGGGCCGCGTACACGATGAGCGCCGGGGCCACGCCGAAGTTCACCGCGTCGGCCAGCGAGTCGATCTCCTCGCCCATCTTCGAGGTGGCCTTGAGCAGCCGCGCCATCCGGCCGTCGAGGGCATCGAGGATCGCGGCGACGGCCAGGAACGCCATCGACTCGGTGTAGCGGCCGTCGAGCGCGAACTTCACCGCGGACAACCCGAAGCAGATCGCCGCGACCGTCATCGCGCTGGGCAGCAGTCGGGTGGCCTGCCCGGTGTTCAGGCGCGGCTTGTTCAGGCGTGGTTTCACGGCAGCTCGGCAATCACGGTCTCGCCGGCGATCGCGCGCTGCCCGAGCGAGACCAGCAGCTTGGCGCCCGCCGGTAGGTAGGTGTCCAGACGCGACCCGAACCGGATCAGGCCATAGGTGGCACCGATGTCGACCTTGTCGCCCACCCGCGCGTCGCAGACGATGCGGCGGGCCACCAGCCCGGCGATCTGCACGACGACCACGTCGAGGCCCTCGGGGGTGCGGATCACCAGGCTGTTGCGCTCGTTGTCGGTGCTGGCCGCGGGCAGATCGGCGGTGCCGAACAGGCCCGGGCGGTGCACGGCGGCCACCACCTCGCCGCCGACCGGTGCGCGCTGCACATGGGCGTCGAGCACCGACAGGAAGATGCTGACCCGCAGCAGCGGCTCGTCGGGCAGGCCGAGTTCGGGCGGCGGGGTGGCGTTCTCGATCAGGCAGACCTGCCCGTCGGCGGGGGCGACGACCACCCCCGGCCGCGTCGGCGAGACCCGGGGCGGGTGCCGGAAGAACGCCGCGTTCGCTGCGGCGGCGGCCAGCCCGGCCGTCCACATCCAACGGCGGCGACGGCCGAGCGCGGCGACGGCCAGGCTCGCTGCGACGAACGGGATGCCCGCCGGGTGCATCGGCGGCACCTGGGAACGGACAAGCTGGCTGAAGTGTGCAGCGTCGAAACGCGGAGCTTCGGACGTGCGAGGGCGTCTGGCCACGTCGGCCATTCTATGTAGTGCGGCCGACGGCGGGCCTAGTCGCCACCGAGGTCCCAGACCCGCACCGGGGTGTTCGCGTCGATGTCGGTGACGTCCTCCGGTATCTCGAGCAGGCAGTTCGCCGACGCCAGCCAGCGCAGGTGGTGCGAGGCCGGCGGCCCGTAACTGGTGACGGTGCCCGCGGCCCGATCGAGCACCCCGCGGCGGAACTGGCGCTTGCCGCGCGGGGACGAGCACGCCTCGGTCAGCACGGCCTCCCGGTGCGACCGGCCCGGCTGCGGCAGGTCCATCGCGGCGCGCAGCGGGGTGCGGATGAACACCTCGAAGGACACCAGCGCACTGACCGGGTTGCCCGGCAGGGTGATGATCGGCACCGCGCGCTCGCCCACGGTGAGCGTCCCGGCGCCCTGCGGCATGCCGGGCTGCATGGCGACCTTGACGAAGTCGACGGAAGCGGAAGGGCCCCCCAGTGCGTCTTTGACCACCTCGTAGGCGCCCGCGCTGACCCCGCCGGTGGTGATGATCAGGTCGGAGTCCCCGACGTGGGCCGCCAGCGCCGCGCGGAACTCCTCGACGTCGTCGCCGGCCATGGGGGAGGCCACCACCTCGGCGCCGGCCTCGCGGACCGCCGCGGCCAGCATGACCGCGTTGGACTCGTAGATCTGCCCGGGTTGCAGCGGGGTGCCCGGGGCCACCAGTTCGGTGCCGGTGGACGTCACCAGCACGCGGGGCCGCGGCCGCACGGTCAGTTCACCGATGCCCAGCGCTGCGGCCAGGCCCAACGCCGCGGGCGTGACGATCTGACCGGCGCGCAGCACCGTGGTGCCCGCGGTGACGTCCTCGCCGGCGCGGCGGATGTGGCGCCCCGGTTCGGCGGCGGCGCGGATCTCGACGGTCTCGGTGCCCGCATCCGTCGCCTCGACCGGCACCACCGTCGTCGCCCCCGCCGGCAGCGGCGCACCCGTCATGATGCGGTGCGCGGTACCCGGCCGCAACGTCAGCGCATCGGTCCGGCCGGCCGGAATATCCTCGGCGACAGGGAGTTTCACCGGGGTCTCGGCCGAGGCGGTGGCCACGTCCTCGACGCGTACCGCATAGCCGTCCATCGCGGAGTTGTCGAAACCGGGCAGCGAGAGGTCGGCGACCACGTCGGCGGTCAGCACCAACCCCTCGGCCTCGGACAGGGGCAGTGTCGCGGCCGGGCGCGCGGCGATCAGGTCGGCGACGACGCGCTGATGTTCGGTGACGGTACGCATGTCAGACATCGAACGTGACGCCGGTGAGTTCCTCGGAGACGGCCCACAACCGCTCCTGCACGGCCACATCGTGGGACTGCTTGCTGGACTGCACCAGCACCGGGTTGCCGCGCAGTTCGCGGAAGCCCGCCGGGCCGTAGTACTGGCCGCCGGTGACCGCGGCGTCGGTGGCCGCCCGCAGCGTCGCCAGCGCGCCGCGGGCCGGGCTGTTGGTGACCAGTCCGGCGACCTGGCTGAACCCGGGCAGGCTGCTGCCGGGGATGTGGCGCATGAGTTCGGTGTTGGAGATGCCGGGGTGCGCGGCGACCGCGATGGTGGGCGCACCCGCGGCGGCCAGGCGGCGCTGCAGTTCGTAGGCGAACATCAGGTTGGCCAGCTTCGACTGGCCGTAGGCGGCCACCCGGTTGTAGCTGCGCTCCCACTGCAGGTCGTCGAAGCGGATGCCGGCCTGGATGTTGTGCGCGATGCTGGCGACCACCACCACCCGCGAACCCTCGACGTTGCGGAGGTGCTCGAGCAGCAGGCCCGTCAGCGCGAAATGGCCCAGATGGTTGGTGCCGAACTGCAATTCGAAGCCGTCGGCGGTGGTCTGCTTCGGCGGGTACATCACCCCGCCGTTGTTGATCAGCAGGTCGATGCGCGGATGGGCGGCCCCCAGTTCGGCGGCGGCGGTGCGCACCGACTGCAGCGAGCCCAGATCCAGGGCTTGCACGCGGACGTCGGCGCGCGGGGTCAGTCCGAGGATCTTCGCGGCCGCGGCGTTGCCCTTCTCCACGTCGCGCACGGCGAGTACCACCGTGGCGCCGCGGGCGGCGAGCACGCGTGCCGTCTCGTACCCCAGGCCGGTGTTGGAGCCGGTCACGATCGCGACGCGTCCGGATTGGTCGGGAACCTGTGCTTCGGTCCATTTCTGGCTCATGAATAGAACATACGTGGGGCATGCTCTAGTCATGGGTGCACCACTGCAGATGATGAGGGACCCGGCGTATCCGCCCAGCCGCAGCGCGCCGGTGGTGTGGGCGCTGGGTGCGGCGATTCCCTGGCTGATCTTCGCGTTCGCGCAGGTGATCTGGTTCGCCCTCGACGGCCGGTGGCTGTGGTTGCACGGCGCCGCCGCGCTGTTGACGGTGCTGGGCGCGGTGATCTCGGTGGTGGTCGCACCGCTGTGGCGCTATCGGGTGCATCGCTGGGAGATCAGCCCGCAGGCGGTGTACACCCGCACGGGGTGGCTCACCCAGGAGCGCCGCATCGCGCCGATCTCGCGCGTGCAGACCGTCGACACCTACCGCGGTCCGCTGGACCGCCTGTTCGGCCTGGCGAACGTGACGGTGACGACGGCGTCGTCGGCCGGTGCGGTGCACATCGTCGCGCTGGACGCCCCGGTGGCCGACCAGGTGGTGGCCCAGCTGACCGACATCGCCGCCCTCGGCGCCCATGATGCGACATGAATCCGACTGATTGGCAACGGCTTTCGCCGCGCATGCTGCTGGTGCACCCGGTGCACGAGCTGCTGCGGCAGATCCCGCTGCTGATCGGCTCGATCGTGCTGGGCTCGGCCACCGAGAACCCGCTGTGGCTGCTGCTGGGCATCGGCGTCATCGTCAGCCTCGGTCTGGCGCGCTGGTTCACCACCACCTACCGCATCGACGAACACGACGTCTCGCTGCGCACCGGCGTGCTGCAGCGTAACTCGCTGTCGGTGCCGCGCAACCGGATTCGCTCGGTACAGACCGAGGCGCGGCTGCTGCACCGGCTGCTGGGCCTGACCGTGCTGCGGGTCAGCACCGGCCAGGAAGCCCGCGGCGACAACGCCTTCGAACTGGATGCGGTGGAAACCCAGCAGGTCGAGCGGCTGCGCGCGGTGCTGCTGGCCGACGCCGTGCAGGCCGACCCGGAGCGCCCGGCCGCGGCCGAGACGGTGCTGGCCTCCTGGAAGCCGTCGTGGCTGCGCTACAGCCCGCTGAGCTGGTCCGGGCTGATCACCATCGCGGCCGGGTTCGGGCTGATCTACCAGGCCGGGTTCGGCGCGGCCCTGCAGGAATCCACCGTGGTGCAGTCGGGGCTCGACGCCGCCGAGCGGATCGGCGCGGCGGCCACCGTCGCGGTGGTGGTCGGCGTCGTCGTGCTGGCCTCGGTGTTGCTCGCCGTCGGCCGGTCGCTGCTGACCTACGGCAACCTGGTGCTCACGCATCGCGTCGACACGCTGCACCTGACGCACGGTCTGCTGCGGGTCCGCGAGCACACCTACGACCTGCGCCGCCTGCGCGGCGGCACGCTGCGCGAACCGCTGCTGGTGCGGTTGATGGGCGGGGCCCGACTGGACGCGGTGATGACCGGGGTGGCCGGGGTGGGGGAGTCGTCGTTGCTGCTGCCGCCGTGCCCGGCCGCGACCGCGCAGCGGGTGCTCACCGGCCTCGTCGCGGACGCCGACGTGGTGACGGGCCCGTTGCTGGCGCACGGCCCGGCGGCGGTGCGGCGCCGGTGGTTTCGCGCATTGGTCGGTCCCGTCGTCGCCGGTGTGGCGCTGGCGGTGTGCGCCGGGTGGGTCGGGGTGCCGGGCTGGGTCTGGCCGCTGTGGCTCGCCTTCGGCGCGCTCAGCGTCTGGCTGGCGGCCGACCGGGTGCGGGCGCTCGGGCATCGCGTCGACGCGCGCTGGCTGGTGGCACGCAGCGGGAGCGTTGAGCGGCGCCGGGACTGCGTGCAGACCGCCGGCATCATCGGCTGGACGGTGCGCCAGACGTACTTTCAGCGCCGGGCCGGCGTGGCGACCCTGGTCGCGGCCACCGCCGCCGGCACCAAGCACTACGTGGTGCTCGATGTGCCCGCCGAGTGGGCGTGGACCGTGGCCGCGACGGCGTCGCCGTGGGTGGCGCGCAGTGTGTGGGCGCACACATAGCTGCCGGGAGTCGACACCCTTTAGGGTCGCAGCATGGCGATCGGCGGAGTGCTCTTTGACATCGACGGTGTGCTGGTCACGTCGTGGCGGCCGATCGAGGGCGCCGCGGAAACCCTGCGGATCCTGGCGGATCGGCAGATCGCGCGGTCGTATCTGACCAACACCACCACCCGCACCCGGGTCCAGATCGCCGACCTGCTCACCGAGGCGGGGATGCCCGTCGGGCCCGACGACGTCGTCACCGCGGCCGTGCTGACCGCCGACTTCGTCCGCGACCGGTACCCGGACGCGCGATGTTTCCTGGTCAACAGCGGCGATATCGCCGCCGACATGCCGGGACTGGACATCGTCTCCTCCGTGGACGCCCGCGGCGGACCGATGCCCGAGACCCCCGATGTGGTGCTGCTCGGCGGGGCCGGGCCCGAATACGACCACGTCACGCTGTCGTGGGTGTACGACTGGATGGCGCAGGGGGTCCCCGTGGTCGCCATGCATCGCAGCACGTCGTGGGAATCCAGCGATGGGTTGCGGATCGACACGGGCATGTACCTGCTGGGGATGGAGGAGGTCAGCGGCCGCAACGCGATCGCCGTCGGCAAGCCGGCCCCCGAGGGTTTTCTGTCCGCGGCCGGGCGCCTCGGCGTGGAACCCGACGAGATGTACATCGTCGGCGACGACCTCAACAACGACGTGCTGGCCGGGCAGGTGGTCGGGATGACCGGGGTATTGGTGCGGACGGGCAAGTTCCGCCAGGACACGCTGGACCGGTGGGCCGCCGACGAATTCGCGATGCAGCCCAACCACGTCGTCGACTCGGTAGCCGACCTGCCGGAGTTGCTCGGCCTGTAGGAATTCTCGGCGCGGTCGATGAGTTCCGGTGCGCCCCGGAGTCAGTACGCGCATGACCAATGAAACAGTGAGCACGACCCGCACGATCGAGGCCGATGCGGCGGCGGTGTTCGGCGTCCTCGTCGACCCGTCCACACATGCCACGATCGACGGCACCGGGTGGGTGCGGGAGTCGTTGGACGATGTCCGCCTGACCGAGGCCGGCCAGATCTTCCGGGTGGTGGTGGGCCACGACAATCCCTCCGAAGGACGCTTCGAAACGGCGAACCGGGTGGAAGTCTTCGCTGCGCCCGATGCCATCGCGTGGCGGCCGGGCGAGATGCAGGAGGACGGCAGCTTTGTGTGTGGCGGCTGGATCTGGCGCTACGACCTGGCGCCCTCGGGGTCGTCGGCAACGAAAGTCACGTTGTCCTATGACTGGTCGGAGGTTTCCGAGGAGGTCCGCGAGAAGATCGGCTTCCCGCCGTTCCGCCCCGAGCCGCCGTTCGGGCTCGGACACCTCGAGAACTCGCTGCGGAATCTGGCCGCCCTCGCCGCGCAGCGCGGCTTGTAGGGGTTTTCGGCGCGGCCCCGCCGGCGTTAGCATGACCTGTGGCGCTGGCTCGTCCGGTGCGTCGGCCCGCGATGGACTGGACCGACCTTCCGGTAGCTCAGGATCCGATCCGGCAACTGCTCGACGCTCGTGTCCCGTGGATCGTCCACGAGGACATCTTCAGTCAGCAGTCGTTCGGAGTTGGCGGATGGCCCGATCAGGGGTGGAAACTGCACGTTTCGGCGACGCCGCTCTCCGCGCTTGCCGTGTTGGACGCCGCCTTGACCGTCCTGCTGAGCGCGGGTGTGCGCTTCAAGGTGGTGTCGACGCTCGGCCTACTGGCCGCGATGAACTCGAGCGCCTTCGGCACGACCCAGATCGGGAAGTTCATCACCGTCTATCCCGAGAACGACGCTGCGGCAGTGGCGTTGGCGGTCGACCTCGACGCCGTCACCCGCGGTCACCGAGGTCCTCGGGTCCCCTCGGACCGCCCGCTCAATCCCGGCAGCCTCGTCCACTATCGGTATGGGTCCATCCGGCGTCTCGCGGAGGCCGAGGCTTCCGGGCGCTCCGATGGTGCCTACGATCTGCTCGATCCCGCCGGCCGACTGTCGGATGACAGCCGCCTCGACTACTACCGCCCACCGGACCGACAGATCGTCGATCCGTTCGTGGCGGCCGGTGTTCGGATTCCGCTGCCGCCGCGCCGCCGGTTCCTCGAGGATCGCTACCTGATCACCGACGCGCTGGCCCAGAGCACCCGCGGCGGGGTGTTCCGGGCCGTCGACGTCGGTGTCCGGCCGGCTCGATTGTGTTTGGTCAAGGAGTCGTGGCACGACGTCGGATTGGACGCCTACGGGCGCGATGCCCGCGACTGGGCGATCAACGAGCAGCACATCCTCACTCACTACGCCGACCATCCGGTGCTGCCGCGGTGTTTCGACGCCTTCGACCTCGACGGCGACTTCTATCTGGTGATCGAGTACCTGGACGGCACGCCCCTGGATTCGGTGTTGGCAGAACAGGATCCGCTGGACGGTCGGATGAACCTCGACGATCTCATCGCTGTCGGGCTGGCGACCGCCGAGGCGTTGGCCGCCCTCCATGACCTCGGTCTGGTCTTCCGGGACTTCAAGCCGGCCAACGTGGTCAAGACGCCCGAGGGTGGCTATCAGCTCATCGATTTCGGCATCGCTTACGAGTACCGGACCGATACCGAGCCACCGCTCAGTATCGGTACACCGCCGTTCTATTCGGCCGAGCAGTACGAGTTGTGCCACCCGTGCCCGGCCGACGATGTTTTCTCCTGGGGTGCGGTGCTGCACTATCTGGCTGCCGGCAGCGCCGGTCTTCAATCCGCGCCGGTCGACCTGCGCGGCGATGACCATCTGCGGCCCTTCGCCCGCCGTCCGGTCGCGGCACTTGCGCCCCGGTTGCCCTCCGCGGTCGCTGCCGTCATCGACCGCGCCGTGGCCTGGGAACGCGACGAGCGGTACCAGAGCATGCGGGAAGCGCACGCCGCCCTGGTTCAGGCTGCCGCCCATATTGGTGCCCGTGACGACAACGCCGGCCTGCCGACGGAGAACCTCTCGGCGGTATCCGATCTCGATCTGGACTGCACGCGGGCATTGCGCCTGGCTCGGGAGGTCGGCGACGCACTCTGCGGGGAAGCCGAGGAGTGCGGCGCCGGCGTACGCTGGACGCGGCGGTTCGAATGGAGTGACGATCGCGAACGCAGCCCCGATCTGTACGGGGGAGCCGCCGGGATCGGGTTGTTCCTGGCCGAGTTGGCAAAGACGACGGGAAGTGATCGCTACGCGGCGACCGCACGCGAGGCCGCGCGGTGGTTGTGCGGCCCGACGTGGGGACGCGGGCGGGCGCAGCATGGATTGCACAACGGTGAGGCCGGCGTCGCGTTCTTCCTGTTGCGGCTTGCCGAGTTGCTGGACTGCCCCGGGTACGTCGACGCCGCGGCGATGCGGCTGCGTCGGCTGCGCGGAGCGCGGTGCGGCACCGTCGACATCATGTACGGCAGCGCCGGAACGATTCTCGGGTTGTTGGCGTGTCACGCGGTGACCGGCGACGGTGAGTTTCTGGTCGACGCCGTCGAGTTGGCCGAGGTGCTCCTTGCCGAGGCGCTGCGCGCCGGTGACGGTGTGTACTGGGAGGTCGCCTCGGCCGCCCCGGGCGGACCGGTGTTGCCCTACCTGGGACTGCTGCATGGCTCCGCCGGCGTCGGCCTTGCGCTGGCGGCGTTGGCCCTGGCGACGGCCGACGACCGGTATCGTCGGACGGCCGTGGCGGTTGCCAACCATCTTGCTGCCCAGGCGGTTCCAACCGAGACCGGCGTGGGTACCGCCCTGACCTGGCCGCGCTTCGTGGGGGATACCAAGCCGGGCATGCAGGCGCATTGCCACGGTGCCGGGGGGATCGCAGGGTTCTTCCTGCTGCTGGACCGAATGTTCCCGGACGTTTCGTATGCCGAAGTGGCGCAAGGTGGGGCGCGTGCCGTGCTGGCCGGCGGGCCCGGGATCACCCAGTCCGGTGTGTGTCACGGGGTCAGCGGAGCCGGGCATCTGATGCTCGACTGTCATCGAGCTTTCGGTGATCTTGAATGGCGTTCGCGGGCAGGCTACTTCGGTCAACGGTTGCAGAGTTTCCGGGTCGATGATCGGCCCGGAATGTACTCGTTGCAGCACGGTCAAACCGCGACGCGGGACCTGATGCTCGGATACGCTGGGGTGGGCAGTTTTCTGCTGCGTATTGCCGATCCCGCGGGAACGCCAGATCTGGTTTTGGGGGCACTTGTGGACTGCCTGGGCATTCACTGATGGGGGTGATTCGAAAATGTCCGAGAAAACATTGCGCGCCGTGCTCGAACAACTGAACAAGGATGAGGAGTTCCGCTACAAGCTTCGCGACGATTGGCAGAACGCACTCGATGATCTCGACCTGAGTCCCGCGGAGGTCGCGGCGTTGGCGTCGCAGGACGAGGATGCGCTTCGGCGCCTCGCCGGTAGCGACGTCTCGGCGATGGCCGGCGGGTTCTTCGGAACCGATTTCATCTGCAGTCTGCTGTGCTTCACCACGATCGACACGCGCGGCAGCACCCGGGACACCTGCCCGGGGAGCAAGAAGGGTTGCGGGACGCACAACACGCACAATTGTCTGGTGCTGATTCGCTGATTTGGGATCCGCCGCGCGGTGCCATCACGAGACCACCCGTTAGACATCCCAGGTGCGTAAGTTGTCAAGCGGCGGTGGGTTGGCGGTGTGCCCAGGCGGTGGATTCGTTGTAGAGGGTGTGGTGGCGCAGGCAGCCGTGCAGGATGCCGACGAGGCGGTTGCCCAGGGAGCGTAGGGCTTGGTGGTGCAGGTCGTCGGCGGCGCGGCGTTGGTCGTAGAACGCGCGGGCTCCGGGGCTGGTAGTGAGGGCGCAGAAGGCCCATTGGTCGATCGCGTCATAGAGCCGCCGGTTGCGGACGTGGCGGGCCAGTACCGCGCGTTTTCGGCCTGAGGCGATGGTCACCGGTGATGTTCCGGCGTAGTTTTTGCGACACTTGGCGGTGGTGTAGCGGTTCGGGTCGTCCCCGAATTCACCGAGCACCCGGGCGCCGAGGATGACACCAAGTCCTGGCAGGGAGCGGTAGATGTCGGCGTCCGGGTGCATCTCAAAATGCGTTGTGAGTTCGGCTTCGAGGTCGCTGATCTGACGGTTGAGCTCTGCGATGATCCCAACTGCGGCGCGGGTGCTGGCGGCGAACGCCGCGGTCACCGCATCATTGGCAGCCAGCTGATCTTTGCGTAGCCCGGCCTGGATCTCCAGTGCCCGAGAATCGATACTGCGTTGGCGCCCACCAGCTTTGAGTGCCGATCGGATCTTGGCCAGGCTCAACCGTGTACCTTCTGCCGGGGTCGGGGCCCGCCCCAGCACCGCGAGCGCGTCCCGATCGTCGAGGTCAACGAAGACCTCCAAAGCGCCCGGGTAGTACTCGCGCAGAGCGCTGCGCAGCATGTTGGTGTGTCGGGTCCGGGCCCAGATCAAACTCTGATGGGCTCGTGCCAGCACTTTCACTGCTGCCGCGGCGTCGCTGTCGCCGGCGACCGGGCGGTGGTTGTGCCGGTCGGTGCGCACGAGGTCAGCGAGTAGTTTGGCGTCGGCCGGATCGGACTTCGCACCCGAGACGTGGTGGCGGTCGCGGTAACGGGCCGCGGCCAGTGGGTTGATCGCGAACACCTGATACCCGGCGGCGACCAGGGCATCGACCCACAATCCACGATCGGTTTCGATCCCGACGACGACCTGGCCGGGCTCTTCGGCGTGTTCGGCGATCAATGCGTGCAAACCGCGGATTCCGCTCAGCCCTTCAGGGAATCGCCTCGCAGCCAGGCGTTTACCGCCTTCGTCCATCACGTACACGTCGTGATGCTCTTCGGCCCAGTCATCTCCTAGAAAAATCAGTGCCATCGCCTCTCCCGCCCTCCCGGGGGCTCGTTGGTGGTGTACTTGTCCGAGCCGAAGGACACCCGGCGGCGACCTAATGGATCAGTGCTCGAACCGGCACGACATCCCATCAGCGCTACAGGCGACCTCACCAACCGGCCGGGGCACGATCTAACGCTAGGAATCGACAAACACTCCAGGGTCGAGCAGTGCTCACCGGCCGGCAGCTCAGTGACCAGCCTCCTCCGAAGACGACCACTACCGGTCAAAGACTCGCTGATCGGTTCCCATTAGGGTCCTGAGCCCCGAAACAGCCGCGCCGCAGGGGCACTTTTTCGGGGGTGCGGCCTGCGCGGTGTGGGCAGGAATTTTCGTCGACGCGTCGCGTTGTACATCGAATGGAGCCCCGACGCCGTCCGCCCATTGCGGCTGACACCCAGCGGCCCGGAGCCTTCCACCCCACACGCAGCGTTGCGACCACTGAGACCGCGCCCGAGAGGCCCTCCCTGCCATGACGTTTCGCCTGTTCGGCTCCCGCCCACGCGTCTCATCGTCGGTGGGCCGCCGACGCATCCCAATCCTCTTGCAGGCATTCATCATTGGCGCCGTCGGTGTCGCAGCACTGCTGAGCACGTCTGTCGGCCCCGCCGCGGCCGCACCAACCGGCATTGCCAACACCGGCTGCGTCGACGTCGAGGTGGTCTTCGCCCGCGGCACGTTCGAAGCGCCCGGTATCGGAAAAGTCGGCGTCCCCTTCGTCGAGGCCCTCCGTGCCCGACTACCCGACCAGAGCGTCGGGGTCTATGCGGTCAACTACCCCGCCTCGACGGACTTTGCCCGCGCCGCCGACGGCGTCGCCGACGTCAGCAATCACCTCAACGACATGGCCACCCGCTGCCCCACCACCGACATCGTGCTCGGCGGCTACTCCCAAGGAGCCGCAGTCACCACCTATGCGACCAGTGACGCCGTGCCCGCCGGCTACGCCCTGCCCGCAGGTCTATCCGGGCCGCTGCCACCTGCGGTGACCAACAACGTTGCCGCTGTTGCATTGTTCGGCAAGCCGTCGGTTGGCGTCGTCAAGCTTTTGCAGCAAGGTGCGCCTCCCATGAGGATCGGCTCCGCCTTCGCGGACAAGACCCTCGACCTGTGCGCGCCTGCCGATCCGGTCTGCCAGTTCGGCAGCCTCGACCGCAGGGCGCACAGTGCCTACGTCAGCAACGGGATGGCCGATCAAGCCGCCGACTTTGCTGCTCGACGGATCACAAGTCGCTGACGCGGCGACCTCTCCCGTCCTTCCGCGTGCCACGCAGTGCACAACCTTCCTGGCGATTACAGCTAAGCTCCTGAGGACAATTGAGTGAATTGGGAAGGACCCCCGTGGGAAAAATAGTGACAATCGAGTATGTCGACGACTTTGACGGGACATCGATTGACGCGGAATCGGTTGACACCGTCGAGTTTTCGTATCGAGGGCAGGAATACAGCCTCGTCTTGACCAAGAAGAACGGCGCCCAGTTCGATAAGGACATTTCTCGCTACATCACCGCCGCCAAGAAGGCCCAGGCCCGCGACGCACGGGCCGCACGCAAACCGGCCAAACCCACACCACGAAAAGCAGCGGGCGCGAGGACGCCCACGCGGCGCAAGGCTGCGTCGCGCCGAACCGCATCGGCAGCCGTCTCCGGCCCGGAGCGCACACGCGCGATTCGCAAATGGGCAGCGGACAACGGGCACACGGTTTCTACCCGCGGGCGGATTCCGGCGGCGGTCCTCCAGGCCTACGACGCCGCGCACTGACCGGACCCAGCACGCCGAATAAGCGCTCAGCGCGGCACATCGGGCGGGGTGATGCTCCGCGGCTCCAGACCCAGTGTCCGAACGTGCTCGGCGATCGAACCCAGGTTGGTGGTCCAGACGTCGTCGTGCTCGAGGACGTAGCGCATCAGGTCGTCGAGTTCGGCGGCCCGCGACGTCCGTCCGGTCAGGAACGGGTGGTTGGTCAGCACCCAGCAGGCGCCGGCCTTGCGTAGCCCGTCGAACTCCAGCTGCCACAGTTCCCGTGCCTTGCGGGGACTTTCGATGAGCCCGCTGCCGGCGATGTCGGGCAGGAAGCAGAACTGCTCCCAGTCGTCGAGCGCCCACTGGATGGGGATCTCGACCAGCGGACCGTGTCCGGGCACCGCCAACTCGTACGGGTGGTCGGCATCCATCAGGCTGGAGTCGTAGAGGAATCCGCGCTCGGCCAGCAGCGCGGGCGTGCGCCACGACAGGTCCCACATCGGTGCGCGATACCCGACCGGCCGAACCCCCGCGACGTCGGCGAGAGCGGCCAGGCCGCGGTCGATGGCGTCGATCTCCTGCTCGAGGGTCAGCGCGGTGGGTTGTTCGTGGAGGTAGCCGTGGTGGGCGATCTCGTGACCGGCGGCCACGATGCTGCGGACAGCCTCGGGGTAGCGGTCGGCGGTATGCCCGGGGACGAAGAATGTCGAGGCGATCTGGTGGCGCTCCAACAGATCGAGGATGCGCGGAATCCCCACCAGCGGCCCGTAGGCCTGGTGGCTCATCACGCTCATCCGCGCGCCCGCCGCCTCGTTGCCCCAGAGCACGGCCGATTCGGCGTCGACGTCGAAGGTGAACGCCGCCGCCGCGGATTTGCCGTCGGGCCAACGGAATTCGCTCATCGGTCGGCCATCAGCGTGATCAACTCGTAGGCCAGGTTCGCCGCGGCGACGGCGGTGACCTCGGCCTGGTCGTAGGCCGGCGCCACCTCCACGATGTCGGCAGCGACGATGTTCAGGCCCCGCATGGCCCGCAGCACCGCCACCAGCTCGCGGCTGGTCATGCCGCCGATCTCGGGGGTGCCCGTCCCCGGCGCGAATGCGGGGTCGAGCACGTCGATGTCGATCGACACGTACACCGGGTGCGCACCCACCCGGTCGAGCACGCGCTCGATGACCCCGTCGACGCCGATGCGGTCGATGTCGCGGCAGTGCACCACGGTGAATCCCAGTTCGGCGTCCTCGAGCAGGTCCGCGCGGTCGTAGAGCGAACCGCGGATGCCGACGTGCGCCGAGTGGTCCTTGACCAGCAGACCCTGTTCGGAGGCCCGCCGGAACGGGGTGCCGTGGGTGCAGGGCGCGCCGAAGTAGGTGTCCCAGGTGTCGAGGTGGGCGTCGAAATGCACCAGCGCCACCGGACCGTGGACCTCGTTGACCGCCTGCAGCGCCGGCAGCGCGATGGTGTGATCCCCACCGAGCAGCACCGCCCGTTGTTCGGGCCGAGTCAGCAAACCGCGCACCCCGGCGCGGATCTCGTCGACCGCGACCGTGATGTCGAACGGGTTGGCCGCGACGTCACCGGCGTCGACCACCTGCGCCTGCGCGAACGGGCTGACGTCCAGGGCCGGATGGTAGGGCTTGAGCAGCCGGGAGGCCTGCCGGATGGCCGCCGGGCCGAACCGGGCCCCGGGCCGGTAGGTCACCCCGCCGTCGAAGGGCACACCCACCACCGCGATGTCGTAGTCGTCGACCTCGTGGCGCTGCGGCAGCCGCGCGAAGGTCGCCAGACCCGCGTACCGCGGCACCGCCTGCGCGTCCACCTGACCCAGCATTCCGGTCTCCGACCGCACGTACTGCATGTTCTCTCCGTCTGTGCTCATACCCTCCCCCTTGTCGATCCGCCGTTGCTGGAGATCACCTGTCCGACGATCGCCTCGACCTCGAAGTCGGCGAGCAGTTCCACCGCCGCGGCGATCTCGTCTGCAGAACCGATGCGGCCCAACGGGATACCCGCGGCATACTGCTGCTGCACGGTCGCCAGGTCCACCCCGGCGGCGTCAGCGTCGACCTGCAGTTGGGGCGTATCGGTCACTCCGGGCGCGACCGCGTTGACGATGATCCGTTCCGGCGCCAGTTCCCGGCCGAGCGTCTTGACCAAGGCGATCAACCCGGCCTTCGAGGCAGCGTAGGCCGTCGCCTCCGGCCAGCCCGTCACTCCCCATTCGCTGCTGACGACGACGATGCGCCCGCCGCCGAGTGCCCGCATGTGCGGGAGCACGGCCTGCACCAGGAAAAAGGTGCCGCCGAGGTTGGTGTCGACCACCTTCCACCAGTCGTCCGGGTCGTGGTCGAGCAGCGGCGCCATCGTCATATAGGCGTGGTTGGCCACCAGCACGTCCAGGCGTCCGGTGGCGCCGACCACGTGTTCGGCGATGCGCCCGCATTCCGCCGGGTCGGAAACGTCGCCGGGGGCAGCCAACCCGCCGAGTTCGGTCGCCAGCGCGCGCAGCGCTGCGCTGTCGTCGATGTCGTTGACCGCCACCGTCGCTCCGGCCGCGGCCAACCGGCGCGCATGCGCGGCGCCCATGCCCTGTGCCGCACCGGTGATCAGCGCGACGCGTCCGTGCAGGCTCATATCACCGCTCCTGCGTTGACGTTGAGGACGTCCCCGGTGCTGAAGGTCGCATCGCAGACCAGGTATTCGACGCAGCGAGCCACCTCCCGCGGCGTGGTGAGCCGGCGCAGGGGCAGTGATTTCAGGTATTCCGGTGCGCGGCAGGGGTTGTCGGCGGCCAGCAGCGGGGTGTCGGTGGGGCCGGGGGCGACCGCATTGATTCGCACGCCGCGGTCGGCGATCTCGGCAGCCAGGCTGCGGACCAGGCCGAGCACCGCGCCCTTGGCCGCCGCGTAGTGGGCGTCGCCGTCGCCGCCACCGACGGCCAACTCGCTGGCGACCGCCACCAGGGTGCCGCGGTTGGCCAGCAGGTCGGGCAGGCAGGCCCGCGCGATGCTGAGCAGTCCGCCGAGGTGGACACGCAGCATCGTGTGCCACGCCGCGGCGGTGATGTCGGCGACCGGGACCATCTCGTAGTGCCCGGCGGAGTTCACCACCGCGGTGATGGGTCCGAGTCGGTCGCGCAGTTCGGCGACCCCGGCCGCGACCGCGGTTCCGTCCGAGATATCTACGGCGACAGCGTGTTCGGCGTTGGTAGCCAGATTGCGGTCCAGGCAGCCGACGACGTAGCCACGCCGCGTCAGCGCGGTGACCACCTCGGCCCCGATGCCACTGGCGCCGCCGGTGACCAGCGCAACCGGCGCCGTCATCGGCGGTCCGCCAGCTCGTCCTCCGCTTCGATGTCGTCGACCACCGCCGCGGCGGTGATGTTCTTGCGCACCGAGGTGAACAAGGCGGTGCCGAGCACCAGGAGCACCCCGACGCCGATCCACACCGACCAGTCCAGGTAGCGCTCGTCGAACGCGACCCGCGGCCAGGCGATGTTGATGAACTGCAGCACCGCCCACACCACCGCCGTCGCCGCCACCGGCAGCGTCCAGGCGCCCAGGGAGAACCGGGCCGGTGTCCACTGCCGGCGCAGCAGCACCACCAGGAAGCCGATCAGCGGGAACAGGAAGGCCAGGTAGAAGCCGCCGGAGGTGAAGTTCACCATCAGGGTGTAGATGTCGCCGGCGACGATGCTCAGGCCGAACAGCGCCGCACCGACCACGGTGGTGATCAGGATCGCGATCGTCGGGATGCGGGCCTGGCCGTGCAGCCGAGCCAGCGGGCCTGACGCCGGCAGCGCACCGTCGCGGGCGTAGGCCCAGATCACCCGCGAACCGGAGGTCTGCAGCGCCAGGAAACTCGCCAGGAAGCCGATGATGAACAGCACCTGGACGGGCTTGGCGATCCCGGGCCCCAGCGCGGTGGTCAGGGTCTCGTAGACCGGGTCGGCGACGGCACCCTCGGCGACCGCGTCGAGATCCGGGACGGCCAGGATGATCGCCAGGCTGGAGTAGGCGACGACGAGCGCGATGAACCCGAGTGAGAACAGCACCGCCTTGGGCAGGTAGCGCCGCGGCTGGTGCACCTCCTCGGCGATGGAGCCGGCGCTTTCGAAGCCGACGAACGAGAAGCCGATGAACGCCACCGCCAGCAGGAACGGCCCGGACAGGTAGGCGAAGACGTCGATATCCGCACCGCCACCGGTGAACAGCACCGACAGCGAGTTGTGGCGGTGGAACAGCAGCAGCCAGGTGCCCAGACCGACCGAGCCGATCACCTCGGCGATGATGCTGGCCGTCATGAACACCTTCAACGCGCCCCGGCCGATCAGGTTGACCGCGGTGCCGCCCAGCAGGATCACGAGTGCAATCAGCGCCTGCAGACCGCCCGAGGGCGCCTCGATGCCGATGATGTTGGCGACGAAGCCGGCCGCGCCGAGCGCGACGGTGGCCATCGCGATCACCAGCGTCCACATGTAGGCCCAGCCGGCGAACCAGCCGTAGCCGGTGCCGAGCAGCCGACGTGACCACTGGTAGATCGAACCCTCCAGCGGCCAGCGCGATACCAGCATCGCGAACACCAGGGCGACCAGGAACTGTCCGCCGAACACCAGCACGAAGCCCCACCAGAACGACGGGCCGGCAGCACTCAGCGCCAGGCCGAAGATGGCGTACAGGGCGACGATCGGCGAGATGAAGGCGAACGCGAAGGCGAACGCCGACCACAGGGAGAACTCCCGGCGCAGCCCCTGCGGCTGCTGCTCTACGAGCGATGACGACATGAAGTGCTCCCCTTCGGGTCCGTGCGCGGCATCCCCGAACTATCTCCCCAGCTCAGCGCGGAAGCCACACCAGGTACGGAACACGCAGCGATCCCACCGGTCGACACCTCTGCATTGGACGATTGCACAACGATGAGGTCCGCAAATGTGTCGTCGGCGTTACTCTTGTCCAATGAAGGAAGGGTCGCGCGGCACCGACGCCCCCACCCTTCGGGCACTGCTCGAGGCGCGCCTGGGTCTCGTCGTCCCCGGCGGCGCACCCCAGGATCTCGACCGGCCGATCAGCTGGGTCCACATCACCGAGATGCGCGATCCGTCGCGCTACCTGCGCGGCGGCGAGCTGGTGTGCACGGTCGGGCTGAGCCTGCAGGACCCGCAGGACTGCCGGATCTTCGCCGAGGCGCTGGCTCGCGCGGGCGCCGCCGGCGTGTGCTTCGGCGTCGGCGACGGCCACGACGAGGTGCCCACCGCCCTGCTCGCTGAATTTCGGCGGCACCGGTTGCCCGTGCTGATCGCCGCGCCGAGCGTGCCCTTCAGTACGGTCAGCCGGTTCATCGCCGAGCACGAACTGGGCGCCGAGATCGCCGTCGCGCGGGCGACCTACGCGCTGGTGCCCGAACTGCTCTCCGCACTGCGGCGGCATGCCTCGGCACGGGACATGCTCGACACGGCCGGTCAGCTGCTGGGCTGCTACTTCCTGCTGGACCCGGAGCCGACGGACGACGCGGCGTCGGTGTCGGTCGAGGTGCCCGGCGTCGGCACCCTGGGCTGGATGGGCCGCGGTGCGCCGCCGGAGCCGGCGCTGCTGGAGCTGATCGCGCGGTTCGTGCGCGCCACGCAGTTGGAACGCGATGTCGAGGCCGCCCTGGCCCGAGAACGCGTCGGACAACTGCTGTCGCTAGTCGAACGTCGGATGCTGCTGCCCGATGCGCTGAGCCAGCTGCTGGACTGGTCGGGATTCGCGGCCGGGCAACTCAGCTGCTCGGCGTGGCCGGCCGGGGCCGGTGCCCTGCTGTCGATGGCGGTGCCCGACGCGTTGGTCGGCGATGCCCCCGACCTGTGCCTGATATTGACGACGCAACCGCTCGAGGGCACCGACGATCTGTCGCTGCCGTCGGGCCACTCGGCGCTGCTGCCATTGACCGAGCTCGGCTCGGCGATCGGGCAGGCGCGCATCGCGCTGGACCTCGCGCAGCGCCGGGGCCTGCGCGTCGGACCGGATCAGCTCAGCACGCTCGACAGCCTGCTCGAGCAACTCCTGTCGGCTCAGCTGGAGCCGTTCCGGCAGCAGCTCATCGATCCGCTGGCCGAAATGGACCGGCGCAAAGGAACCCAGCACGTGCGCACACTACGCACGTTCCTCGCCGCCAACGGTTCGCTCAGCGACACCGCCCGTGAGCTGTATCTGCACATCAATACGGTGCGGCATCGACTGGTGCGGATCTTCGAGCTCACCGGCCGAGATCCGTTGGACCACAACGATCAGGCCGCGTACTCGATCGGGTTGCATGCGCTCGACCGGGAGTCCGAGCGTTGATCCGACGTGTGTGGGGCCTGCCCTGGCGCGCAGCGCAGTAAAGGCCGAGATTCTCCGGGATCAAGGAGCAACGGCGGCGGAGGTGTCGCTGTTCGACCGGACCGGGTTGGCGGAGTAGCGCACAGATCCTGAGCCTCGCCCGCCACCACATTGCCTTCCAGGCTGGCCCGCCCCGACGGTTACATGTCCTCGATCCATCTCGCTGATGGCGGCTCGCGCGGTCGTCGCTGGCCCGTCGTTGCGGTCCAGTACTTCGCGACGGTGTCGTCGACGCCATGGCCCGAGAACTGGCCCCAAGCCCGAGGGTGGAGCCGGGATGGTGCACCGCATCGAAGGGCGCCCCAGCATGCGCCTCCAGATGTCTTTCGAGCCGGGTCCCGGGGAACGCGCCATGCCCTCGCTGGCGTTCACCGGGCAGGCCGTCGTCAACGCGATTCCCCACGTCATCAAGAGCGCGGCCGGCCTGCTCGAACCGGTACTCGGTCGATCGGTGATCACCCGGCAGGCGCGGCGCAGCTGAACGACCCCGGGTTTGATGCCGCCTCGAACCCGGGGCGATTCACTAAGTCCCGTGCGGTGCAAAGGTCAGCCCGCAGGGCTCGCATTCGCCAGCAGCAGGGCTGCCTCGTTGTAGGGAAAAGCTCGGTAGAGCAGCCGGGAACGCGGTATCACGAGGGTCGCAGCCTCGGCCTTGCTCACCACCCGTGGGTTGACGAGCACAACAGACCGTCCGCGCTTGCGCAGCACCGTCGGTCCGCCGGCCAGCACGTTCTTCAACCAGTCCGTCTGCGGGCCATAGCCGATGAGGATGGCGTAGCCCTCATTGGTCTCGAACACTAAAAGGGGCGTGCGATATCGCTTACCCGACTTCCGCCCGACGTGCTCGAGCGTCCCAAGGCTCGGAAGCCACGGTGTGATCGTGCGAGCCGCCGGGTTGGTGACTCGCTTGTTGAACTCTGCGATACGTCGAGGCATGCGCATTCTCGGAGTCTAGGTGTGGGTCGAAGTGACGGCCTGAGCCGCGCTTCGGGAGTTCGTAGGCGTGTGGGCCATCGAACTCGGATGAGACTCCGCCCATTTGGAGAGCTCTGCGATGTCGCTGTTCGCCAGGCTGCTTTTACCCTTGCGGTGTGTCATGAATATTCTGCGGTACCGGTAGACCGTCAAATTGCTTTGCACCCGCGGTCGCACTCGACCGTGGCCCTGCGAACGAGTAGCCCACCGCCCCGGCATCAGCGAACTTGAGTGCATCGAGTTGGGCAGCAAGGCACAATAGTCCTGAGTCATCGCGTGGTGGTTCCTGTCGTTTGCCATGAGGATGGGACCAGTGTGACCTGATTTTTGCCAGGGTGATGGGACCACCTGGATTGCCAGTAATGGGACCACCGGCGCGTCGCGTCGGTGGTCTTTTCATTTGTCCGTTCGATCGCTGTGACAGCTCAAGTCACGGAGGTCGTCGGTATGGCTTTTCGGGAGGTCAGTGTGAACGAGATCAGGGAAGTGCTGCGGGTGTGGCTGGGGGTGGCGGGGTTACCGGTGCCGGGTACCGCACGATCGCCGGGCATTGCGGCCTGGACCGCAAGACGGTTCGCCGTTACGTCGAGGCCGCCCAGGCGGCGGGTCTGAGCCGCGACGACGATGTTAGTGCGGTCGATGACGCGTTGATCGGGATGGTCGCCGAAGCGGTGCGTCCGGTGCGCGCCGATGGCCACGGGGTGGCGTGGGAGCAGCTGGTGGGGTTCGTATGTGCAGCCCGGTCGCGCACAAGCCGCGTGTGTTGTTCGACAAAAGATTTCGAAGGTGTCACGAGCTTTCCCTAGACTCTGCTGCTCAGCATCGTCGCCCGCGTCTTCTCGGAGCCGGATGTAGTTATCGAGCATTTCGGGCACTGGCGACCGCCTGGACCGCGGCTACGACACGTTCGCGGCTCGGCTTCTCTCCGAGAGCTAACGCGAAGTAGTTGGAAACCTGCGCGCGCAGTTCCGCGTTCGGCAACGCCTCTGAGGTAGTGGCAGGCCCGCGTCTCGGCATCGGGATCGGCGGGTGTCTGCGCCACAGGGAGGCGGCCGTAGGTGGAGCGGGCGAGCCCAACGGCTTTGCAGGCCAGCCGTTCCGACATGCTCATCGTCTCCTTGAGCATGTCGACGGCGCGGCGCTTGGCAGCTGGGCTCAGAATTTTCCCTTCGCGACCTCCCGCAGGGCGTCCTTTTCCAGCTCAGCCTCGGCCAGCAGCCGCTTGAGCCGGCCGTTCTGCTCGCGCAGCTCCTTGAGCTCTTTGGCGGCGTCGGTGTCCATGCCTCCGTAGGCGCGGCGCCAGTTGTACAGCGTGGCCGCCGAGACACCCAGTTCAGCGGCGATCTCCTCGCCAGTCTTGCCCGCCGCGGCCAGCTCATCCGCACGGCGCAGTTTGCGCACGATGTCCTCCGCGGAATGCCGCTTCCGACCAGCCATGTGTTTCATCGTCCCTTCTCGGCCCACAACGGGCCATAAGACTCTAAAACCAACTGGACTCATTCAGCGGGGACATGCCAGTAGCAACGCCTCTGAGGTAAAGGAGAACCGGCCGACCATGTCACCGAAGCTGACCCAGGTGTCGTCTCGGATGAGCAAGTCGATTGACGTCAGCAACACGAAGTCACCCTAGAGCACCGGAAGGCGATAGATTCCGGTCTCCCACGCTTCGGTGTCGTAGTTGAACCGCACATGCCGTACCCCAAAGCCCCAACACTGTCCAGGTCTCAGGTACTGGCAAGCGAATGTTTGCGTGTATTCGCGAGCGCGTCGTCAGCGCCAGACGCACCAGACCCACCGGTGTCTTCATCCGGGGACGGTTAGGACTCAGGCGTTGCGCGCGTCTTGTCCTTCGCAGAGGGGATCTCTGAGCGCGCCAGGTCAATTCCGTGTCGTGTCGGGCGCCCGTGTCTTCAGCGTCCCGGTGGGAGCAACATTGTTTGCCACGTCTTCTCCTTCAGTGCACCTTGGGCCAAGTCGGACTGCGTGTATTGATGCCCGTCGGGTCCGGTGTAGACGCCGGTGGTCGGGTCGTACTCAGCGGCGGCTATCGGGGCAGTCGGCCCGGGCGGCCCCGCCGCCGTTGTCGAAACCGGTGGCAACTGCGGGATGTCTTGGCCTGACGCGGTGGCGTTGGGGTCGCCCTTCCAATTGTGGCCGTCGTTGAGAGGCACGAATTGCTCGTCGCTTTCGCACAGCTTCACGGTGGCTGCCCGCTTTCCGGGCACGGTTTCACATGGGATGTTTCGGGCGCCGCGCACGTTGAGTGGTGAGTCCTGCGGGACTCTGCAGTATAAGTGGCCGGCCGGGAGATCCGGAGCATCCTCGAAGGTGGGCGCGCGTTTCTGTTGGGTGGGCAGATACCCAGTGGTGCATGGCGGCGGCTGATTGAGATTGAGGTTGAGGTTGATGAAGAATCCCTTGTAGGCCTGTTTGGTGTCGACATTCGCCGCGATGGCGGCCTGGTGATTGGCGACGAGTTGAGGCACCAGCACCAGGATCTGTTCGATGCCGTTTTGGTACGTAAGAGCGACCTGTCCAACGCTTACCAGGTTGGCCAGCAGAATCGGCAGGGTGGGCTGCAGCCGATCGACTAGCTGGCGTGCCTGTTCCAGGGCGGGGCCGGCATTGTCCATCACCCCGGCGACGGCGGCATCGCGGGCCTGGAGTTCGCTTGTTACGGTCGCAACGTGGGTCGCCCACGCCTTGATCTCGTCGGTAGTAGCGGTTTGCGAGTCGAGGACCGGCTGAGATTGGTCGATCAGTGCGACGAGAGGTTCGAGGTTCTTGCGCGTCCCAATGGCAAGGTCTGCGGAATTCTTGACTATGCGTGAGAGTTCCGGGCCTAGTCCGCCGACGGCTGTGTAGGACTCGTCGACAACCGTCTTCAGGCTGTCGTGAGGCAGCGCCTGCAGCGCCGTGTTGGTCGCGGCGAGTAGGGCGTTAATGTCAGGCGGAACGGAGGTGTCGGTCGCTGCGATTACGTCGCCGTCTTTCAGTGGCGATGCTGTGCCGTTGCGTGGCAGCAACTCGATGTACTGTTCGCCGATGGCCGTTTGGCTGTGTACCTCGGCGGTGAGATCCGATGGGATGGCGATGTCGGAGTTCAGCGATAACACCGCTTTGACGCCGGTGTCGGTCAAGACGACGGACTGCACTTTGCCCACCTCGGTACCGCGGTATGTGACGTTCGCCCTGACGTAAAGCCCGGCTGCTCTTGGCAGTTCGACGTTCACGGTGTAGGCACCTATGCCGAACAACAGTGCCGGTAGTTTCATGAAGGTTAAGGCCGTGTACGTCCCGGCGACCAGCGTGAGCGTAGCGAGGATGGCCAACTGGGTCTTGATCCGTCTGTGCAACATTTACCGCCCCTGATCCGTGTGGTATGGCACCGTGAGCGGATTGCCTGCGGTGTACGGACTAGGGAACTGCCCAATGGTGCGGCCCCATTGCAGCTCCAACTCGGTGAGTGAGCCCTCGAACCGGGTGCCGGTGAGCAATCCACTGTCGATGCGGCTAAGGGTGAGGTCGACGATCATTGTCAGGTTGGCGGAGTCGCCGCGTTGGACATTTTCGAGCGTTTCGTTCGCGTAGGGGAATGTGGTCATGAAACTGAGCCAGCGCGTCATGCTGGGTCCGGCGTTGGCGAACGACTCCAGTACCGGCCCGATTCCCTCGAGGATTCGGACCAGGTTTTGTTTCGTTTGGTCGACCGTGTCAACTGTCAAGGCACTGAATTGGCCCAGCCGGTCGGCCGCCTCTACGAGGTTGTCTCGTTCTCCGTTCAGCACGGCGAGTGCTTCAGGGAGGGTCTTGATCGCGCGATCGAGGACGGGTTGCTGCGCTGCGAATTTGCCGACCAGCCGGTTTAGGCTATCGGAGGCCGCGATGATGTCGTCGCTTTGCTCGTTGAGGTGGCCCGTGAATGTGTCCAGCTGACCGATAAGGCTCCGAACGTCTTGCTCACGTCCGCCAAACGCCGTGCTAAAAGCCTCGGTGATGTCTTGTATCTGACCGATCCCGCCGCCGTTGAGCACTGTTGACAACGCCGCCAACGTCTGCTCTGTACTCGGGTAGGCGCCGGCACTCGACAATGGGATCAACGAACCGGCGCTTAGCTGGCCACGCGCTGCGGCATCCTGGGGTGGCGCGAGCTCAATATGCAACGAACCCAGCAAACTGGTCTGGCCGAGTTTGGCGGTCGCATTGGCAGGCAGATGAACATCACCGTTCAGACGCATAGTCACCAGTGCGTGCCAGCCTTGCTGTTCGATGTTCGTGACTGTGCCGACGGTGACGTCCCCGACCCGCACCCGCGAGTTCGATTGGAGGTTGTCGACGTCGGGCAATTGCACCTGAATCGTGAAGGAGCCCGGGCCGCGCCCCTCTGTCCCGGGCAGGGGCAGGGAATTTAGCCCGCGCCAGCTGCAGCCTGAGACTCCAGCTGCTACGACGATCGCGATCAAACTCGCTCCCGCAGCTCTCCAGCCGCTGAGTCTCACGAGCCAGCTCCTAGGGGTACCATCATGCCTGGTAGACCTGCCTCAGGGTTGGTGTGGATCGGCACGGCCGCCAGCGGGTCCGTGGGGGCCGGGTCGGCCGTGAGAGCCTCGGCTGCCAGCGGCGCATCAGTCGGCGGCACATAGTCGGGTCGCAGCCGGTCCTCGCTGTAGGTGACCTCGTTGGGCCTCGCCTGTGCCCCGACCGACAAGTTCACGCCCAGTGGAGGAAAGTTGTACTGACGGTTCTTCACAATCGGCGCCAAATATTGCACACACAACTTCGACGATTGCTCGCCTCCCAAGCGGGAGGCGGCCTGCACGGCCCCGCAGAGGAACGCAACTGGATCGGCAAAGTTGTTGACGGCCAGGACTCCGCTTAGACCACCCATGGCTGGCTTGAAGATGTTGACGAAGTTCGACAGGCCCGTGGGGGTGATGTGTAGCGTCTGTTTGATGTCGTCAAGGCTTTCATTGAGCGCGGTAGTAATCGACGCCAGTTTGTCTGACGCTGTGCCTAGCGGTTCGCGGTTCTCGGCCGCGAAGCTCTGAACGTCAGCGATGACCGCGTTGAGGTCCTCGATAGTCTGACCCACCTTCGCCGGATTATCGACCAGTAGTGCTGACACCGCAGCCAGGTTTTGATTCAATTCTCGGAGCAAGTCTGTGCTGCCGTGCAGCGCTGATACGAGTGCTGCCAGGTTTCGCAGTGTGGCAAAGATGTCTTCGCTGTGATCGCCCAGCGCGGACAACGTCTGCGACAGGTTGATGATCGTCTCGCGGATCGTCGAGCCTTGGCCGCGAAGGTTGTCCGCGGCGGTATTGATGAGCGAACCCAGCGTGCTTACACCACCCGGCTCCGTGGGTCGCAACAACTCGGTTAGGCGTTCCAGCTGAACCCGCAGGTCATCCCATTCGACTGGCACGACGGTCCGGCCCTGCGGAATGATCGCACCGTTCTGCATCGTGGGGCCGCCGGCGTAAGGCGGCGTCAGCTGGATGAATCGCCCCGTTACAAGCTGCGGTGACAGTATCGCGGCAGTTGCGTTGGCGGGGACACTGTATTTGCGTTCGAAGGAGAATGTGATCTTGGCCCGCTGGGGTTGCGGTTCAATCTTGTCGATGGTTCCGACTGGCACGCCGCGGATGCGCACATCGTCGCCCGGAAAGATTCCGGTGCTGTTGTCGAAGTAGGCGACCACCGTTGTTCGATCAGCCCGAGTAATGGCGCCTGTGGCGACGAACAGTCCGGCAACGAGAATCAGCACCAGGCAGGTCGCGAGGACCATCCGCGGGCGCCTAAACTTCCTCATTCTCACGGTTGGCCTCCCGGCTGACTCGGCGGCGCCTCCCCTGGGGCCGGCACGTAGACCTGAGCGGGTGTCGGCTCGGGGATGGACTGCAGTCCCGGCGGCGAGAAGCCGGGCGGCCCCGGTGGCGGACCGCCGGCAGGCGGTGCTGGCGGCGGCTCCTGGTAGGGGTAGCGCGGATCGCCTGGTTTGCCGGTGATCGCATCGGGCAGGTTTAGCGCTGGCTCTCCTCCCTGACCGGTCCGCGGATAGGGTACCGGCAACGCTGGGGTTCCGGGCTGACCGGTCTGTGGGTCGGACAACTGGGACGGCAGCAGCGTAGCGGGGTCCAGCCCCAAGTCGGAGAACGCGGCATCGACGAACGGTTGGACGAACTGCCCCGGCAGAAGATTCGCCACGTAGACCTTGAAAAAGGGTCCACCCGCGATTGTCTCGTTCAGCTGCATGACGTAGCGATTGAGACCTTTGATGGCTGCTTGCACCTCCTCTTTGCGGTTGTCGATGATTGCGAGAACCCCGTTCAGCTTGTCGAGAGCCGGCTTCAACTGCTGTCGGTTGTCGGCGATGAATCCCTTTAGTTGTTGCGACACTGCCGAAACATTGCCCCAGACCTGGTCCAATGCCGCGCTTTGGGTACGCAGTTGTGCCAGCAGAGCGTTCGTGTCCTTCACTAGGCTGACAATCTGATCAGTGCGGTTGGCCAGCACTCCCGTTGCCTTGGCCGCGTTGTCGAGCAGGTTGCGAAGGTGAGCGTCTCGGTCGTTCAGCGTTTGCGAAAATCGGGACAGCCCGCGTACCGCGCGCTGTAGATCCGGTGCGGTGGTAGAAAAGGTCTGCGCTACGGTGGCCAGCGAGTCGCTCAGCTGATTGGTGTTGAGCCCACCGATCGTGGTCGCCAAGTCGCCGAGTGCGTCGGGCAGTTGATAAGGCGATGTCGTTTGGTCAAGGGGGATGGCGCTCATGAGTTGGACCTCGCCCCGGGGCGTGATGTCAAGCACCTTGGCGCCCAACAGGCTTTCCGTTTTGATTGCCGCTTCGGTGTGGTCCCCGAGGTGAATGTCTTCGGGGACCTTGAACGTTACGAGCACTCCAGGGCCCTCAAGTGCGATGCTGGACACCTTTCCCACCGGATAACCAGAAACTTCGACGGTGGCATCGGGGCGCAGTCCGCCCGCGTCGGCGAAATATGCTGAATAGGTGGCTCCCCGGTTGAAGAACGGCAAGTTTTGATACTGCAGTGCGGCCACCGTAATGGCGACAGCTGCCCCGGCGCCGGCGGCGCCGATGATCAACGGGTTGCGTTGTGAGAAGGGTTTCATTTTGGTGCACACCGTCCCGAGCTTTGGCCGGCAACCTTGACATACACGGGCTGGCCCCCTTTCCCATTGAGCTTCAATACGACATTGCAGAGGTAGAAGCTGAAGTAATCGCCGTAGATCCCTTGGCGACCCATCGCTCGGTATTTGTCTGGCAGCGTTTTGAGCAGATTGTCTAAGTAGTCGCGGTCTGCATCGGCGATGCCCGCGGCCCGGTCGGTCTCATGGACCACTTTCTTGAATGGTTCTCGAGCCTGTACGAGCAGGTCGGCGACGGAGTTCGTTGCGGCGTTTGTATAGGCAATCGTGTTGGAGATGTCGACTTTACGATCAGACAGTCCTTGGATTAGCTCTGAGAGCGACATCACCGCCTTGTCGAGTTGGTCGCTTTGGCTGCCCAACGTTCCCAGCACCACGCTGAGGTTGTCGATGACTTGTCCGATCAGGAGATCGCGGTCGGCCAACGTATTGGTCAGTGCCGCGGCCTGGTCCAGGAATGATCCGATGGTCGGGCCTTGGCCCTGGAACGCCTGTATCAACTGACCGCTCAGCGTATTGACCTGCTCCGGATTCAGCGCGCGAAAAAGGGGCCGGAAACCGCCTATCAGCGCATCCAGATCTAGCGCGGGTTTGGTGCGGACAAGTGGAATGGTCTGGCCGTGGCCCAGCACCTTCCCCCCCCCTGCGCCTTCTACGAGAGCTAGGTAGCGGTCACCAAAGGCGTTGTCGTAACGGATCGCGGCCCCTGATCCCTCGGTGAGGATGACCGAATCAGCGGCAGAGAACGCAACGCGCACGGTCGCATCAGGGTTGATCGAGATGTCCTGCACTTTCCCAACTTCCACCCCGGCTACTCGAACGGTATTACCGATTTTCAGACCCGAAACGTTGGTGAACTCAGCGCTGTACGTCGCACCCTCATTGAAGCGAGCCTGACCATAGATTGTCAGCAACGCGAATGCGCCTAGCGCCGTGACCGTCAAAAAGATTGCGACGCGCCAAGCAGCGCCTCTCAGGTCGTATGTCATGGTTTGTCTCCCCAGATCTGTCGATCGTCAAGGGTCATGGTGGAGGTTGCGGACCCGGACTGGGCTCGGCAGCCAGCTGATCAGAGATTGTCGATGACGGGGCGGGCTGGGCGGGCGGTATGCCGGGCCACAACGGCACCCCGTCGGGCCCGTACAGTGGAGCGCCATAAGGGGGTGCCCCGGGATAGGGGATCGGTCCTGGCGCCGGACCGGGAAGGCACTGTCGGATGCTGGGCGGCTTCGGTACGGCGCGGGTCACCGGCAAGTAGTCCGCATAGCACGGGTGCCCGATCCCAGGATTGGGCCGGATGTCCAGGCCGGTTCCCCAACCGGTGTCGGTGACCAGTTGGCGCACCGGGAAGTTCTTGGTGACGTCCGGCAGTGATCCGCATCCCGGTTTTCCTCCGGGTCCTCCCTTGGCAGCGACAACGGGAAGGTTGTCGGGGTAGATGTAAGGGTCGTTACCCAGCGACAGTCCGAAGTCGAGCTGGATGGTGCTGCCGTCGGCTCCCCCCCAAGCGTCACGACCTCCGTGGTCCAGGTACCACTGAGCGCCCTGCATGAAGCACGTGTACACCGGGTTGTACTTGAGGAGCAGGTTGGTCGTCGGCTCGAGAGTGTTGACTGCTGTGATGAGACTGTCCTTGCTCGTGGCTAGAAGGTTCGCACCAGCTTCAGAGAAGCCGATGGCGTTGAGCAGTAAGGTGTCCAGCTCGGTCGAATGATTAACGATGGTTTCGCTAGTCGTGCTGGCAGTATCGAGGACGGTGAGAATGTCTTGCGCGGCCGAATCATAGGTGTTGCCGAAGTCTTTCAGTGAGCGCAAGTTCTGATGGATGGTGTCGCTGCGCTCGTTGAGTGCTAACAGCACCTGATTGAGGTCAGTAGCTGCCTCGCCGATCCGCGCGCCTTGTCCGCGCACGGCATCGGCCACCGCGGTCAACACGCCGTTGAGCTTGACGGGGTCCACCATATTCAGCAGGTCGACCACGTTCTCAAAAACGGTGTTCACCTCCGTGCTGACATTCTTCGAGTGCAGCACCGCACCGGACTCCAGCCGTTCCGCAATCGGATCCTGCGGGTACACCAATTCAACGAACTTCTTACCGAATACCGTGGTGGCCTTGATCTCTGCCTGCACGTTTGCCGGGATGTGTCGAATCTGATCAGGATCGATCTCAAGCCTCAAACTGGCACCGTTCTGGCTTCCGTTGATCTGACTGACCCGTCCTACTTGGACGTCGCGTAACTGGACCTTGGCGCCGGGCTCCAGCACCAGCCCCGCTCGATCTGATGTCAATGTCACCGGTACGGAAGACTTGTACGCGCCGACGAAGAACACTCCTGTCGTAAACACAAACGCGCCGATTACCACTAGGAGGACCAGCGTCAACCACGCGGAATGGATGCGGCGTTCTCTTTCGCGGTTCATCTCTTCAGCCTCCGGCCAAGTGAATATTGCCGGACTGCCCGTAGATTGCAAGCGTAAGCAACACAAGCACGGTGCCCGAAACCACCAACGAGCTACGGACGGACCGGCCCACGGCCTCACCAACTCCGGAGGGCCCACCGGCAGCGTTGAACCCGTAGAAAGTGTGCAACAGCATGACGATAACCGTGAGCGCGACCGACTCAATAAAGGACCAGATCACGTCGGTGGGATTGAGAAACGTGTGGAAGTAGTGGTCATATACACCGGCGGCCTGGCCATAGATCACCGTGGTCGTGACGCGGGCGGCGAAGAACCCCATTATTGCCGCCACGCAAAACAGCGGAATCACCACGACCGTCCCGGCGATGACCCGGGTGGGCTCTTCATGATTGAGGGTGTAGAACGGTCAGCTGCTGTCGGCCTGTGATTGGGGTGTCTGGTTGGCTGGGTGTGTGCCGGAGAAGAAGCGGAAGAGTAAGAGGAAGAGCGCGGTGTCCGGGGGTG
>Ga0265293_10001072_pt1 | contig 61399 bp, 47 predicted proteins | sample Munlanlewell138R_FD_192505 | JGI IMG/M metagenome (GOLD analysis project Ga0265293, IMG submission 192505) | Leachate microbial communities from a municipal landfill in Southern Ontario, Canada - Leachate well 138R | ecosystem: Engineered > Solid waste > Landfill > Unclassified | place: Canada...
AGCCTCGTCAACAGAGAATGCGGGAATACCGCGAGGTACGGTAACGCCAAACTTCCTTAGAAGTTCTTTACCTTGATACTCATGGATCTTCATGTATTACCTATATAGATGTAGGAAAAAATAAAATGCCCCGCTTGCGCAGGGGGCCACTATCAATTGATCTTGCCCGTTTCCAAAGCTTCATTGACATACCAGTCGGGGTAAAACTCTTTTACCACGGGTGAGGTTAAAGCCAGGGCATGACAACCTTCGAGCTGGAAAGGCTTTTTACCCGACTGTGCTTCTTTCCGGTTACGGGATGCCGACAAACTTTGAACAAAAACCGTTGGTAATAGTACAACAAGTTCGGACATATGAGTGCAACCAGACGTTCGGGAAAAACGTTCTTTGACTGCATTACGAAAATTTCTTAGCAAATGCAAGCCAATCAGGCCCTTGTATGCCGCCTCGATTGCCGAACAGGTTTGATCATAAGGAGCATCATCGTAGTGTGCCCGAGCATCACGCACTTCTCCGTCTTCCGACACCAGAAGACAAATTGTCATATTGTGCACTGGAGAACCCGCCACTTTGATACTGCCATTACGTTTGGAAAAATCGTAAGCCTTGACATCAAGCAGGGATGCTTCAAGTTCCCACAGACCATCCTCCCTTAAAAAGGAATTCATTTCTATTTTTCGAGTATGAATAGGTTTGCGGCTTACTGAGGAATCAAACGACATTATGGACGAATTCAAGAACAATTGATGAATGATTGCGGAAAGTATAACGTACCCGTAAATTATCATGCATGAATTCTTAAATTCATCGTTTATTTCTAGGGTTTACCCTTATAAAAATAAATTGACGGTTTATTGCAACCTTCAAGACCTTGTGACGTCAGACATTAGAACCTCATAGATTGAGTTTGAAATTTCGTGGTCACAATGTTAAGTTATACCTACCAAGTCACAGAAGGATAATCTTTCAACACAAAAGATATCCATTTCCTGTATTTCGCAATGCCCCTCATTTTTTCGAGCATTGCTTTCTTCGATGCGTTGTTTTCTTTATCTACCACAAAGGAAAGCCCATGAAAAACCAGGAGTTAGCGGGAGCAGATAATCTAAAAACAGTCCGTAACAAGTCGTACGAATATCTGAAGCAGCTCTTGGCCAGCTCAGGCATCATCATAAACGGACACAACCCTTGGGACATCCAGATTCATGATCCCAAAGCGGCCGACCTGATTCTGGCGCAAGGCAGCAAAGGCTTGGGCGAGAGCTATATGGCAGGCATGTGGGATTGCCAACAAATTGATGAACTGATCAACATAATCCTGCGTAGCAAACTGGATGCCAAAATCAAAAACCTAAGCACCCTGTGGTATAGCTTGCGCGCACAAATCCTTAATCATCAAACCCGTACACGTGCCTGGGAAGTTGGCGAAACACACTATGACATTGGTAATGACTTTTTTGCCAAAATGCTAGACCCCTACATGACTTACACCTGCGGTTACTGGGACAAGGCCAGCAATCTGAACGATGCCCAATTGGCAAAACTGGATCTGGTTTGCCAGAAGCTGAATTTAAAACCCGGCATGCGTATCCTGGACATTGGTTGTGGTTGGGGCAGCTTCATGCGCTATGCCGCAGAAAATTATGGCGTTACCTGCACAGGGGTAACCATTTCAAAAGAACAAACTGAATATGGCGAGCAATTATGCCAAGGCCTGCCCATTTCATTTCGCCTGGAAGACTACCGCGACTTGCATGAACAATATGATGCCATTGTCAGCCTGGGCATGTTTGAGCATGTTGGACGCAAAAACTACCGTACCTATTTTGAAGTAGCCCGTCGCAACCTGAAAGAAGACGGCCTTTTTCTGCTGCATACCATTGGCGGCCAAATCCGTGACCATCATCCCGACCCCTGGATTGACAAATATATTTTCCCCAATGGAGAGGTGCCCGTACTGGGACAGATTTCCGATTCACTGGAATCCCTGTTCGTGATAGAAGATGTTCACAACTTTGGAGCGGATTACGATAAAACACTCATGGCCTGGCATGCCAACTTCGAAAAGCACTGGAATGAATTCAAGGGGCAGTATTCCCAGCGCTTTTATCGCATGTGGCGTTATTATTTATTGGTTTGCGCAGGCTCATTCCGGGCACGCTCAAATCAATTATGGCAGATTGTGCTGTCACCGGATGGCGTTAAAGGGGGTTACCGACGGCCCAGGCTATAAATCACCCAAAGCCGGCGACAACCCTTTAACGTCTGTTGTTCAAGATTCAAATACCGCAATGGATTCCACATGGGCGGTATGCGGGAACATATTGATAACACCCGCTGATACCAGCCTGTAAGCGCCACCTTCAACCAGTACGCCAGCATCCCTGGCCAAGGTGGCCGGGTTACAGGAAACATAAACAATACGTTTAGGTTTTTCGTCTGGTGCAAGCTGCGCCAGGGCCTTTGCAACCTCCAGCGCTCCCTCGCGGGGTGGATCAATAAGCATGCGGTCAAAATAGCCCAAATCTCGCAACCATTGAACATCCACCTCAAACAGGTTAAGGGTTGAGAAACTTGTTTTACTATCCAGACCATGCTCTTTTGCGGCCTCAAGCGCCCTGTCTGTCAGGGTTTTGCTGCCCTCTATACCCACCACTTCTTTGGCTTTGGTAGCCAAAGGCAAGGTAAAATTACCCAATCCGCAAAACAAATCAGCCACCCTGTGCTGGGGTTGCACATTTAACAGATTAAGTGCCCTGGCAATAAGGGCCCTGTTAATCTGATGATTAACCTGGGTAAAGTCAGTAGGCTTATAAGCCATACGCAGACCAAATTGCGGAAGACTGTAAGCCAGCTTGCCTGCATCTTTTTCATGCAAGGGCTTGACCGTTTCCGGCCCTTTTGATTGAACCCACCAGATAATATTATGTTTATCTGCAAAATCATCCAGCAAGGCCAGATCATTGTGTGTGAACGGATCCATGTGACGCATGGTTAATACCGTTGTACCATCACCAATCGCCACCTCAATCTGAGGTACTCGCTCACGCACGCTTAAACTGCCAATAAGCCCGCGTAATGGCACCAGCAAATCAGAAACATGTTTAGGCAGAATATGGCATTCGGTCATATCGGCCACATAGCCACTTTTACGCTCATGAAACCCAACCAGAACCGACCCTTTTTTTCTGACATAGCGCACCGATAACCGGGCACGGTAACGATAACCCCAATCGGGTCCGTGCATGGGCGCCAGCACCTGAGGTATTTTAAGTTTTGAAATATGCTGGAAACAATCTTCCAAGGCACGCTGCTTGACCGCCACCTGAGTGGAGGTGTCAAGGTGCTGCATGGCACAGCCACCGCACATGCCAAAATTTGGGCAACGGGGCTTGACCCTCAGGCTGGACTCCTTCAAGACCCGCTGCGTGCGTGCAATTTCATAAGAGGGCTTCTTTCTTAGAATAGTGGCTTCAACCACCTCTGTGGGAAGCGCACCCTGAACAAAAATGGTTTTTCCTTCACGACGTGCTATGCCACGTGCCTCAAGATCCAATGATTCTATAGACAATACTTCAGACATGACTGTTCCAATCCAAACGAAGCACCTATTGTAAATTCAAGCGTGGACTCAAGTGAACGAAGCCATGCAAAACATAAAAAAATCCCGGTTAAAAACCGGGATAAAAGAGAGGATAGATACTAAGTGGTACAACTATTCAATAAATCAGGACTTTGCTTCAGCCTGTTCAGCTGGAGCCTGTTTACCTCTGTTTTCCATACGTTGCTCACGTCTTTCCTGACGCTCTTGCCGACGCTCTTGCATTTTCTGGGCACGCTCCTGATAGTATTTACCCACCATTGCCTGCTGTTCAGGTGTAAAACTGTCCCACAAAGTAAGCCATTGAGCCTGGTGTGCATCACGTTTTTCCTGCATCGTGGCACGCAATTCTTTCTCGGCTTCGAGCAAAGCTTTTGGATCAAGCTTGCCAGACTCTATTTGCTGCTTGCGAAGTTCAAACACTTTCTTGAATATGTCACGGTGTTCGCCACGCGCCTGGTTTTTAACCTCAAGGGCAGCTTGCAGCTTGGCTTTTTGCTCATCGTTCAGTTTCAGGTCATCAACCAGCTTCTGATCTGCAGGGCCAAAACCGGGAATGACAATTGCAGCTTTAGCATTCATTTTTTGGCTATGATATTTATGATAGCCACTCTCACCTTTGAATTGACCATACCCGTCGCCCATTCTTTGGCTCATGCCAGGACGAGCATCCGCATCCTGGGGCTGGGCAGTAGCAACAGAAAATGCTGAACCAATCGCCAAGGCTGCGGTGGCCACAGCAAGAGATTTGACAACGAATGAAGAAATTGACTTAGCCATAATGTAGCTCCTTTGTGTTAACTGATAACGTGAAGCCATTTTGAGGCATAACCCATTTCAAACCAATTGCACTTCTGTCAGAATATTTTCAATTGATTACTGGAGAAACGAAAGTTTATTATATCTGTACCCATTTTTGCCTGTTTTTTTTCTTTATTTACTCCAGGCAGCCAGATATTCCTGCCAATGTGGGGCATTGATTTCCTCAAGGGTCTGCCGAACCAGCTCCACCTCACGATCATAGGCAATTTGGTCTATTTCTCCGCGAATAAAACGGAAACGGCAATAAACCAGCCAGGTATTCACAACATCAGTCTCGCAATAGGCACGCACCTCATCGGCTTTACCCGCTTGCCAGGCTGGCCAAACCTGCCCGCCATCCATACCCAGCTTGCCAGGAAAACCGCAAAGTTTAGCCAGTTGGTCTAATGGCGCATTAGCCCTGCCGTTATACTTGGCCAGTAAATCCATTAAATCTATATGACGGGTGTGATAGCGACTAATGTAATTATTATATTTAAAATCGCGATCTTCTTCACCCATATCCCAATACCGGTGCGCCTGAATACCGTGAATCAGGCTTCGGTAATGCAAGACGGGCAAGTCAAAACCATTGCCATTCCAGCTAACCAGCCGTGGCGTGTAGCGTTCGATGGTTTTAAAAAAACCGTTAATAAGCGCAGCTTCATCATCATCTGGCTTGCCCAATGTTTTAACCCTAAACCCGTTATCATCACGAAAAACACAGCCAATCACGGCAATTTTTTGCAAATGCAGGGGGAAAAAATCAGAACCGGTTTGCGCTATCCTGATGTCTGTGGCACGCTCAATAACTTCGGTATCGGGCATATCAGGCTCCCAGCCATTCAGGCTACGGAGTCCCTGTGCATCGGGAATGGTTTCAAGGTCAAAAACAAGGGTAGGAAGCATAAACAAACTTTATTTTGGCAAATAGGACAAGGGGTTGACCGGCTGGCCATTACGGCGAATTTCAAAATGCAACCGCGGTGAAGTGGTGTCAGACTGCCCGACTTCAGCAATTTTTTCACCTTTACCAACCCTTTGCTTGTCTTTAACCAGCAACTTGCTGTTATGTGCATAAGCGGTAATAAAACCATTGCCATGTGAAATCAGGATAAGATTACCCAAACCACGCAAACCGTTACCTACATAAGAAACAGTTCCAGAGGCTGCCGCATAAACCGGATCACCCACATTACCCGCAATATCTATGCCACGGGTCGAACTGGAATAGCCGGTGATAATATTACCCTTGAGTGGCCACATCCAGGAAACCAGGCCCGCATCACTGGCCTTGGGTGCCGATGTTGATACACTGCCGGCAGAAGGCGCATTGACGGTACTGCCAGAACTGCTTGCCACACTTGAAGATGAAATACGCAAACGCTGCCCCACTTCGAGTTGAGAGGGATCTGAAATATTATTCAGTGATTTCAATTGGGCAACACTCACGTTATACCTGCGCGAAATACTGTAAAGCGTATCCCCTCTTTGCACGACATATTGCCCTGCAGAGGCACCACCACCGCCAAGGCTGGACACCGGCGCCTTCCCTGTACCGCCACAGCCAGCAAGTACTGCTGCCATGAACACGGTACCCAATAACAATGACTTTCTTCTGAACGAATACATATTCATAATATCCAGTTTGCCAATTAAATATTAAGGCAAAAATTCTCCAACTAAGATTGTATACCTGACCGTAACGGAACGAAGCGCACTGCCTCAAGTTCAGTTCGATCCCAAGTGTCTTGTCCGGTTCTTTCTATAAGAACCAGTCTTTGATTGCTGGTGCCCTCAGGGGCGATCAACCTGCCCCCCAAACTAAGCTGAGATAACAATATGCCCGGGATTTCCATACCTGCAGCCGCGATGACAATGGCATCGAAGGGCGCATAAGCAGGCAACCCAAGCATACCGTCTCCGAATGTAAGGCTGACTTTGGAGACTAGTCGCAAGTAACGCAAATGCTCGCGCGCCATGTCATAAAGGCCTTTTATTCGCTCTATGCTGTAAACAACAGGAAACAGGTGAGCCATTACCGCGGCCTGATAACCACAGCCCGTACCAATTTCCATCACTTTTTTCGGATTTCTGCCCTCGCACACAATAGACAGCATTCTGGAAATAATCCAGGGCTGGGAAATGGTTTGGGAAAACCCAATGGGCAACGCAGCATCTTCATATGCCCTGCTGGCCAACCCCTGATCAACAAAAATATGCCGGGGTACCGCCTGCATAGCCGCCAATACCCGCGTGTCCGTGATGCCTTTTTGCTTCAGGCGTGCAACCATTTGGTGCCGCAGTCTATCAGAATTCAATCCGAGATTCATGGGACCTCCTGTTGTATCACCCGTCACGCCCGGCTTGAGCTGACTGGTAATACTACTTTGCCCATAAGAAAAGGACTGGGCGCCCGACAAAATCCGTGTATTGCTATTGGTTGGGGTAATTTTAATTTTATTTACCGCTGGAGGACTGAATGCTGAGGTTTTTTTAACCTCCCTTACATTTTTATTACCATAAACCACAAGATCGTCTATGGGTTTACGCATAAACCCTCCAGCCAATCATGAGTAATGCCTAACTCGTCATAGTGCGTCAAATCAAGCCGCAAAGGAGTTACTGATATTTTCCCCTGGTTGATAATACCAAAATCGGTATCACTACCTGCATCGGCCACTTCACCGGTAGGGCCAATCCAGTAAATAGTTTCGCCACTGGGATTGGTTGCTTCAATAACCGGTTGGGAGGGATGACGGCGTCCCAGACGGGCAACCCGGATATTTTCAGGCTCGTGCTTTGGCAAAGGCGGAATGTTCACGCTAAGCAGGCAGGGAGCCTGGCGAGGCTGCTCCAGCTGATGCCTGACGATATAAGCCGCTATTTCAACAGCAGCTTCAAGATGGGGCCAGTTGCGCTCGGTCAGGGAAAAAGCGATTGAAGGAATCCCGAACAGATACCCTTCGGTGGCAGCCGCAACCGTGCCTGAATACAACGTATCTTCACCAAGATTGGCGCCATTGTTAATTCCTGAAACCACCAGATCAGGTTTATGCTTGAGGATGCCCGTTAAGGCAATATGCACACAATCGGAGGGCGTACCATTAACGTAGTAATAACCATTGGACGCCTGCCGCACGGTTAACGGGCGAGTTAGTGTTAGTGAATTGGAAGCACCGCTATGATTGGTTTCTGGCGCAATGACAATGACTTCCGCGAACGATCGTAACGCCTCTGCCAGTAACTCAACGCCTTTTGCGTTATATCCATCATCATTAGAGACTAAAATTCGCTTCATATGTTCCAAACCAGAAAAATAACCCAATAAATGATGGGTTGGAAAACCTCAACCCCAGAATAAAAGTTGACTTACTCATTATTTTTATAATCAGCTTATTGCATTTTAAAACAATATACCCCGAATGAACTTGTTTGAATTACATCTTGCAGATATTATCCAAAAAAATCACTTAACGACTTAAAAACAAAAACTTTCCTGTTTATAATCTGCACTTGATAAAAAGAAGGAATACCGATGAACACCGTATTGGCTAGCATTCTCGCCATTATTTTAGCCTACCTGGCAGGGTCAGTGCCTTTCGCCATTATTACCAGTAAATTATTTGGCCTGAAAGACCCCAGAACATTTGGTTCGGGCAACCCGGGTGCCACCAATGTACTCAGAACTGGCAACAAACTGGCCGCCGCACTTACTCTTGCCGGTGATGCCTTCAAAGGATGGCTGGCGGTATACCTTGCCATTAAGTTTGCACCGGAACTTAACCTTACCGTAACCGGTATTGCGCTGGTTACACTGGCTGTTTTCCTTGGGCATTTGTATTCTGTCTTCCTTAAATTCAAGGGTGGAAAAGGCGTGGCAACCGCCATCGGCATCCTGCTTGCCATCCAGCCCTGGCTGGCCATGGCCACCCTGGCAACCTGGATTATCATTGCAGCATTTTTCAGGTACTCTTCGCTGGCAGCCATTATTGCCGCCATTTTCGCACCTTTTTACTACTATGCTGGCGACCAGATTGCCTGGCATAAGCTTTCTGAAATATTTTGGGTTATTTGCCTTATTTCAATCATGCTTATTTACAAGCACAAGAAAAACATTGCCAACTTGCTGGCGGGAACAGAAACCAAGCTGGGCCAAAAAAACAAGCACCGACACTAAACCTCGGAAAGGTCCCAACGGGGCTTTACGCTAAAGGCATAGGCACTGCTGCCTATATCAACCAACCCCGCCCTTACCCGTTCTGCGGCAGCATGAGCAATCATGGCGCCATTATCGGTACAAAGAGCCAGTGGTGGAAAGAACACCTGCCCACCCTGTTTGGCCATTTCGCTACGCAAATAACTGCGCAACTGGTTGTTTGCCCCTACACCCCCTGCCACTACCAGCCTTTTAAGCCTGGTTTTCTTCATGGCCTTAATGACCTTATAACCCAGTACATCTACAATAGCCTGTTGCGCCGAGGCAGCCAGGTTTGCCCTATCCTGTTCACCTAAAGGACCCGCTTGCTCTATCTTGCGCAGTGTCGTTAACACCGCTGTTTTCAGACCACTAAAACTGAAATCAAGATCTGGGCTATGCATCATGGGACGTGGCAAGGCATAAGCAGCAGGATCACCCTTTTCGGCAAGCCTGGAAAGCGCCGGACCACCGGGATAAGGCAAGCCCATAAGCTTGGCCGATTTGTCAAAGGCCTCTCCGGCGGCATCATCAAGAGTTTCACCTAACAGTTCATACTGCCCAACCCCATTTACCCGCATAATTTGTGTATGCCCACCAGAAACCAGCAAGGCCACGAAAGGAAATTCGGGAACCTCATCGGCCAGCATGGGCGAAAGCAAATGCCCCTCAAGGTGATGGATAGGAATGGCGGGCAAATTATGTGTCCAGGCAAAAGCCTGTGCCACCGATGCGCCAACCAGCAAAGCACCGGCAAGACCGGGACCAGCCGTATAGGCAACCGCATTGATATCCTTGATGGTTAAACCTGATTTTTCAAGGACCTCACGGGTTAAAGGCAAGACGCGCCGGATATGGTCACGTGAGGCCAGTTCGGGCACTACTCCACCGTAAGCCTGGTGCATGGCAATCTGGCTATGCAAGGCATGCGCCAGCAAACCCTTTTCAGTGTTGACAATTGCCACGCCTGTTTCATCACAGGAACTTTCAAAACCGATAATATTCATTATTTCAAATTAAAAACAGCCGTTTTATGCCAAATGGAACGCTGACAGCAACTTTCTTGCCACACCATCCTTGGTGCCCGACAAAATCATTGTGTTGCTTATTAAAGACGCACTTGTATAAATACCCAAACAGACGCCTTTTTATTTATGAAGGAGACGCCGTGTACGTTAAAGTACGTATTTTACACGTTGTTCTACATTAAATAGGAGTAATGCCCATGCTTGAGTCACTGTTTAAGCTACGGGAACATTCAACTGATGCCCGAACCGAGGTTCTGGCAGGTGTTACCACTTTCCTGACCATGGCCTATATTATCTTTGTCAACCCAGAGATACTGGCAACCACCGGCATGGACAAAGGTGCCGTATTTGTGGCCACATGCCTGGCGGCTGCCCTAGGTTGCTTCATCATGGCGTTTTTGGCTAACTGGCCCATCGGCATGGCACCAGGCATGGGACTGAATGCTTTTTTTGCATTCGGAGTGGTGGGTGCCTTGGGCTACACATGGCAGCAGGCCCTTGGTGCCGTCTTCGTATCGGGCGTGATTTTCCTTATTCTTTCAGCTTCCGGCTTGCGAAAATGGCTTATTGAAGGCATTCCCAAGTCGCTTAGGGCTGCGATTGTGGCGGGTATTGGCCTGTTTCTGGCCCTGATTGCCCTTAAATCAGCCGGTATCGTAGTCGCCAATGATGCCACACTGGTGTCGCAAGGGGATTTAAGCTCACCCACGGTATTACTGGCCATCCTGGGTTTCTTTATTATTGCTGTTCTGGATGCAATGAAAATCAAGGGTGCTATTTTGATCGGCATTCTGGCCATTACTGTCTTATCGGCCATCATGGGTTATAGCCCACCCATTTCAGATATTATTTCCATGCCACCCAGCGTTGCACCCACTTTACTTCAGCTTGATATTGCCGGCGTACTGAACCATGGCTTCCTGAACGTTATTCTGGTATTTGTACTGGTAGAGGTTTTTGACGCTACCGGCACCCTGATTGGCGTGGCAAAACGGGCCAATCTGTTACCTGAAGGCAAACCCAACAAACTGGGCCGTGCCCTGTTTGCCGATAGCAGTGCCATTTTGGCTGGCTCACTAATTGGTACCAGCAGCACCACCGCCTTTGTGGAAAGCGCCGCAGGTGTGCAGGCAGGTGGCCGTACCGGAATGACTGCCCTGGTCATTGGCATTTTGTTCCTGCTATGTCTGTTCTTTGCGCCGCTGGCCAGCGTAGTGCCCGCTTATGCAACCGCACCTGCCCTGCTTTATGTCGCCGGCCTAATGGTCAGGGACCTGACCGAAGTGGAATGGACCGATGTTACCGAAGCCATTCCCGCTTCTTTAACCGCGATTATCATGCCCTTTACGTACTCCATCGCCGAAGGCATTGCTTTTGGCTTTATCAGCTATGTCGTCATGAAAATAGGTACGGGCAGGATGAAAGAACTGCATATTGCCAGCGTTATTGTTGCCGCGTTGTTCATTATCCGGTTTGTTCTGGAATAAACAGGCGTTAACGCTTTATTCTGACCAATGGCATATCGGTCTATTTGCAAAACAAAGCCGGCATTGCAAGCCAGCAGTGCCGGCTTAAACGTTTAGCTATGGAAGCGATAAAAAAATTCAACTTTAATTAAATGCCCTTGGCCCACATTTACAGTTACTATACAGATTTAATCTCAGGATCACTCATCATGGCCATTAAAGAATTAACCCAAGCAACCTTTGAGGCTGCTATCAAAGACGATAACACCCTTATTATTGATTTCTGGGCACCCTGGTGCGGCCCTTGCCGTCAATTTGCACCGGTTTTTGAAAAAGCCTCTGAAAAATTCACAAACATTGAATTTGCCAAAATCAATACCGAAGAAGAACAGGAATTGGCTGGCGCACTAAGAATCCGTTCTATCCCGACCCTGATGGTTTTTCGTGAAAAAGTCCTGATGTTTTCACAGGCAGGCGCACTGTCACCCAGTCAACTGGATGAACTGCTAACCAAGATCCAGGAAATCGACATGGAAAAAGTGCACCAGGAAATAGCTACCGCACAAGCCCAATCCGACGAACAGAACCAGGCCTGATCTTGCATGACCTTTGCCAGCTGGCGTGGCAAAGAAGACGCACGGTACCCGCAGTAACAGACCTTATTAGTTTAAGACTGCCCTACTTCATCAGGAAAATACCACTGCCCTTTGCCCTTGGTCAGGTTAACGAAAACCTGTTCAAGGGGTTCAATTTGCTCCAAGGGTATTTCAAGGGTCATGGTAATACCCGTATCAGTATATATTTCATCAACAATATTGGCTTCAGTCTGGGCAATGCGTGACTTGACCAGGGCCATTTCCGAAAACAGACAAGAACAAATCACGGTTTTCGTTTCTATAATCTCAACCTGAGGGGCCTGGCGCAGGCATTTTGCCGCACACCCCCCATAGGCTCGTACCAAACCACCCGTACCCAGTTTGATACCGCCAAAATATCGAATAACCAAGACCGCGACATTGGTCAGGTCCTGCCCTTCTATGGCTTGCAAAATAGGCCGCCCGGCTGTCCCGCCAGGTTCACCATCGTCATTAAAACGATAGTTTTGGCCTACTTTGAACGCCCAGCAATTATGCGTTGCTTCGGGCTCATGCAGCCGGGAGAAAAAACCAAGCGCCTCTTCTGAAGAAGAAACAGGCATTGCATGTGCAATAAAACGGCTTTTTTTTATATCCTCTTCAAACGAGAATGGCCCAGACAGTGTCTTCATTAACCCTCAATGCCGCGTGAGGCCAGGTAATCCTCGTAACCACCCTGATAATCAATAATCTCGCCATCAGGCATGATTTCAATAATACGATTAGCCAGGCCTGACACGAATTCACGGTCATGCGAAACAAAGATTAGCGTGCCCGCGTATTTTTCAAGTGCAAACTGCAGCGATTCAATGGATTCCATGTCCAGGTGATTGGTGGGTTCGTCTAACAGCAACACATTATGCCGTCCAAGCATAAGGCGACCGAATGTCATACGGTTTTTCTCACCCCCTGACAAAACCTTGACCTGTTTGACAATATCATCGGCGGAAAACAGTAAACGCCCCAAGACCGAGCGGATTGCCTGATCCTCATCGCCAGGCTTGCGGTACTGTCCCATCCAGTCAAACACATTAATATCTGTCTGGAAATAGTCGGAAACGTCTTGGGCCATGTAGCCAATATCGGCATTTTCAGACCATTTAACGGTACCGCTATCAGGTTGCAGATCTGCGGCAAACATTCTTAACAGTGTTGTTTTACCCACGCCATTGGCACCAATAATGGCAATTTTCTGGCCTGCTTCTATCATGGCCGAAAAACTGTTAATAACCGGCTCATCAAAAGCCTTGCTGACTTTATCGACCGTTACTGCCAGGCGATGCAGGACTTTCTCCTGCTCAAACCTGATGTAGGGGTTCTGGCGTGATGAAGGTTTGACTTCAACGGTTTCCGACTTGATGCGGTCAATTTGCTTCAGGCGCGAAGTAGCCTGGCGGGACTTGGATTTATTGGCGGCAAAACGGCGCACAAAGTCTTGCAACTCGGTAACGCGCTCTTTGGCCTTCGCATTGTCACTAACCAGCCTTTCACGGGCCTGGGTAGAAGCCAGCATGTAATCGTCATAATTGCCCGGATAAATACGAATTTCACCGTAATCCAAGTCGGCCATATGAGTACAGACCTGGTTCAGGAAGTGGCGGTCATGACTGATGATGATCATGGTGCTTTGGTAACCGTTAAGCACACCCTCTAGCCAACGAATGGTATTGATATCCAGGTTGTTGGTAGGTTCGTCAAGTAACAAGACATCGGGGTTGGAAAACAGGGCTTGCGCCAGCAACACCCGCAGCTTCCAACCCGGCGCAATTTCTTTCATGGGCAGATTATGTTGCTCAACGGGAATTTCCAGCCCCAGCAACAATTCACCCGCACGGGCCTCTGCCGTATAGCCATCGTATTCGGCAAACTTGGCTTCCAGCTCGGCAGCACGCATGTAATCATCGTCAGTGGCTTCAAGATTGGCGTAAATGGCATCACGCTGGCTCATGGCTTCCCACATTTCAAGGTGACCCATCATGACCACATCCAGCACACGAATTTCTTCGTAGGCAAATTGATCCTGACGCAATTTACCCAAGCGCACCCCAGGATCCAGCGAAACATTACCAGAGCTCGCCTCAAGGTCACCCCCAATGATTTTCATGAACGTGGATTTACCGGAGCCATTGGCACCGATCAGGCCATAACGGTTGCCTCCACCGAATTTAACACTGACATTTTCAAACAGGGGTTTGGGTCCGAACTGGATGGTAAGATTTGCTGTAGAGATCACGATAAATTTTAATGAAAAAGTTGCTTGCAAAGAAAAATGCCTTTTCCAGGAGGAAAAGACATTTCAAAGTTGGATATGACACTAATTTTAACAAAATATGGCCTTAATTATTGAAAACAAGGCCTTTTTTCAATAATTGATGATTATTTTTTCTTCTTTTTTCCGGTTTTTTCCTTACTGGCAGGCTTAGGCTCATCATGTATATGCAAGTGCACACCTTCGTGAAAATGCCCCTGTTCGCCACTAATATCATGAGCGTGCTCTGGCTCATCAACGTGGTCGTGCTCATCAAGCACTAAATAAGCCATACCGTCTTCCGTGGCAATCCCCACCTTTTTACCAATCGGCAACGTGACCCTGACATCACCATGGCCATAAGGCAGACCATACACAACCGGCACATTCACCTGCTCTTTCAGCCACTGGATCACATGGGGCATATCGTAGCCGTTATCGTTTTCGGTTAACTTGTAATCGGTAATATGGCCCAGTACAATGGCTTTTTGCTTTTGTAAAATACCGGCATGCAACAAATGAGTCAGCATCCGCTCAACCCGGTAGGGATGCTCGCCCACATCTTCAAAAAACAGGATGCCGTTTTTAATCTTGGGCAAATAAGGCGTACCTACCAGCGATGCAAGCATGGCAAGGTTACCACCCCAAAGCGTTCCCCTTGCATCGACCGCATCTGAGCCTGGCGATTCAAAACTTAAGATTTCCAGCTCGCCACGCATGCTTTCCACAAAAATCTCAGCAGTCAGGTCATCTATTTTTTTATTGCCAAAATCGGATACGGCGGCAGGCCCGGTATAACTGCTTAAACCGGTTTTGGCCAAGAGCGCCATGTTGAAAGCGGTAAAGTCACTGTAACCGATATATTTCTTGGGGTTGTTTTCAAGCAATTTCCAATCGATCTGGTGCAAGATCCGGCTAATACCATATCCTCCGCGGGTAGCCATCACTACCGTGCTGCTGTCTTTAGCCGCACGGGAAAACGCATGAGCCCTTTGTTTATCGGTACCAGCAAAACGCAAGTCCCTGGCATCTGCCGCTTTGTCTACTTTGACCTTGAAGCCCATTTTAGTCAACCGTTTTTCAGCCAGCGCCAGCTTGCCCGGATCTTGCAAGGCACCTGATGGAGAAAGCAGGTACAAACCAATTGGGTCTTCGTAGACAGAAATAGGCACGGGTACATCATCGGCCTCATCCAGCAAAATCTGCACATCGTTTAAACGTTCAATTTCTTCCTGGGTTTTGTCTTTCTTGCTGTGATGTTCTGCACTTGCGTTCATAATTTTGATCCTTTCCTGCGTTCCCTGAAAAAATGGCGCAGTTTTTCTGCGCACGCCTGCTCCAAAACACCCGACGTAATTCTTGTATGATGGTTGATTTTTTTATTGGCCTGAATGCACAATACACTGCCACAGGCCCCTGTTTTGGGATCGGAAGCACCGTAAACCACATGGGCGATCCTTGCATGCGTTAATGCCCCAATGCACATGACGCAAGGCTCAAGTGTTACATAAACAGTCAGGTCAGGCAAACGATAATTCTGCTCATGAACCGCAGCCTGACGCAAAGCAACAATTTCCGCATGGGCGGTGGGATCAGCGTCGGTAATGGTGCGGTTATAGCCTTTGCCAATAACCTCACCTGCACTATTAACCACAACTGCCCCCACCGGCACTTCTGCACAATCGTACGCCAGCTGCGCCTGTTGTAAAGCCATTTGCATGAAAAACTCATGCCTGTCTGCCAGTGACACCTGATATTACTCCCGCCCGTTTGCAAATATCAACATGAAATTATGTAAAGCAGCATTATACGCGCAAGGCAGGTGTTTATTTTGACTTTATTATTCATTAAGTAGACTCGGATCTGCCAGACATGTTCTTTAGTCCATAAAAAAACAGCCCCAGAGGGTAGCTATAACATAGCACCTTCCAAGGCCGCAGAAAATCAGCTCTGTGACTTCTTATAACTTATACTAGACCGAAAGCTCTTTTCGGACGATTTCCGCGCCTGCACTTAACGCCTGCAATTTGCCTCTTGCCACATGACGAGGCAAGGGGGCCATGCCGCAGTTGGTGCACGGATAAAGCTTGTCGGCATCAACAAACTGGAGTGCTTTGCGCAAGGTATTGGCAACCTCTTCCGGTGTTTCAATGGTATTGCTTGCCACGTCAATGGCCCCTACCATCACTTTTTTACCACGGATAAGCTCAATAAGATCTATAGGAACATGCGAGTTTTGGCATTCCAGCGAGATGATATCTATCTTTGATTTTTGCAGCTTTGGAAAAGATTCTTCATATTGGCGCCACTCTGAGCCCAGCGTTTTTTTCCAGTCCGTATTGGCCTTGATGCCGTAACCGTAGCAAATATGAACGGCCGTTTCACATTTAAGCCCTTCAATAGCCCTTTCCAGGGTGGCAATACCCCAATCATTCACATCATCAAAGAAAACATTGAATGCGGGCTCGTCAAACTGGATGATGTCAACACCGGCCGCTTCCAGTTCTTTGGCTTCCTGGTTAAGAATTTTGGCGAATTCCCACGCCAGTTTCTCGCGGCTTTTATAATGGGCATCATACAGCGTATCAATCATTGTCATGGGGCCAGGCAAGGCCCATTTAATGGGTTGTTTGGTTTGCTGACGCAAAAATTTGGCATCTTCAACAAAAACAGGCTTGGTACGGGCCACAGCGCCAACAACCGTCGGTACACTAGCATCATAACGATCACGAATCCTGACCGTTTCACGTTTCTCAAAATCAACGCCGCTAAGGTGTTCAATAAACGTAGTCACAAAATGCTGGCGGGTTTGCTCGCCATCACTGACAATATCAATACCTGCATGCTGCTGTTCCTGCAATGCCAAACGCAAAGCATCCTGTTTGCCTTCAACTAACGCTTCATCTTGCAATTTCCAGGGAGACCAAAGTTTCTCAGGCTCTGCCAACCAGGAAGGTTTCGGCAAACTGCCAGCAGTTGAAGTCGGTAATAATAGTTGTTTCATTGTTAATTATCTTCTCTGTTTTGATTGATCAAGCGGCGAAATTTTTTGCCCATTGTTCAAGCGTGTTTTGGTGTGGCTTAATGAAATGTTCTTCGGTAAACTTGCCCTGTTTTACTGCCAGCTGGTTACGCTCTTCCCGGTCATACACAATTTGAGTGAGCGAAAAATCCTGGTACTTCAAGCTTGGCTGGTAAACTTTACCTGCTGCGGAATTGGCATTATATATTTCGGGGCGGTAAATTTTCTGGAAAGACTCCATCGTACTAATGGTACTGATCAACTCAAGATCCGTGTAATCAGCCAGCAAATCACCGCTAAAATAGAATGCTAAAGGCGCAACGCTGTTTTCCGGCATAAAATAACGCACCTTTAATCCCATTTTTTTGAAATATTCATCGGTCAATGAATATTCATTCTGTTGGTATTCAACCCCCAATACAGGATGCTGGTTTCCTGTCCGGTGATAGGTCTTGCTGCTTGCCACGCTCAGGCAGATCACCGGCTGCTTCTTGAAATTCTCTTTGTAAACACTTGAATTCAGGAAATATTTAAACAGTTTTCCGTGCAAATCACCAAACTCATCCGGCACCGTAAATTCATTTTTATTCCTGTTGTGTTCCAGCAGCAAGACACTAAAATCATAATCCCGCACATAAGAAGAAAAATTGTTCCCCACCATACCTTCAATGCGTTTGTTGGTTTTGTTATCAACAATATTCGTTTTCAATATTTCAATTAAAGGAAACTCCACCCCGTTTCCTTCAATATCAACATCTACAGAAATAATTTCAAGCTCGATGGAATAACGGTCTCCTTTAGGGTTATCCCAATTAGCCAGATTGTTAAAACGGTTGTTAATCATCTTTAGCGTGTTGCGCAAGTTCTCTTGACGACTCTCACCCCGGGCCAAATTGGCAAAGTTGGTAGTGATACGCGTATTGTCGGAAGGGTGATAGTTTTCATCAAAACAAATGCTCTTGATGTTAAACGCAAATTTTTTACTCATTGTAATTTTATTTCCTGATGCTTTAGATAATAGCTGAATTTTTTATACTTAATGGAAAAGGCCCCGGCACTTGCCGGGACTTGCTTTCGAAATAGACACTGGCCTGGTCAGGCTTCTGCACGCAAGGTTTTGGCTGCGGCAACCATATTAGTCAGGGCCGGAATCACTTCAGCCCATTGACGCGTTTTCAGGCCGCAATCGGGATTCACCCAAAGACGTTCTGCCGGCACACGTTCGGCGGCCTTTTTCATCAGCTCAACAATGTGCTGCTCGGTTGGAATGTTGGGTGAGTGAATGTCATACACGCCAGGGCCGATTTCATTGGGATACTGGAAGTTTTCGAAGGCATCCAGCAACTCCATGTCTGAACGGCTGGTTTCAATCGTAATCACGTCGGCATCCATGTCGGCGATTGACGAAATAATGTCGTTGAATTCCGAATAGCACATATGGGTGTGAATTTGGGTCTCGTCGCTCACCCCGTTGGCCGTGATGCGGAAGCTTTCTATCGCCCAGTCCAGATAATTCTGCCATTGCGCCTTGCGCAGCGGCAGCCCTTCACGCAGCGCAGCTTCGTCAATCTGGATCACATGCACGCCGGCTTTTTCCAGATCCAGCACTTCTTCACGAATGGCCAGCGCCAGTTGCAGGCAAGAAGCCGAACGGGGCTGGTCATCACGCACGAAAGACCAGTTCAGGATAGTGACAGGCCCCGTTAACATGCCTTTCATGGGCTTTTGCGTTAATGACTGGGCGTAGGTGATCCACTCTACAGTCATGGCCTTGGGACGGCTAATATCACCAAACAAAATGGGAGGCTTCACGCATCGCGAACCATAAGACTGAACCCAACCGAACTGGCTGAATGCGTAACCGTCCAGTTGTTCGCCAAAGTACTCGACCATGTCGTTGCGTTCGGCTTCACCGTGTACCAGAACATCCAGCCCCAGCTTTTCCTGTTCACGCACGCTGCGTTCAATCTCGGCACGCATGGCAAGCTGATAACCGGCTTCATCCAGGCGACCGGCCTTGAACTCGCTGCGGGCATGACGAATTTCCGCAGTCTGGGGGAATGAGCCAATAGTTGTGGTTGGATAAGCCGGCAGCTTCAATAAAGCATCTTGCTTGATGGCACGTTCTGCATACGCGCTCTTGCGCTTGCCCAGCTCGGCAGTGACACGGGCAACCGCAGCTTTCACGGCAGGATTGTTCACACGGGGCGAATTGCGACGGGCAGTAAGTGCCGCCAGGTTGCTTGCCAGTTCAGCCTTTACCGCATCGCGGCCGTCACGCAACGCTTTGCCAAGAACACGTAGCTCATCAAGTTTTTGCAAGGCAAAAGCAAGCCAGGATTTGACTTCGGCATCCAGTTTTTGCTCTGTTTCCAGATCTACCGGCACATGCAGCAAGGAACATGAAGGTGCAATCCACAGCCTGTTACCCAGGCTACGGGCAATCGGTTCCACCCAGTCCAGCACAGCGGTCAAATCGGTTTTCCAGATATTGCGGCCGTTAATTACCCCCAGCGACAGTACTTTGTCATTCGCCAGCAAGTTGATCAGGGATTGCACGCCATCACGGTCATTGATGGCGTCTACATGCAGGCCTGCCACAGGCAAATTGGCGACCAGACTGGCGTTTTCCTGCAATTGGCCAAAGTAAGTTGCCACCAGCAACTTGACCCCGGTGTTCTTGAGGTGCTGATAGGCCGTATTGAAAGCCTGCTGCCAATCGGTATCCAGCTCGGTCACCAGGATTGGTTCATCTATCTGTATCCACTCCACGCCCGCCTTGGACAATGTCTCCAGCAATTCGGCATACACGGGCAGCAAGCGCGCCAACAAATCCAGCTTGTTGGAATTATCCTTGGCCTTGCCAATCGCCAGATAGGTCACGGGACCAATAATGACCGGCTTGGCTTTCACGCCCTGGGCATTGGCCTCGACCAATTGCGCCAGCAAACGTGTAGCATCCAGCTTGAATTGGGTTTCAGCAGTGAACTCGGGAACGATGTAATGGTAGTTGGTGTCAAACCACTTCGTCATTTCACCCGCAGCCACACCGCCACAGCAAGCGCTGTGGTCTTCCGTACCCTTGGCTGAGCGGCCACGGGCGACGCGAAAGTAGTTATCAAGCGGGTCACCATGAAAACCCTGTACCCGCTCGGGCAGGTTGCCCAGCATGAAACTGGTATCCAGCACCTGATCGTAGAAAGAAAAATCACCCACCGGCACCAGATCCAGTCCCGCCTGATTGCTCCAGTGGCGCTGACGCAACCGGGCACCCAGCGCCTTCAGATCATCACGCGAAGATTCGCCCTTCCAGTAGGACTCTAAAGCGAACTTCAGTTCGCGTTTGGCGCCAATGCGCGGAAAGCCAAGGTTGTGGATCGTCGTCATGTGCTTGTTCTCAAAAAATCGAATGAATAAGGAATGACTGGTATTGTAGGAAAGTGCTCAAATGAAGTAAAATGGTCTTATTTCACCAATCCATGAATATTGTTCATAATATATGTTGGAACGCATCCATTTATCCATAGTGCAGCAAGTTGAAAAGCAAGGGTCCCTGACCGCAGCGGCAGATGTGCTGCATGTTACCCAGTCCGCGCTTAGCCATAGCATGAAAAAACTGGAGCAGCAGTTGGGCACCGAAGTCTGGCGACGTGAAGGTCGCAGCCTGCAACTTACTCAGGCAGGGCAATACCTGCTGGCCGTGGCCAATCGTGTGCTGCCGCAACTGGATCTGGCGGAAGAACGCTTGCGCCAGTTCGCCCAGGGTGAGCGGGGTTCCCTGCGCATTGGCATGGAATGCCACCCCTGCTATCAATGGCTGCTGAAGATTGTTTCGCCTTACTTAAGTGCCTGGCCCGATGTGGATGTGGATGTGAAGCAGAAATTCCAGTTTGGCGGTCTCGGTGCGCTTTTTGGTTATGAAATTGATTTGCTTGTTACACCTGATCCAGTATTCAAACCCAGTCTGAAGTTTGAACCCGTATTCGATTACGAACAGGTACTGGTGGTTGCCAAAAGCCATTCACTGGCAAGCGCTGACTATGTCAAACCGCATCACCTTAACAAAGAGGTGCTGATCAGCTATCCAGTAGATGTGGAACGCCTGGACATTTACAACCAGTTTCTGCTGCCTGCAGGTATTACGCCCCTGCGTCACAAAACCATTGAAACAACAGACATCATGTTGCAGATGGTGGCCAGTAACCGGGGGGTGGCGGCTTTGCCACGCTGGCTGGTTGAAGAATACGCGGAAAAGCTGCCCATCGTACCAGTCCGGTTGGGGGCCGATGGCCTTGCCAAGCAGATTTTTCTGGGCACGCGCGAAACCGATATTGCGATTGATTATGTACAGGCTTTTTTTGAGCTGGCCCGGAATCCTTCCAAGGCTTTTTGATGGGGCGTGGGCTAAGTTCTTTATTTAAAAGAGAATTTATAAAATCAGGTACAATAACCCTAAAGAAAATAAAATATATGGAGGTCACCATGAGACCATCTGAAATTCTTAAAATAAAGCGTCAAGACATATTGACCGTACTTTCACGATATCCTGTTGCCAATCCAAGGGTTTTTGGTTCAATAGCTGATGGAACCGATACGGAAAACAGTGATATAGATCTGTTGGTAGATGATTTGCCAGGTACTACCTTATTTGAATTGGGCGGTCTTTATGAAGAGTTAAATGATCTTTTAGGAGTTAACGTTGATGTTTTAACTCCTGGTGATCTGCCTGTTAAGTTTCGTCAATCTGTCATAAAGAATGCTGTACCACTATGAAAAATTTTCGTTTGGCAGACTATCTGGAACACATTCAAAAAGCCACACAGGAAGCAATGGAATTTGTTGAAACCGTTAATTATGAAGATTTTCATAAAGACAGAATGGTGCAGCAAGCCGTTACCATGAGCTTAATAATTATTGGTGAGGTTTCAGTAAAAATCAGCAATGAATATCCTGATTTTGTTCAGGAACATCCAGAAGTACCATGGGCACAAATGCGAGGTGCCAGAAACAGAATGCTGCATGGTTACTTTGATATTAATTTAGATACCGTATGGAATACCGCCCAAAGCAGTTTACCTGTCTTGAATGAAAAAATATCTACTTTGTTAAACAAAGCTCTTGAGAAAAAATACCAAAAAAAACAACCAAAATAAAGGCCACGGGGGTGGCGGCTTTTGAACTGGCCCGGAACCCCCTTATAAGCTCCCAGGCCAGCCACATTACACAACCCTAGCCAATCAGCTTTTCATACACAGTCCCGTGCTCCAGCACTTTGCCTTCTTTATCCATGACACGCATGGCATCGGCCGAGATCTCGTCTATAACCACCACTTCACCATCCACCAGACCGGTTTCGATCTTCATGTCGATCAGGGTAAGGCCTTTTTCGTTCAGGTCAGCCTCTACGATGCGACACACGCGGCGGGTGATGTCCTTGGCCCGCTCAAGCTGAGCCGGGCTGACAAGGCCAAGGGCAACGATGGTGTCGTCGTTGATGAGGGGGTCGCCGCGCTCATCATCTTTGACGGTGATTTCAACAAGGTAATCAAGCTTGCATTCGGCATTTCGGATGTACTGTTTGTAACGGCGCACGAAGCTGCCCCAGGGACGGGTGCGGCAAACGAACTCAAGCCCGCCTTTACCGCTGATATCCTTGCCCAACGGTTCGGCGCGACGCACTTCCATGGTGCCTTTTTCAAGGTCAAGCTGCACAAGATGGGTGGGGATGTTGGCAGCGTGAAGACGCTTGAAGAAGTAGTCAGTCATGGCGAGGGATTTACGGCCCTTGCCTTCAACCTGGCCGATAACGGTATTGGCACCCGGGTCAATGACGCCGTTCTCGCCGGTGACGTCATCTTTGAAAACAAGAAGGACATTGCCGCCCGGCAGGGCGTACAAGTCTTTGGTTTTGCCGGAATAAATTTTTTCGCTGGTATTCATTGTTAACTCGTTGATGTTTCAATATCTCGTTTCTAAAGCGGGGCAGCGCGCTGTATGAGTACCCTGCCCCCGCAATTTATTCCCACTCGATTATAAATAATAGATTTTTATTCTGTAAAAACAACATATTAATTAACATGCAAAGTATAGTTCCATGAAAAATACCATGCTCAAGTCAGGACAGAAAAAAGCTTCTTCAAATAGCCACTAGCACCATCCTCCATGAACAACACGTTGCGGCTTTCCAATTCAGCCTTCTTTGTAGGGTCGCCAACATTAAGCAAGTCAGAAAACTTGGTCGGTGAAAGGACGAAAGCATTCAAGACCAGCGGCGCTTCGCCCGCCTTGGCCTGCGCCGCCAGCGTTGCTTCCAGTGTCTTCACTTCCTTGTACAGACCCAGCTTGGGGTGCGACAAATCAAGATTGCGCAAACCTTTCGGATCGACAAACGTCAGCCACTGCTTGCCTGTGGCATCGTCTACCAACCACAGCAGGAAGTCCGGATAGAAGTTACCCGCCAACGCGAAGCCCAGGCCTTTCTCTTCCCGATCCGCATTGCGCAACAGGTACAGACTGCGTGGGCCAATCGCTTCCTTGCCTTCTCCGGAGTTGTAGAACGCCTCCAGATCGCGGACAAACTCCCATTCGCTCGGAGCGTCAAATGCCAGCGGACGCAGCTTCAGCGGCACGGCATCCTTGTCCTCCAACGCCAGCAGCGGGTAGTACAAGTGCCGGTCGAAGCTGATGGCCACCATGTGCGGCGCGTTCCATTTGCTGGCCTCGCCGATCTTTCCGTCCACTACCAGTTGCTTCAGTACTTCCAGCTTTTTCTGGTACTCCAGGCCGTCATCATCGTTGTCGATCTCAAACTGGTAGAGCTTGAGCATCGATCCGTGGTCTTCATTAATGTGGGTGATATCGTAGAACTGGCCTTCGTAGCCTTTCTTTAAAGCGTTATAAAAACGGTCAGTATAGTCCGTCAGCAACCTCAGCAGAATATCCTCCTGCTTACGAATGTCGGCGAAGGTCGAAACATTCAATTCTGTGGCTGGGATGAGCAGCGTATACCAATCCTGCGCTCCAGCGCAGAAGTCAATCAGCTTCTGCTGTTCTAACCGTAAGTTGCTCCAGCTGCGTTGTATTTTGTACTCCTGCAAAGCCAAGTAGATGCGGTCCCAGTCAAAGAGCGCAAACAGAGCCTGGTTCAGCTTGGTCTTATTGCGGGCTTCCGTTGTGGATGCCCTACTCTCACTGCCAGTGGCTAAGGCCTCTACGCGCGGGTAGAGATCAAGCACCACATGCGGTGGTTTGATCTTGCCTTGAAACTCACTGGGTATTTCATACAACCATGGAAAGTGTGTGCGCTTAAAACCGAGTTTTTGGTTGTCCTTGTAACCGTCCTTCAATGCCAAGGTTTTGAGCTTGCCCGCTGGCAGGTTGGCGCGGGCGGGGAAGTCCAACTCAAGTATCTCATCGCTGGGGGTAATGCCTTCCTCCCGCAGATAATCTTTGAACGTGGCCATGTAACTGGCGCGAACACCGAAGATATTCAGGGCCTCCAGCTTGTCCAGATGCACACCTTTGGGCCGGTCCTGTGGCAGGGTACGCTTGAGCGAGAAACCTTTACCCTTAAGCCGTACGCCACGCCCGAACAACTGAATAATTTGCGAGCCTTCCCCCTTGCCCATATTCAGCAAGCCCATGGTGGATACTCGCCAGCTGCTCCAGCCTTCCGTGAATTTACGTGAGCCGATCAGCACATTGAGCTGACTATCTTTATCATTCAGGGTGCTGAAGAGCTCTCCCCCAAAGTCGTCTCGTTCATTGTCGAAGGCTTCCGCTTTCTCCGCCATGGTGAAGAAGCCAGAGTCATCACCGATGTTGATCAGCCCAAAAGGTTCAGCGTCACCTACGCGCAACGCCAGCTCGCCCTTGCTGCTCTTGATGTTTACCAGCTTCAGGCGCTGGCGGGAATTGGCGTTAAATAAGCGCCGGAGGATATCGGCATATAGCTCATCCACTCGGCCATCAAAGCTCATTAATGGTGTGAAACGCCCTCTGAAAATATTATTGCCTGCGGTATCTAGAATCTGCGCCTTGTCTGAAATTAGATCGGTCAACCAGATTTTTACTTGAGTTTCATTGTTTAGGAACCAGGCAAGAAACTGAATAACAGCCAATACGTCGGAGAGACTTGCTAAATCATCAGCGGAAAGCTGCTGCTTCTTCTTATCGTCAGAACCAGTGACTGAGTGGCCTACGAACACCCAAAGCGGCTTCTCGATATTAAAGTCGACAAGTTTCTCGCGGTGCGTGCTCCACAACCAAAGCTGCTGATAATAGGCCAGCAGGCAAGCAGTGAAATACTTTCGTGCATTATCCGCTTGCTCATAAGCCTCGCCATTCATGTTGAGGATCAGCGACTCTTTGCCATAGCCATCTTCATAGAAAAATTTATACGAGTAGTCGAACAAAATGCACTTGGCGTAAATCTCGCGGGTGGCGACAGTTCGAGCGCGCCGTTTCTCCTCTGCACTCAGGGCAAGGGCTGAGTCTGCTTTCGCAGACGTAAGGTTGAAGCGCTGCCCAGGGTAGGTCAACTTCCACTTGGATTTGAGCTCTTCCTCTTCCGCCTTTTCAACAATCAACCCTTTAGCCACGGCTTGGCCAAAGGTCGCGGAGTATTCAAAAGCAAACCCATTGCTAACCAAGGCCTCTCGGCGTTTCATCCAAGCGCCCGCTGCGGTGGCGGTGCCACGATGGCCTTCGTCCACCAGCACTAGGTTATTGCCTTCAAAAGCATCCACAGCGACCGTTTTGTCACCCATCTCATCGCCCAGCTTGTTGATGTCGATAATTTCAATGGTGCCACGCGGCGGCGTCTGCGCCTTGTTGAAGAACTGTGAAAACCCGAAGCCGGATAACTCCAGCTCTTCCAGATGCTGTCGGCTCAAGCCTTCGTTGGGCGTAAGTAAAATGATCTTGTCAGGGTAATGGCCCGAAGCACCCGCTTGAAAGTAGTGCAGGTACTGCTTGATATTGACGTGCAGCAGCAAGGTTTTGCCACTACCGGTTGCATTCCAGAAGGCGATTTTGTTCAGGTCGTCCGCCTCAAAATCGCGGAACGGTTCCGCCCCCATTTCGGCGCGGTAGCGAGCCATTTCCTCGTTCAGGCCATCAAGCAAGTCCTGGCGGCGGTTGAAATACCAATCCAGGTATAGCTCGGTGAAGAGCAGCGAGAGGTACTGGAAGTACTTCATCTGCAGCTCATAGCCTTCCAACTTATTGCGCTGCGCAGTAATAGCCTGCCAATGGGCAACGATGTTCAGATCGTAGCGCCGCAGGTCGGCCTCGGGGACCCTGTTCGGATCAAACAGGCCCCGCACCAATTCATGGAAGAACTTCGTCTGGCCATCTTCATCAATGCCCTCGAAACGGTCATCACCCAGACGCATTTTGAGTGCTGCAAGCGTGCCGCCCTCAAAGAAACTCAGTACCCAGCGATTCAGCACCAGATCCTGGTGAAAACTGCGTTTCTTGACGCTCGCTCTCGTGGTTGTTTTTGCAGCTCGAGCCATCAGACGTCCTCCACCGAGAACATGCGTTCCAGAAACTCCGGCTCGATCTGACGCAGCTTGAGTACACGGGTGGCACCGCCTTCCTCGGCCGTCTGCGTCAGCACGGTGGGAATGTTGTGGTCGCCGTTGATGTAGACCACGTCAAACTCGTTGTCCGCCGGGTTGATGGCCAGCTTGTCGCAGAGCTTGCTGATGCCTTCGTAGTCCAGCACATCGCAATCGCGCCACAGCACGAGGCAGGTCTCATTGCTGGGCAGCGTGCCGGTGACGGTGACAAAGCCACGCTGCGGCTGTGCATCGATGTGCTTGACGCGCAGGCCGATCAGGTAATTGAAGGTCTCGACCAGATCGATCTTGCGCGGCTCGAACGCGCCCGCCGAATCCACCGCCACGTTGAGGGTGTAGTCGAAGGGCTTCTTGAAATCCTCCACCGACAGCAGCGAGCCCCGGCTTTCCACGTCCAGCATGTAGTGCAGCAGGTAGTCGTCCTTGGCCTGCTGCGGCAGCGTGCTCAGCAGCTCGCCCTGCGCGGGCGTGCGGCGCAGTTGTAGGTTGTTCAAGGTGTCCTCGTAGCTTTCGAGTTTGAGGATTTTGAGGCAGTGAGAAACCCCGGTTTCGGGTGCTGTGGGTTTGCCGTCTTTCCAGTCCGATGAGTAGACAACTTTCTGTAAACGGGGAAGAAGAATGGACCCAAAATGATCGCCGATATCGATAAGTATATAGCTAATATCCGTACCCAAAGAGCGATTCACTTTTAGTACAGAGTGACCTGTACTTCCACTCCCAGCAAAATAGTCCAGAACGGTTTCACCAGAATTGACTGATATCTCAATTATCCGGTGCGCAACTGGTGTTGGTTTAGGGTTCGGAAAGTTACCGCGAGAACCAAAAAGATTAGAAACCTCTTTTTCGCCATCGGTGAAATCGGTAATGACCGATTTCACAACATCGGTATCAACGTTGTGAAGAAAACGTTTGAATTGCGGAACCTTGTTCTCATCTTCACCAAAATGAATCATATGCTGCTGTGCCAAATGATCAAATGATAAGGTGTCGGGGCGATCAGTGTTCGGTGTTTTACGCCATAGCCATCCACGGGCTGGAGCGGGGCAAGGTTTCCCTGTTACTGGGTGTTTTGGCTGATAGAAGCGATATTCTGGATTTTCTGAGTTTCGATGAGCTAAGGTCAGCGTGTTTGCATTAGGCCAGGAAGGGTTATCTTCACGATAAACGTAAAGAGTTGCTTGTTTCTGGGCGGCTTCAGATGGGTCAACCCAGAAAAAATTGCTATCTCGGTAATCAACAAATTTATATTGTTTGATTCCTTTCCACGGATCAAGGCGCTTGGTATCTTCGTTCCACGGCAAACCGAGAACTCTACATTCTTCTTTGAATGTTTGCATTTGCTCTCGGTATAGGTCACGAATAGCTTGCTGCGCTTCCTCTGGTGTGGGGTATGACTTGTTCAACTTTGATACCAGTGCCTGTACCTCCTCAAAACCCGGTTTTGCCATTCTGAACATTTTGTGAGAGGAGGCGGCTACCTCTCTGTTCTTAGCAAAGGCCAGAATATATTCATGGTTGTGAGAAAAGGATTTAGCATCGTTATGGGTTGTGTTTTTCACCCAAATTAGGTTGTCCAAATAATTCTTGATGCCAAATTTATCCTCCAGCATATTCATCAGACGATGGCTGGTTCGATTATCCTCATCCTTGTCATCGATATGCACATAGAATACGCCACCCTCAGATACGAGATCTCGTGATACTTGGATTCGATTTTCCAGCATGGAAAGCCATGATGAATTCCTGAATGCATCCTTATAAAGAAAGTCACTTCCCGTGTTATAGGGCGGGTCTATATAGACGCACTTAATCTGTTCGCGATATTTTTCTTTAATTAGAGTCAGGGCCTGGAAATTGTCGCCATGTATTGCCACACCATTTACGGATGCATCCAGATCAAAAATTTCCTTAAGCAGGCTAGCTTGAAAGGCATCACTGAACAGCGACGTATCCACCATCAAATACGGCTGGCTTTTCAGCTCTTCCAGAGTACCTGCTGCAGGCGTTGTGCGCATGCCCAGCTCACACCATTGCACCCACTGCTTTTCATTGGCAATAATCTCAGGATATAAATCTTCTGGTATGCGATCCAGAGTCATGCAGTAGTGGCTGGAGACGACAAATTTCTTTTTCAGCCACAGCTTCTTCTGGAAGTCTTCCAACTGGGCCAAGAAAGTGATGAGCTCCAGCGCGATGCTGCGCAGGCACTGGATCATGCGAAGGTTCTTCTCGATGTCGGCAAACGCGCCCGCGTTCTGCACATCGTCGAGATGCATGACTTCATTCTTGATGTAGAAGTCCAGCTCGCGGCGCAGGAAACCACCCAAGTCCTTGTGGATGAAGTAATCCGCCGTGTTCTTGGTGGTGTAGTCGGTGAGGTGCTTTTCCAGCAGGGTGCGCTGCGGGTTCTTTTCCGTGGGCGCGCGATTGCCCAGGGCCAGCCAGCGGGCCTTGACGGCGGCATCCGCCAGCACGGCCTCTACGGCCTTGGTGACCAGTGCCTCCTGCTTGGTGCCTTTGGGCTGGGCGGCATACTCGAAGCGGATGATCAGCTCCTTGTTGCCGTCACTGCCCGATGCTTCCTCCACGGGCACCAGTTCCTCTTCGTATTCGTCGCCGTTTTCATCCAGGCGGGTCACGGTCTTGGCCGCTACCAGGGCAAAGCGACGCTCCTTGTCGTTGTCTTTCCGGTTGTCCTTTGCGGTGTCGGCGGCGGCGAGGCGGAAATGCACCGTGCGGCCGTCTTCGAGCTTGAAGCTGTAGTTGCTGAAGTTCTCGCCGCTCTTGGTGTAGTACTGATCCTTGTTGGCCCAGTGCAGCATCACCTCTTCACCCGCGTAGGGAATGGCGTAGGTGTCGCCCTTGTAGCGGCGCTGGCTGATGAAGTCGCCATCCTTGTAGTAGCGGGAGAAGAAGGACAGCAGGTGCGAGAACACGGCGTTCTCGTGTTCGCTGCTGCCTGCGGTGGCCTCCTTCAGCTTGGCGCGTAGTTCCTTGACCTTGGGTGCGTCATCGGGATTGATGCCCACGTCTTGTGCCTGCTGAATGGCTTTTTCCAGATCAGCCTGAAGTTGCTGCGCACTGGCGGCGCTGCCTGCCGAAAGCGCAGCCTGCACCTTTTCGGGAAGCCGATTTTCGAGATAGTTATTGATCTCATCTGCTCGGGCATTGAGGATGCGGTAGATACCGAAGTCAAGCTCTGGGCGGTCGATCTGGAAGATCTCGCGCAGCTTGGCGACGAGCTCCTGAAATTTGGGATTCTGTTTGTTGGTCATTTGTCCAGTTCTCTGAATGCTTGAATGGGGTCAGAGCACCTGCCAGCGCACGCTAAACAGGGTCTCGCTGTTTGTCTTTTCCTGCAGGCGCTGCTGGAGCGAGGCAATCAGTTCGTCGCGCTTGGCGATGATCTCGTCCTCGACGGCGAAAATTTCCTGCCGCAGACGGCGCTGCTTGCGCTCCAGCTCAGACAGTTCGCGCTGGATGCCCTCCTGCTCCTGCAAGGTGGCGGCCTTGCGGGCGTCGCGCTTCAACTGGGCGATGCGCGCCTTGGTGTTCTTCAGGGCTTCCTCTGCGGCCAGCAGCTTGTCGTCGGCCCAGCGTTCCAGCTTGTCGCGCTCTTCATTGAACAGGCGCTGGTTGGCTTCCAGTACCTGGGCAATGGTGGCGGCGACCGCGCGCCGGCTGTTTGCCAGCAGGGCCTCGGGCACAGCGGTGCTCAGAGGCGTGGGCTTGCCTGCTGCTGGAATGGCCATCAGCTTTTCGCAGGTTTCCTGATCCAGCACCTGACCATCGTCAGTGAGGCCGGAGAACAGCAGCGCCTCGGTAGTCTCGAAGGCGGTGACTTCCAGTCGGGCCAGCGTCAACCAGCCGGACATGCCGCGCAGTCTCTCGATGACGGAGACGCGTGCGCCGTGTTTGCCGTAGTCGAGTTTCAATGTGGCGACGGGCGTGGCCGCGTTCAGGCTGGCATCAATGCTCCATTCCCCCAGCGGGTGGCTGAGGCGGTAGGCGTGCGCCAGCATGTCCGGCTGCGCCGCACCACGAATGAGCTGATAGCGGCCTGAGGCAATTCCAGTTGGCGGCGTGCTCAGAGAGAAGGCGTAAGACTGTTCATCGAAACGTGCCCGCTCGCTCAATGCATAGCGGGTAACACCCCAAAACCAACGACCCAGCTTGTCGAGTCGGGCTTCGGCCTCATCCAATCGCAGCTTGAGACGGTCGTGAACGTCTTCGTCGAAGTGCTCCAGTAGCTCGGACTGTGTGTCTTTAATACGGTCAGCGATGACTTCTTCCAGCTCCTCTTGCAGCGCATTGAAGGCAGCTTCGATCTGATCGGGCTGGCGGCAGGTGTCGTAGATCTGGAGGATGCGCTTCTCGAAGTCGAGGCCGCCTTCAATGCGGCCTAGCACCTCATCGCTTGCACCAAACACGCCAGAAAACAAGTTGAACTTTTCGGTGAGCAATTCCAGCACGCGCTGGTCAGCCTGATTACGGGTGTTGAGGAAGTTGATGACCACCACGTCAAAACGCTGTCCGTAGCGGTGGCAACGGCCAATGCGCTGCTCGACGCGCTGCGGGTTCCACGGCAGGTCATAGTTGATGATCAGCGCGCAGAACTGCAAGTTGACGCCTTCGGCTGCCGCCTCGGTGGCGATCATGATTTCCGCGCCGGTGCCATCGTCTTTGCGGAAGTGGTCGATCAGCGCGGTGCGGCGATCCACTTGCGGTGAGCCGGTAACACTATCTGTGCCTTTGTGCTCTTCCAGCCAGCGCTGGTAAATAGCCGTGGAGTCTTCATGATTATTGGTACCGCTGAACAACACCAGCTTGCCTGCATGACCGTTGGCGGAAAGAAAGCGGTGCAGGTACTCCTGCGTACGCTTGGATTCCGTGAAGATGATGGCTTTGCGTGGCGCACTCAGCTCGGCCATCTTGCCGAAGCCCAGGTTGAGCGCCTTCAATAGCGCCTGTGCCTTGGTGTCGGTTCTCAGGGATTGGGCGGCGTCGATGAACTCGGTCAGCTCTGCAATTTCGGCGGTGATCGCGGCGTGGACGGCCTGGACATTTTTTGACGCGTTCGGTTTACCGCTCTCGACTGGCGCAGGGGCTTCAGCATTTTCTTCAGCCTCGCTGGACTCTTCTTCCTGGTAATCCTGCTCCAGATCGTCTTCAATGATAAGTTGTTCGAGCAACTGGCGACCATCGTCTTGTGCCTCGTCTGCGTTGAGCAAGCCTTGTAGGCGTTCGCGGATAGTGACCAGAGTGGCCGCCACAGCGTGCGAGCTGGATGCCAGCAACTTGCGCAGGATCAGCGCCGTGAGATGGCGTTGCTGCTTGGGCAGGGCATAAGAATCTTCCTTTTGCAGAAAGGCCGAAATGCGCTCGTATAGCGCCTGCTCGTCGTCTGTGGGGTTAAACGGTTGGGTGAGCGCCTTGCGTTCGGTGTACTTGATATATTCCAGCACGTCACGGCGCAGTGTGCGCTTGGCGAAGCTGGCGATGCGCTCGCGCAGTTCGTCCAGGCCTGCACTGCTGTTCATGAACTGCTTGCGGAAGGCGATTTCGTCACCGAACAGGTGCTCGTCGACCAGCGTGGATAGGCCGTACAGTTCTATCAATGAATTCTGCAGCGGCGTGGCGGTCAGCAGCAGCTTCTTGCGGCCTTGCAGCGCGCGCTTGAGTGCCTGCCCGGTGCGGTTGCTGGCGCGGTGCGCATTGCGCAGCTTGTGCGCTTCATCTATGACCACCACATCCCAAGGAACGGCACGCAGTTCAGTTTCCAACTTAGCAGCAAACTGGTAGGACATGATCACGACCGCCTTGCCAACCAGCCGTTGCAGGGTGGCGAGCATGCTGCCAGAGGACTGCTTACGCAGCGAAACGGCATCTACCACGGTGGTGGGCACAGCGAACTTATCGTGCAACTCCTGCGCCCACTGCTTGCGCAGGCTTGCTGGGCAGATGACCAGGAGCCGACGGCGGCGCTCAGCCCAGTGCTGGCAAACCACCAGTGCTGCTTCGATGGTCTTTCCCAGCCCTACTTCATCAGCTAGTAATACGCCTTCTTGCAGCGGGTTGCGCAGGGCAAACAGCGCTGCCTCAATCTGATGCGGGTTCAGGTCGACGCTGGCATCGAATAACGATTGGGAAAGGCGATCTACACCATCGGCCGTATGCCGCCGCGTCAGCTCGTGGGCGTAGTACTTAGCGTGATAGGCAGAATACATGATCAGCCGCCTCTTCATAAATCACGCTATACCCAGCCTGCTGGAGCGCGTCTCGCTGCAGCTCAAGATGCTTTCCATCAGTAGATATGCAAGCATATCCAACGCGTTGAATCATGAATAGAACCGGAGCATTAAAAAAATTACAGCAATCTTAACATATTGATGTAATTTTTACAGCGGAACAACGAAGAGCTTCGATCTATTCAGAAAGCCACTGTTTAATGAACACCGCTACCTCATGAGATACTATATTATGCGGCAACAGTTCATCAATCAGGAATAAACCACCTGTACATCAGCTTGCACTCGACCCGCCTTTACGCAGCAATGCCAACGAAAGCACCGACGTAGCTAAGAATGTAGGAGAGACGGCCCGCTCCTGCCGTCTCATACCTTCCCCCAATTGATATAGGGAAAAAGTTGGCGCTTGTGTGTGGGCTGCCAACAGCCATTAAAGGGTAAAGCGGAGCGCCGAGGTTAGTATACATCACGACTACGCTTCGCCTCCAGCTCTTTCCCGAGATCGAATTTATCACCCCAAGCGGTAAACCACTGATCGTTGGATGATTGAATCAACGCAAGCTTTATTGCATCTAGGCCAAAAATCTGTCCGATGGCATCTTTAGTGGCGGCACTAATATAAGGGCAGACAATGAGATCAAGCAGCAAAATCAGTGCTTCTGCGTCATCCGAACAATGGGCCTTCATATATTCGAGTTTTGCAATGATGTGAGCTTCTACGAAAGCCTTCAACTTTTGATAGCGAACCTTGTCTTTGATATAAGACAGCAGAACTGTTATCGAAAAGTGATTCATAAAGCCCGATGGACGTACATAGTTTTCTGTACCTTCTTCCTCCTTGATCAGGAAATGCCGAAGAAGCACAGAAATCGGTAGCCAATATTCCCGACCGATCAGAGACAAAGAAATAAGTAGATATAGACTCTCGATCTCACGATGTACGCTCATCGTGTTTTTTTCTAGCTGCAACAACACGTTGTCGTGGACGTACTTAAACAGCAAGTGTTTCTGCTCGTATGGAAAACTTTGCGCTTGCAGAAAATTTACGGAAGCTGTGATCATCCGGCAGAGACGGATCGTGTGATTGACCTTCGGGCTCGCAGAATAGACGAAAAACACGAATTCCATAATCGCGAGTAGTGCCTTAGAAAGGCGCTTACGATCACGATCTGATTTATCGCTCGTCACATACGCTTTGGAGAGTTTCTCAATTTTACTCTCGATTATGGCGAAAGTGTAGTTGAGGAGATCACCATAGCTGACGCCAGCCTCTTTGATAGCGGCCTTATACCGAACAATCAGACGATTCGCATTTACAGAGCAAGCTAGATTCTTCTTTGGAGGGCTGGAAGGCTCACTCAGAGGCTCCTCCTCACACACTGGATCGACCTCACCATTAAGCAAAAGCGAGACACGCTCTTTAGCAATCGTAATTTCTGTGATGATTGGCTTTTGATAGTGCTTTATTTTTGCCGTATTGATGCTGAGCTTTTTAGACTTAAGAATTTGCTGAAGCATCTCGAATATCTTGAGTTGAGTAGATTCCTCATTATAAAAAACAAAGAAATCATCTACATAGCGGAAGATTTCATAATCTACCTTGTGGGTCAAATTTGCCCCTTCGGACAATTTCTTGATCAGGTCTACATCAACTGCTTGAAGAATGATTTCAGCAAAAACTCGGGAAAACTCCGGACCAATGACTATACCGTTGGTCTCTTTATGATTGAGATCTTGCATGAGGGCATCGAAACGTCCTCCAAAAGTTTTTTTCGACGCCTCCAAACTGAATTTCGTCTGATCTTTTCCCAATACCGCCCAAGGCAGTGAGTGTGTATAGATGCTGTCAAAGCACTTACTCACATCAATCTGCACCATTGCATCATACTTTTTCTCACTACGATGGTATTGATGCGATTCAAAGAAGCGGTGAATATTCCGGTATTTCCGATAAACGAAATAAGATCCCAACTGCTCATACTCTCGGTCGTTTTCCTCGACGCCTGCGACATTATCTAAGCGCTCTTCATGAAGCTTGTCTTTGAAATAAGCATAGCGCGATACCGACACAGGATAACGAATCGAGAATTCGCTAACAGAAGTGTGATATATGATCAAGGCGCTGTGCGTTGCGTAGAAACTTGCCACAGCAACCTGATTACGCGGATGAACAACGCTAAGCGTACGCCCATCAAGATTGTGAGCGACACGAAAATTAAAAGGGATGGTTGCCATCTCGCATTTACCGATAGGTACGCTACTGCGCCTTTTCTCCTTACCCCACTCGTTCACATTAGTGGTCGCAATTCCGACCTCGGGCTTAATTCCGAACAGTAACCGCATTGTTTCGTCGATCGCAGTCGTTTCGCAAACCCAGCGCAACTGGCCATTTTCGATCTCAATGCTGTTATTAACCAAGAAACGATAATAGCCCCGATTGGAGAACGTCGGCGGCACTTCGAACGGCAACATGTCAGTGAGTAAAGACCTTTGCTTCCGGTGAGTGAGCGAAACGCGTCGCTTAGTCATGCTTCCAGGCCTCCACGATCATCTGCAGCTCTCGCGTACTGAAATTATGATACCGCCGCTGCTCAAAACCTGTCGTGAATTTAAGATTTTTTAGCTTTTTTTGAAGGCGAGTTCGTTTGAGCCCGGCTATACGGCTCTTGAGTCGTTTATCCAGTAATTTAAAACTTGATAGATCGGTCACGATCGAGTTGTTAAAATATATTCCAGTGGCAGCACATGACTTACTGTTGGAAAGACGTGTATTACCTGTCAGAAATTTGATACGTGCGACCAACCTCCTGAAAGCGCCTCTTGAATTGACAGGTTTCTCACGCCAATAGTCTACAAACGCAGCATTCATCCTCGCCCGATATTTCACCACTTTTGCGGCACTCGGACTGATTTCAAACTGCTCCTGTTTGAGGTGGAAGCGATACCCCAGATACTCGAATTTCTTCGATTTAGTATCAGCCAGATTTAACTCAGAGGTTTTGGCCACATTGAGCGTAAGTCCATTATTACTGAGGATTACGTTGATCAGCCCCTTGAAAGATCCGAGGTTTTTTCCAGCAGGAGGGCGGGCAAACACAGCCACTATATCGTCGACGAACCGACAATACAGCACTAAACCAGGAATAGCCCGGATCGCCTTATCTACTGGCCTCAGATACAGTTCGGCCAGATACGCGCTGATGCCCACACCTCGGGGAACACCGGTAGGAGTACCAGAAATCAAGCCATATGAGTCCAACACTTGTTTGATGTATTTTTTTGACGCGGGGCTCAATAGCTGGTCGCGCTCTAGCTTCTCTAGCAAACGTTTACGGTTGATACTCTCATAAAATGACGAAATATCCGTACGAACCAGTTCAAAAGGAAATTTGCTGCCGAGCATATCGCGAAGCTGGCAGACGAGGTCATAACGGCTCGCTTGTTTGACACCATAAATGCGATGAATATTGCGCTGGATCTGCTTAATGACGAAGAAGGTTTCAGGTTCCTCGTCAATGCAGAAAACATCCTTTCCCTTCGGCCCCATCTTTTTGGAAAGGTCGATCTTGAAACTCGGCTTAAGTACCCTCTGGCTGATGTCATCCATCAAGGCATCGACGGCCGATGATTTATCTACCTTCAAAGCCGTTAGTTCAGCCTTCAAGGCAAGCAGCCGCGCCTCGAAATCGCTAGCCCTCAGTGTGGCTTCGATTTTCCGTAGATCACGAATCTCCTGCACTTTGTTGCGTACATTGAGCGTGAATGGTTCAAGCGTAGGGAAATAGCGGGTCGCCAAATCGGCACCCTTGCGGTTCTCGGCATCATAGATGCGACGGAAGTTCTCCGCAGTGAACATTTGATCGAGCATCGTCAGCGACTATTCCCTTTTTGTTGTCAATTATGTTGATCGAATTACTACCCTCACCACCCCAAAAGTACCAAGCAACGCCATGTGACTCTCAAACTAGCATCCTAATCCTTCCTCGTTTTCATGTACACCAAGGTCAAGTTTTTTAACATATTTCCAGCAGCAACCGGGGTTAAAAAACCGTTTGACGAATTGTTCGTTGTCAATTGTAGACCGGCTTGAGACCTTCAATACCGCGATTGATTATGTACAGGCATTTTTTGAACTGGCCCGGAATCCCCTTATAAGCTCCCAAGCCAGTCGCACCACTCCGTCTTAGCCGATCAGCTTTTCGTAGACGGTTCCGTGATCCAGCACCTTGCCCTCTTTGTCCATGACACGCATGGCATCGGCCGAGATCTCGTCTATAACCACCACTTCACCGTCAACCAGACCGGTTTCAATCTTCATGTCGATCAGGGTAAGGCCTTTTTCATTCAGGTCGGCCTCTACAATGCGGCACACGCGGCGGGTGATGTCTTTGGCCTGCTCTAGCTGAGCCGGGCTGGCAAGGCCAAGGGCAACGATGGTGTCGTCGTTGATGAGAGGGTCACCGCGTTCATCATCTTTGACGGTGATTTCGACAAGGTAATCAAGCTTGCGTTCGGCATCCCGGATGTACTGCTTATAACGGCGCACGAAGCTGCCCCAAGGACGGGTGCGGCAAACGAACTCAAGCCCGCCTTTACCATTGATATCTTTGCCCAACGGTTCGGCGCGACGCACTTCCATGGTGCCCTTTTCAAGGTCAAGCTGCACAAGATGGGTGGGGATGTTGGCGGCGTGAAGGCGCTTGAAGAAGTAGTCAGTCATGGCGAGGGATTTACGGCCCTTGCCTTCAACCTGGCCAATAACAGTGTTGGCACCCGGGTCAATGACGCCGTTCTCGCCGGTCACGTCGTCTTTGAAAACAAGAAGGACATTGCCGCCCGGCAGGGCGTACAAGTCTTTGGTTTTGCCGGAATAAATTTTTTCGCTGGTATTCATTGTTAACTCGTTGATGTTTCAATATCTCGTTTTTAAAGCGGGGCAGCGCACTGGATGAGTACCCTGCCCCCGCAATTTATTCCCACTCGATCGTAGCAGGCGGTTTGCTGGATACATCATAAACCACACGGTTAATACCGCGCACTTCGTTAATAATGCGTCCGGAGACCTTGGCCAGCAAGGGGTAAGGCAACGGTGCCCAGTCTGCTGTCATGAAATCTGAGGTTTGTACTGCACGCAAGGCTACAACGTAATCATACGTACGGCCATCACCCATCACCCCTACCGATTTGACTGGCAGGAACACGGCAAAGGCCTGTGAAGTCAGGTCATACCAGCTACGACCCGTTTCAGGGTCTATGGTATTACGCAACTCTTCAATAAAGATCGCATCGGCACGACGCAATAAATCTGCATATTCCTGTTTCACCGCACCCAGAATACGAACCCCCAGGCCAGGTCCGGGGAATGGATGACGGTAAACCATATGATGTGGCAAGCCTAAGGCGATACCCAACTCACGCACTTCATCTTTAAACAATTCGCGCAAAGGCTCAAGTAATTGCAAATTAAGGGTTTCGGGCAAGCCACCTACATTATGGTGCGATTTAATGGCAACCGCTTTACCGGTTTTAGAGGCCGCTGACTCAATCACGTCGGGGTAAATGGTACCCTGCGCCAGCCATTTGGCATCTTTGCGCTTGCCGGCTTCTTCCTGGAAGACCTCAACAAACTCACGGCCAATAATTTTACGTTTAGTCTCAGGGTCGGCAACCCCTTCCAACTCACCCATGAATTTCGCTTCAGCATTAACATGAACAATATTCACGCCCAAGTTTTCATGAAGCACTTCCATGACCTGCTTGCCTTCATTCAGGCGCAGCAAACCATGGTCTACAAACACGCAGGTTAATTTATCACCAATTGCCTTATGAATCAGCGCAGCGGCAACCGAAGAATCAACCCCGCCTGACAAACCTAGAATAACTTCATCATTGCCCACCTGTTCACGAATTCGGGCAACTGCTTCAGTCACGTAATCGGGCATGTTCCAGTCACCCTCACAACCACAGATATCCACCACAAAACGGCTGAGCAATGCCTGCCCTTTAACCGTATGCGTGACTTCAGGGTGAAACTGGACCGCATAGAAATGACGTTTTTCATCGGCCATACCAGCAATGGGGCAAGAAGGCGTAGAGGCCATTAGCTTGAACCCTTCGGGTAATTCGGTCACCTTGTCACCGTGGCTCATCCATACTTTCAGCATGCCATGGCCTTCGGGAGTTTCAAAATCCTGAATGCCTTTGAGCAAGGCGGTATGACCGTGAGCACGTACCTCGGCATAGCCGAATTCACGATGGTCTGACCAGCTTACCTTGCCCCCCAGCTGCATGGCCATGGCTTGCATGCCATAACAAATACCCAGAACAGGCACACCCAGTTCAAAAACCAGTGCTGGCACTTTCAATGAGCTTTCATCGTATGCAGAAGAGTGGCTGCCAGAAAGAATAATACCCTTAAGGCCCTTTGACTGCTGTTCTTTAAGGAATGCTTCAGATACATCACCAGGATGAATTTCACAGTAAACACCCGCTTCACGAACACGGCGCGCAATAAGCTGCGTTACCTGAGAACCATAATCAAGAATTAAAATACGTTGATGCATATAAAGACCATTAAATGTAGCAATTTGTGCCAAAAGCACAGACAGGATAAAGCGTAAATTATAATGTATTGTCCAGTGCGAAATGAATGTATTTTGTCCTGCAAACACATTTATATACGCCCTTTCCCGCTTCTTTTCCTAAAAAAACAAATAAATACCCGTAACAGGAGACAACATGACAGAACCTACCCCAACAACATTTGTATTGGTGCATGGCGCCTGGCATGGCGGCTGGGTGTGGCAAACACTGGCACAACACTTGCGCCAGCAGGGCCACCGGGTATACACACCTACTCTTACCGGACTGGGTGAACGATCCCATTTGCTGAATGAAAACATCTCGCTGGACACCTTTATTACCGACATTACCAACCTGTTTAAATGGGAAAAGCTCAATGATGTGGTATTGCTGGGGCACAGTTTTGGCGGCCTGGTCATTAGCGGGGTGGCAGACAAGATTCCCGAAAATATCCGGCAATTGATTTTCCTGGACAGTTTTCTGCTTGAAAACGGCCAATCCGCTTTTGATACCTTACCGACCAAAGCGGTTGAAAAGCTGAAACGCATTGCGGCAACCCAGTGCAATGGCATGGCCCTGCCGGCACCAAGACCGGTATTGCTGGGCTACCCCGATGACGAAAACACGACAGAAACCATTGCCGGCCTGCTTACGCCACACCCCATTGGCACCTACGCCAGCAAGCTGGAACTGCATCACCCGCTTGGCAATTATTTACCGGTTACCTATTACAAGTGCACCAACCCAGTTTATGACCCGGTTGCCCAGTCACATGCGCTGGCCAAAAAGCAGCAGGGCTGGAGCATCGTAAAATTGCCCACCTCTCACGCCGCTCCCTTTACCCATCCGCACTTGCTGGCTGATTTGCTGCTTTCATTTTAAGGCAGTCCCGCCCCCTTGGGATCCAGCATTTGGACACGGGTTGTTCGCCCGTATAAACGTGCATTTACTGGTCGCAACCAATAAAAAACCCTTCCGAAAAAATGACGGAAGGGTTTTTTGCCTTAACGGCCAAGCCGGATTTAACCAGTCTTAAACACGCTTAATCAGCACGGTAGTTAGGCGCTTCTTTGGTAATTTGCACATCATGCACGTGAGACTCGCGAACACCTGCAGAAGTAATTTCAACGAACTCGGGTTTGCTGCGCATATCATCAATGGTGGCACAACCACAATATCCCATAGAAGCACGAATGCCGCCCACCAACTGGTAAATAATAGCCAGCACGCTACCTTTGTAAGGGACGCGGCCTTCAATGCCTTCGGGAACCAGTTTATCAGTGTTGTTGGAGGCTTCCTGGAAGTAACGGTCTGCCGATCCTTTTTCCATGGCGGCTAAACTGCCCATACCACGATAAGACTTGTAAGAACGCCCCTGGAACAGAACCACCTCACCGGGGGCCTCTTCGGTACCGGCAAACATGCCCCCCATCATGCAGGCATAAGCGCCAGCAACCAGGGCTTTGGAGACGTCTCCGGAATAACGGATACCACCATCGGCAATCAAAGGAACACCGGTGCCTTCAAGTGCTTTGGCTACATCTGAAATGGCGGTAATTTGCGGAACACCCACACCGGCCACCACACGAGTGGTACAAATTGAGCCTGGTCCAATACCCACTTTCACGCCATCGGCACCCGCCTCGGCCAGGGCTTTGGCCGCTGCTGCCGTGGCAATATTACCACCAATGACATCAATCTTGGGATAGTTTTGCTTGACCCAACGAACACGATCCAGCACACCTTGAGAATGGCCATGAGCGGTATCTACAATGATAACGTCAACACCGGCGGCAGCCAGTTTAGCCACACGCTCTTCAGTACCTTCACCCACACCCACCGCAGCGCCAACGCGCAACTGACCGAAGGCATCTTTGCAGGCAAACGGATGTTCGGTGTTTTTGACAATATCCTTGACGGTAGCCAAACCACGCAACTCAAAATTGTCATTAACAATAAGCACGCGTTCCAGACGGTGTTTATGCATTAAGGTTTGGGCTTCTTCAAGTGTACTGCCTTCACGCATGGTCACCAAACGCTCTTGCGGTGTCATGACATTCTTGATGGGTTCGTCGTAGCGGTCTTCAAAACGAAGGTCACGGTTGGTAACAATGCCCACTAGCTTGCCGTTTTCAACCACAGGCAGGCCTGAAATACCGTTTTGTTTTTGCAATGCAATGGCATCACGAACGGTCATGGTAGGTGTTACCGTGATTGGATCAATAACAATACCAAATTCATGACGCTTGACTCGAGCCACTTCACGGGCCTGTTCATCGGCAGTCATGTTTTTATGAATAATACCAATACCGCCTTCCTGGGCCATGGCAATAGCCAGGCGTGATTCGGTGACGGTATCCATAGCGGCCGACACAAGCGGAATATTCAGGCTGATATTACGGGTTAACTTGGTTTTTAGAGAGGTGTCGCGTGGCAACACATTGGAATACGCAGGTACCAATAAGACATCGTCAAAGGTAAGCGCTTTTTGAACTAAACGCATGAAAGACTCCGGGCGCAAAACAAGATTATACGCTTAAGGGATAATACACTCAAGCCAATGAGCACATTGCCATAAAAAAACCCATTTGCCAATAAGCAGTTTACTTGCCAATTGAACAAATGGGTATTCTTTTTAACCCGGCATTACTGCCGGGAAAAACCAATCTAGCCCAAAGCCACCCTGGCATTCATGAACATGCGCATCCATGGCGTGTAGTCACCGCCTTCATCCTGACTACCCCAGGACTCAGGGGCCCAGGACATCATGACATTACGGGTTACCCGCTCTGGGTGTGGCATCATGATGCTAAAACGGCCATCTGCCGTTGTAACACCCGCCAGACCATAAGGACTGCCATTGGGGTTAGCAGGATAAGTCTCGGTAATCTGGCCATAGTTATTCACATAACGGACACTCGCCAGCACCTTCTCTTTGTTACCCTGCTCGGCAAAGTTGGCATAACCCTCTCCGTGCGCAACAGCGATAGGCAATTGCGTACCTTCCATACCTTTAAAGAAAATGGATGGAGAGTTGGCAATTTCCACCATAGTCAGGCGAGCTTCGTATTTGGCAGACTGGTTATACGTAAACTTGGGCCAGAACTCGGCACCCGGGATCATGGACGACAGGGTTGCCATCATTTGGCAGCCATTACATACACCCAGGGCAAAAACGTCAGGACGGGCAAAATACGCCGCAAACTGCTCAGAAAGCTGATCATTGAAACGGATTGTGCGAGCCCAGCCCTCACCGGCACCCAGAACGTCACCATAACTAAAACCACCCACAGCAACCAGACCCTGCACATCAGACAGATTGGCTTTGCCGCTAAGCAAGTCAGTCATGTGAATGTCGTAGGCATCAAATCCGACCTTGGTAAAGGCCCAGGCCATTTCCACATGACTATTGCAACCCTGCTCACGCAACACCGCCAACTTGGGACGTGCGCCAGTATTAATGAAAGGAGCGGCAATATTTTCCTGAGGATTAAAATTCACTTTTGGCGTGAAACCCGGATCTGCTTTGTCATCCCATACACTAAGCTCGGCCACGGCGCAGGCAGGATTATCACGACGCTTCATGATCTGGTAGCTGACTTCGCTCCATTCCTTACCCAGCCCAGCACGATCAAAACCAAATATACGCTTGCCGTCACGGTAAAACTCAATCTCGTCATGGGTATTCAGGCTGCCAATAACATGAGAGCACAAAGACAGGCCAGCGGCACGCAACACCTGCAACACGGCATCACGATCAGAAGCGCGCACCTGGATGACGGCACCGGCCTCTTCATTAAACAAGGCCTTGATGGTACTTTCATCACGCTGCACGGCAACCTGCTCGGGACGAATCTTGTAATCCCCCCAGTCGGCCACATTCTGGTCAAAGGTTAACATGTCCAGATTAATGGAAACGCCTGTGTGTCCGGCAAAGGCCATTTCACTAACCGTTGCCAGCAAACCGCCATCAGAACGGTCATGGTAAGCAAGAATAGTGCCATCTTGCGCCAACGCGCGAATGGTCACAAAGAACTTGCGCAGCAATTCGGGGTCGTCAAGATCGGGGACTTCATTGCCATACTGGTTAATGACGTTAGACAGAACAGAACCGCCCAAACGGTTTTTACCAAAACCAAGGTCGATAAGAATCAGGGAAGTATTGCCCTGGTCGGTAACCAGTTGCGGGGTTAGGGTTTGACGCGCATCGTCAACCGGTGCAAAAGCGGTCACCACCAAGGAAACGGGTGATACAACCTGTTTCTGCTCGTTGTTTTCTTCCCAGCTGGTACGCATGGACAGCGAGTCTTTACCGACCGGAATGGAAAGACCTACCTGCTGGCACAGCTCGCTAATTGCCTGAACCGTGTCATAAAGGGCGGCATCCTGGCCCTCTACCCCGCAAGCGGCCATCCAGTTGGCGGAAAGCTTGATATCTTCAATTTTGGCTACATCAGCAGCGGCAAGGTTGGTAAGGGCTTCAGCAATCGACATGCGGCCTGAAGCCGGCGCATTGATAATGGCCAGTGGTGAACGCTCACCCAGCGCCATGGCTTCACCACGATAGCCTTCGTAATCAGCCAGTGTAACCGCACAATCAGCCACCGGCACTTGCCACGGCCCTACCATCTGGTCGCGGGCGTTTAACCCGCCTACCGAACGGTCGCCAATAGTAATCAGGAATGTTTTATTGGCCACGGTGGGATGACGCATCACCTGGCGACAAACCGTATCAAAATCAAGACCGGTTGCATCAATGGGTTCCTCGCTTAACTGAACCCGGGTGACATCACGGAACATGCGTGGCGGCTTACCCAGAATGACATCAATGGGCACATCAACCGGACGCAATTCGGTCGCGGCATCAAGTGACGTGGTACCGGCCTCACCGGGAAGCCCTTCCCCGTTAGTGACTCGCAAGACACGATCCTCGGTAGCAACGCCAACCACCGCATACGGGCAACGTTCACGCTTGGCCAGCGCATCAAAACGCGGCAAGTCTTCGGGCAGAATGGAAAGCACATAGCGTTCCTGAGCTTCGTTACTCCAAATTTCGGCAGCAGACAAACCGGATTCTTCAAGATTGACACGTTGAAGATCAAAAATGGCACCACGACCCGCATCATTGACCAGTTCGGGGAAGGCATTGGACAAGCCACCCGCCCCCACATCATGGATGGCGATAATGGGGTTGTTATCCAGTTGCTGCCAACAGGCATCAATTACTTCCTGGGCACGACGCTCCAGCTCGGGGTTGCCACGTTGTACGGAATCAAAATCAAGCTGGGCCGAGTTGGCACCCACACCCATACTGGATGCAGCGCTGCCGCCCATGCCAATGCGCATGCCCGGGCCACCCAGCTGAACCAGCAAGGCGCCGGGAGGAATCTGGTTTTTGTGTGTTTGACTGGCGTCAATGGCCCCCATGCCCCCTGCCAGCATGATGGGCTTGTGATAGCCCCATTTTTGGCCGGCAACGGTTTGTTCATAAACACGGAAATAACCTAACAAATTCGGACGACCAAATTCATTATTGAAGGCTGCTCCCCCAATAGGCCCATCGATCATGATATCGAGTGGCGTAGCAATGCGGTCTGGGGCGCCATGGGAGTCTTTTTCCCATGCCTCAAGCGCATCGTCGAACTGAAGGTTGGAAACTGTAAAGCCGGTAAGACCCGCCTTGGGTTTAGAGCCACGACCGGTTGCGCCCTCATCGCGAATTTCACCGCCCGCCCCTGTAGCCGCACCGGGAAATGGTGCAATAGCCGTTGGGTGGTTATGGGTTTCCACTTTCATGAGCACATGAGTAAGGCGTTCATGAGATGCATATTTGCCGGGACCTGCTTCTTCAGTATCCGGATAAAAACGCTGGGCAACGCCACCTTCCATAATGGCCGAGTTGTCTGAATAAGCAACCACCGTACCCAGTGGCTGGGCCGCATGGGTCTGGCGAATCATGCCAAACAGCGTATTTTCTTTATCTTCACCATTGATTATCCACTTGGCATTGAAAATCTTGTGACGGCAATGCTCACTGTTCGCCTGGGCAAACATCATCAGCTCAACATCGGTAGGGTCACGTCCAAGGCTTGTAAACGCATCAACCAGATATTCAATTTCGTCTTCCGACAGCGCCAGGCCCAATTCTGTATTGGCCTTATTCAGTGCTTCTTTGCCCTGGGACAACACAGGCACGGTTTGCAACGGCTTGCCTTCAAGCGTATTAAACAGCGCTTGCCCGTCAAAATCGACATCGACCACGGTTTCAGTCATGCGATCATGCAGCATGGCAGCAATACTGCCAAGCTGGGCTTCGGTAAACTGCTTGCTACCCAACAGGCCTTTTTCAGGTATCAGAATGTATTCGATACCCCGTTCAATTCTTTTGATGCCTGTCAAACCACAATTATGGGCGATATCAGTGGCCTTGCTGGCCCATGGGGAAATGGTTCCCAAACGGGGCAAGACACGCAAACTGACTGATTTTTTATCCTGAATGTCTTCAGCATTGACAGGAAGGCCATAGTCGAGCAATTGTTTCAGGCGCTGCTGTTCGGCTTCTGTAAGTGCTTGCTCAATAAGCACGTGATGTTCATAGCGGGCCACCAGATTGGCAATGGGAATGCCCGCCGATTTCATTTTGGAAAGAAGGCGCTCGCGTTTAAACGCAGACAATACAGAAGAACCGGGAATAAATTGGTAAATAGACACGTTTTTGTTCACAAAAAAACAAGCTGGATGGAAAGACCCCATTTTAGCCTGCCTTGACGATTGGCTCTTGGAAAAAACCCTTATAGGCAAAAATATTGGCCAGGTCTTTTGAGGTTTCAGCTCCCTTGCCTTTTTGGTTACAATAAATTACAACTTAACAAATAAGCAGGCCCTCATGTCAATAATAAAAAAAGTCTTATAAATCAAACTAGTCCAATATTCCAAATCTCTTAACAATGAATTTAAAAAGTACCGCTAACTATTTAATATATATACTTTTTTTATATTCAATTCTATAATTGAACCAACCCTATTCTAATTATATATCCTTGACTATGCGAAAATACCTGAACAAAACCTTGTCAGCGTGCCTGGGGGCCTTTTGCGCCTTCAGCATACAGCTGGTCCCAGTAGTTCATGCCCAAACTCCCGGCAAGCCCGTTTCCGGCCCAAATGTAACCGGTTTGGCCGACGCTGGTGCCTCCCTGAAATCAGAAGTTGCCTTCGTGGTAGACCTTAATTCGAACGAAGTGCTGTTTTCCAAAAACAGCGACACCATACGACCTATCGCCTCTATCAGCAAACTCATGACCGCCCTGGTTATTGCCAAGGCACATTTGCCCATGAATGAGCAAATTCAAATTGTTGATGCCGATGTCGATCGCTTCAAATACTCCAGCTCACGACTTAGCGTTGGCACCACACTTACCCGCCGTGAATTGCTGCATCTGGCGCTCATGTCCTCTGAAAACCGGGCCGCTCATGCCTTGGGCCGCACTTATCCGGGAGGCATGGAAGCCTTTGTGCGAGAAATGAACGCACAGGCCCGTGCCCTTGGCATGACCAGAAGCCGCTTTGTAGAGCCCACTGGCCTGTCACCCATGAACGTCTCCTCCCCCCGCGATCTGGTAAGGTTAATTCAGGCTACTTCAGAGCAACCACTTATTCGCCAACTTTCCACCAGTGATGAATATGAAGTGGTCACCAGCAATGGAAAAACACAAAAATACAAGAACACCAATCGTCTTGTCAGAAATTCAAACTGGGCAATCCAGATTTCAAAAACCGGATACATTAAAGAGTCCGGCGATTGCCTGGTCATGAAAACACAAATGGATGGCCGGCCGGTTGCCGTTGTATTGCTGAATTCACAAGGACGCCTTACCCGTTTTGCCGATGCTGTCCGAGTACGGCACCTGGTACAAAGCGATTACCCTACCTTGCTGTAAGTTCAAATAAAAATCCCCGGTGCAAATGAACTGCACCCCAAAAGTTGGACACCAATCCAACCTTTGGGGGTCAGTTCAAAATCGGGGATTTTTTTATTTGGCAAACCACAATATCAATGAACCGTGTCATCAGGTTCGGGGCCCGTTTGACGCAACTCGTATTCGCCTCCTTCGGCTTCCTGCCAGAATCTTAAAGGCACACAGGTCAGCAACCGCTCTATCATTCTCTTACTGAGCACCGGGTCTAGCGAGTTTTTGGTTTTATTGGCAATATCTACCGTTGCATCACCTTGTATTTGGTCTATATGAAGATGGGTATCACGGGCAAAATGAATACTGACTTTCTCATCTTCATCAGCATGCAATAAATGAATGGTCTGTTCAATAGAGAGGGATTCCGGTAATTGTACATACCGCCCGCCAAAAACAATGACCCGACCTGCCGGAACCTGTTCGGCCTTGGTTAATTCAAGTACCACGCTGGCGGCATAACCAACTCCAATAAGGGCGGTTGCCTGTGCGGGAAGACCAAACTCTTGTCTTTTTTCATTGATATAAGCAAGATATTGTTCAGCACTTTGCGCCACCATCTGGCCCAATTCCGCTTCTGACAGTACCAAATGCTGCAGCAGTTTTCCTTCCCAAGAGTCGGGTTTATTAGCCTGAGCCGGATAATGGCAAACTGCCACCACCGCAGCATTTTCAAAATGCTTGCATATTTGCTGAACCAGCACATCAAGATTATCTTTTTGTCGTATATCATCAAAAAAGATAATAAATAATTGCCTGATATCGTGATTTCCGGGAACAAGTATTCTTTCAGTTACCAGCTCTGTCATGTTGATGCCTATAAAAAACTGCGTAATAATATAACTCTATCTTAACATTCCCCTGGAATTTTCATGTCTGATTCTTTAAAACAAACCATCTCGGAAGAAATTAAAAATGCAATGCGCGCCAAACAGTCTGAGCGCCTGGGCACCTTGCGTCTGTTGCAGGCCGCCATCAAGCAAAAAGAAGTAGATGAGCGTACAGAACTATCCAATGACGATATTCTGGCTATTATCGAAAAGCAAATCAAACAAAGAAAAGAATCCATTTCCGCCTACGAAAAAGCCGGACGCACAGAAACCGCCGAAGCGGAAAAAGCTGAAATGCAAGTGCTTAGTGAATTTCTACCCGAACAGGCTAGCCCGGAAGAAATAATTGCCGTCATTACCGCCGCCATCGAAGCAGTCGCTGCCCAAGGAGTGAGCGGTGCACCTGCAATGGGTAAGGCCATGGCTATCATCAAGCAAAAACTGGCCGGCCGCGCTGACATGTCTGAACTGTCCAAACAACTCAAAGCCCGCCTAATGTAATTTTACCCATCCGCCAGCCAGGCTTTGCTTAGCTTAACTTACCACAAGCATGCCCTGACTGGCTCACCCGCACAACACAGGCTGACGTTACGTAGCATGCCTTAACCCAGTGCCAGACGCCCCCTACAACAAGGACAACTGCAAACCACCTTGCCGGTCTTCTGGAAAATGGCTAACGCCGATGCCTGCCAGACGAAATTGGTGATTCTTAAGATCTTCATCCACCCTTTCCAGCAATGACAGACCCGCCTGAAGCAAGTGAACCTGGCTGTGCAAGGGAACAGAAAATGTTTTTGAACGGGTAATAATGCGAAACGTATTTGTTTTAAGCTTTAGTGTCACCGTACAGCCAAACTTTTTCTTTTTAAGCAACTGCCCCCATAACTTGGCGCACAATGCAGCCAGGAAGGCCTCTATCTGCTCAAACAAAATATCTTCTTCAAACGTGGTTTCTGTTGAAATTTGCTGGGCTGGCTGATTGGATTCTACCGGGCGCTCATCAACCCCACGTGCCAGTTGATACAGCCGATACCCGAATTTGCCAAAATGGTACGCCAGCTCGGTATCATTAAAGCCTAAAAGATCACTAACCGTAAACATGCCCAATTGATGAAACTTGGCCAGGGTTACTTTACCCACGCCAGGAATTTTCTGTAAAGGCAGGGGCGCCAGGAAAGCTTGTACTTTGGCAGGAGAAATGACAAAAACACCATTGGGCTTACGCCAATCCGAAGCAATTTTTGCCAGAAATTTGTTAGGTGCCACACCTGCGGATGCCGTTAATCCTGTAAGCGAAAAAATATCCGCCCGAATGGCATTGGCGACCTCGGTGGCAGAGGGCAGATTCTTGAAATTTGATGTTACGTCCAGATAGGCTTCATCTAGTGACAAAGGCTCTATCTTGTTGGTATAACATTCAAACACCGACCTTACCTGCCTTGAAACCGAGCGGTAAAGATCAAAATTGGGAGGAATGTAAATAGCCTGCGGACATAATTGCCTGGCCTTGGCCACTGACATGGCCGAACGCAAACCGTATTTCCTTGCCTCATAAGACGCGGCACAAATCACCGAGCGAGCACTATCCCAGGCAACCACTACTGGCTTGCCCTGCAACGACGGATTCTCCCTAAGCTCGACAGAGGCATAGAAGGCATCCATGTCAACATGAATAATCTTGCGCGTCATCAAAAAGCAAACCTTAAATTGGATTACAATAAACAGTTATGCATTAAGCACCAACCAAATACCTCATCTACGTTCATTATAAATCATGAAAAACAAATTAATTCTGCTGGCGGTTACCGCCCTACTTGCCGCTTGTGCCAGCAAAGGCGCTTATGATGGCGCCCCTTCGGTACCTGCCGATGTACCACCCCCAACCAATTTAATGAACCCCCAGTAACAACAACGCTACCCCATGGAACTGCAAAGCACTTTAATCCGCCCCCTTGAGCACGGCATCGAAATCCAGTGTGAAGTTGAAAACCTGTTATTGAACATTTATTTCATCCTGGGTGAAACCGATTTCGAGGAAATTACAACCCTGGTTCCCAAAGAACGTTTTGAACAAGGCAATGATATCCATGTTGCATCGCTTGACGAATCCCAGGACATTGAAGATGAAATGGAATCCGTACTGGTCAACATGCAATCTGAAGATACAGTTATTTTCTTTTGCTCAGATGAAAACAGCTTCAATACTGGACTGAATTTCCTGAATTATCACGATTCACGCGCTTTTATCAAACCCAATTAATCGAAGCAACCTCGTTTTCAGCCCCTGTTTAACCTGGATATCTGCAGGGCATTCGCCAATTGGCGAATGCCCTGAACTCGAGAAAGGTAAAACTCTACTCGCTTGCGGGTCTTTATGTTCCAGCACTTCTACCGCATAATCGTTCGTTAATAATTCAAGCACAAACGCGGATGGATGATTGGGCTCATACATCAGGTAAACATGATGTCTGGCCCGGGTTAATGCCACATAAAACAGGCGCCGTTCTTCTGCCTGCGTAAAATCTTCTGCCTCTGGCAACAGGGATTCTTGCAATAGATTGGACTCCTTGCCCGATGGAAACCCGAACTCTCCATTATTCAAGCCCAGCACAATGACATAATCGGCCTCTTGTCCTTTGGCAGCATGCACCGTTACACAACGCAAATGCAATCCATTGAATTGTTGTTGCCAGCCTTGCAAGGTAGATGCCGGTACCAGCAAATGCCTGAAACGGGCCAGGATCAGTACGGTTATTTCCGGCTTCTCGCCCTGTTTCAGGACAATATCCCGCAAGACACTTGCCAAGCCTTGTTTTTCATCCAACACGCTAACTGCCGGCCTTGTCTGCTGCACACGGGTAATCAGACTTTTACGGGTTTGCAAGGGGTTTTCCAGCACAAATCGGCTGGCCACGGCCGAAATCTGATTATTAAAACGGAAGGTGCGACACAAGGACACACACCTGGCCTTGCCAAACCAGGATTCAAACCTTGAGGTATAGCCAATATCACTACCTGCAAAGCGATAAATGGCCTGCCAGTCATCGCCCACGCAAAAAAGCCGTATCTGTGGATTTTGCTCTCTGATTGCCTTGATTAACGCATACCGTTGGGCAGACAAATCCTGAAACTCATCAATCAGGATATCGCTCCATAAGGCGGTATACTTGCCCTCCCGAACATAGCGGGTCGCCCTGTCAATCATCATGGCATAATCAATTTTTCCTGAATGTAGAATATATTGCTCATGCGACCGGGCCAGGGGCATTAACAAATCCAGTAAGACCGCCTTATAGCGACTCTTAAAATCAGTTTTATTTTTTAGCATGGCCCGCATGACTGGCAAGCTTTGCTTACCCGACCGGGCCGCCAGCAGCGCCGACTTTAACAAACCCAATAAATTGCGCAAACGGGAAGGCGAGCGGAACAGCTTGTCTGAAACTTGCAAACGTTCAGTCTTAAGACCCAAGGCCTGCTGAATCAGGCCTACAAACGGATTGCCGCCCGAAGCACCTATTTCCTGCTCATAAAACTCAAGCAGGAAAGTCCCATTGCTGCGATGAATCCCACGCACCCTGGAGCGGTATTTTTCCACCGCCGGATAATGCATCCTCTGAGATTCGGGTAAATCATAAATTTCCACATAGCAATCGTGGGCTGGCAAGTAAAAGCAGCAACAATAGGGTTCATAAGCACACAGATAAACATCCCTGAAATAATGCGCCCGGTAACTATAACGAATGCCCAGCACAGCCAGTGCATTGGCAAACAGCATTTCGCTCACGTTCCTGGTGTAATCATCGTTATACGACCTGAAAACCTTCTGGCTCAAATAGGCCTGGTAATTTTTTTCTTCCCGAAAACAGGAACGAAAACAAGGTTGGGTTTCATAGGCATCAAACCAGGACAACACAAGACACCCATAACTGTCGGAATGATTGAATAATTGAAGAAACTCTCTTTCAAGATAGGACAACAAGACAACCTCATCACTTAATTCAGAAAGGGCAATCGTGGTTTGCTCAACCTCCTGGACAATACTCAGCCCCAAGGCATGAAATGTTCTGGCTTCAACAGACTTGCCCTGCTGAGTCTGCCGGGAAGCAATACGGCTATCCATTTCATTGGCAGCCTCCCGGGCAAACGCCAGCAACAGAATCTGCTCTGGGTTGGCCTTGCCACTGGCCTGCAAATAAGCCGCCCGGCCTGCCAGCGTACTGGTTTTTCCGGTACCTGCCCCTGCCAAAACCAGGGTATTTCTGGCACTGGATACACAGGCAGCACGTTGCTCATCTGTAAGGGGTTGCTGCTCTATCCTGTCAAACAGGCTTTTATAGGCATCCAGTTCCTGTAACTCAGCTTCACTGCCAGTGTCATTCATCTTTGCTCCTGTTTTTAATGCCACCTAATTCTAATAAGAGAAAGTCGCGCAAAACGATGCAATGGCTAAATGTATCCAGGACAACAAGAGCGGAAATAGAAATGCCCGCCTTTAAGGCGGGCATATGGACTGCCTGGGGTGTCTGACTAAAAAGCCAGGCCAGGCGAGTGCCGAAGCCTTAACGTCTTACTTTGGCGTAGACAAGTCCTGCACTGGGGCCATACCTTGTGGTGCCATTTGGGTTGTGCCAGAAGCAGGTGGCGCAACAGGAACAGTACTGCCTGCAGCCTCTTGAACCTGTTCCACACGGCCATCAGGATGAACAATAGTCCTGACCGTTGAACCCTCCTGATATGAACCCGCTGGCAGTTGTTTTGTACCCATATTAAGTTGCTGGGCCTGTTCAGGGGTTATTACAATCGTTGTTTCTTTAATACGCAAGGTAGGTTCTACATACATATCCTGGGATTTTGCCCATGCAGAACGCGTATCTTTTTCCTGAGCCTGAACCATTGTTGAAGCAGTGAGCACAACCAAAGCAGGGATAATATATTTTCTCATGATTGAAATCCTTGAAGTAGGTGTTACCAGTTACTATATTGTCCATTGTAACCCTTGCAATCACAATTTCTGAAACAAAAAGAAACCATCAAATACCGGGCCCATGATATAAAGCCTTTTGCCAATCCGGACTGTTACACGGTAAGTGTAAACATTAGAAAAGCACATTACGTTAAAACAGTAAGGAGTTTTCTTCAGATACTAAAATACTATATCCTTAATGCCAATAAAAGTAAAAAAACTCCCTTATTTTCGTTACAATATTTGCTGTCCTAGGAGATAAAATTCATGAAAAAAATACTGTTTGCTATTTTTCCCCTTGTGTTGGCAGGCTGCGCCTCTAGCGGCATAGACATCGTTGACAGAAACAATTTTGGCGTGAAATGCTCTGAAAATGCCAATACGCCACCCAATTGGGAAATGTGCATGAAAACAGCACAGGCCACCTGCGGGGGGCAATCGGTCATTAACGCATCACAACATGCGCCAACCGGTTCAGGCAACCCAGATGATGCCTATTTCATGACGTTTCAGTGTCATTAACTCACTCGCGCTCATTCAGTCCTGCACAACAAGCCGCCACAAACTGGTCACTTCCGCTTTCCTGGCGGCATGTAACAGGTCTGTGGTATCTGCCGCTTTGGCATGATGCGGTTTTATATCATGCCTTTCCAACACAGTTAAGCCCGCCTGCCGTATCCACTCAAGCAAGTCTTCCCGGCTTCGTAAGCCAAGGTGCTCGGCAAGATCAGACAAAATCAGCCATCCTTGCCCGTTCCGGTTTAAATGAGCAGGAAGGTTTTTCAAAAAGCCCTTCAGCATTGCATTATCCGGATCATACACCGCCTGCTCCAGCGGTGAAGAAGGTTTCGCGGGAAGCCAGGGTGGGTTGCAAACAATCAAATCCGCCTTGCCTTCAGGAAAGAAATAACGCTGTTCTACCGTTATCACGTGTTCATGGCCCATATTGGTGATATTGAAACGGGCACATTCAACCGCCCTTTCCTGCATATCAGTTGCCACAATGCGCTGAACACCCCGTTTTGCCAGAATAATTGACAGAACACCAGTACCGGTACCAATATCAAACGCTGTTTGACAGGATTCAGGCAAAGGCGCCTGCTTAAGCAACTGCAAATACTCACCCCGTACCGGTGAAAACACCCCATAAAAAGGATGGATCTTGCCACCAGCCTGGAGCACCGGCACGCCGTTGCGGCGCCATTCATAAGCGCCAATTACCCCCAATAATTCTCGAAGTGAAACAACAAAAGCACTAGTATGTGCATACACTTGCGCACAGGCCTGTTGCACGTCGGGAGCACGTCGAAGCGCAATATTAAAGCCTGGTTCGATTCGAATTAACAGCATGCCCAACAAGCGGGCACGTTGAGCCTGCCCCAATCGGTACAAATTGAAAACATTACGGATATTTTCCTGGCTGTTTTTTTCTTTTTTCCTGGCTGTTTTTTTATCAAGACGACGTGTCATGGCCTGCAACAGCTGGCGGGCATTCTGATAATCACCCTGCCACAATAAACCAGCCCCTTCATGTGCCAGCTTAAGTGCCTCATCGGCAGTCAGGGTATCATTCACGGGAACAATACGTCTGGGTGGCCTGGCCCCACTTTCAGAGTGCCACTGGGCGACATGGAATTTTTCGTTTTCCTGCCAGGAAATGGTTTGCGGCATAATTTCAACAGTCATTTTTTAAATACGTGACAACAACAAAGCCATATAGGCGAAATAAAGTAAAACAAACAACGCGCCCTCTTTACGAGACACTGTTGACCTGCTTCTAAAAATGGGAATGCATAACAAGGCAACCGCAATCATTAATGGAAAATCAATCCAGAGAAGGTCTGAGCCTATATTGATTCCACCTGGCACGACAAACGCAGTCACGCCCAGGATAAACAAAATATTGTAAATACTGCTACCAATCAGATTACCAATCGCCACATCCCGATCATTCTTGATAGTGGATAAAATAGTAGTGACCAATTCAGGAGAAGAAGTTCCGATAGCCACAATGGTTAAACCAATAATCGCATTGGAAACACCGAAATGCTCTGCAATGCTTACTGCGCTATCTACCAACAGATCTGCCCCCAACACAGATAAAGCCATGCCTGCGCACAAAACAATGAGGTTCCAGGTTTTTGTGGTGGCAGTCCAAGTGGTAATGGTTTTTTCAGCACCAAACTCCTGGACAAACTCATGCTGAACCGCCACGGATTCTTGCCGGCTCATTCGAATCAACACGACGGTATAGGCAATGGCCATGAAGAACAAAATTCCTCCGTCAAGCCAGCTGATGACCCCATCCATAGACAAGAAAAGCAGAAATACGGAACTGAAAACAACCATGGGCAAATCAAGTTTCAGGCTTTGCTGCTGAATAGGCAATACACGAATGGCGGCACTCAAACCCAGGATAAAAAGGATATTGACAAAATTGGTACCGATAATATTCCCGATGGCCATTTCCCCTTCACCACTAAAACCTGCCGTGATCCCCACTGCCAGCTCAGGGGTACTGGTACCAACAGAAACAATGGTCAGGCCAATAATAATCGGCTTGATATGTAACATGATGGCAATTCGCGCGGCACTTCTGAGAATCATCTCGGCGCCAAGGATAATAATAACCAGTCCAGCTACAAAAATAACTGCAGGATGAAATTCCAATTACTTCTCCAGCTGTCTCAAAACAAATTTGCGGATTTCACTAAACCACAAAACGCTACTACCCATCAAAATGCACACGCCCCATTGTTCCAGACTAAGGGGAACGGTATTGAATGCCACATTAAGAAACCCGACATGCACCACGGCAAGCTGCAACAAAACAGACAAACCCACAGCCCCCAAGAGCCACCGGTTAACAAACATATGCGTGAATGCACTGCTTAATTCCGAGCGGGCATTAAAGCAGTTGAATAACTGGGCAAAAACAAGTACCGTAAAACCCGCAGTACGGCCAAGCTCAAGGCTTTCACTCCCTTCCATCATGCCTCCTGGCAAATAAAAATCTATCGTCAACAAGGTGGCAAAACTCATCACCAGGCCCACCAGGAAAACACCCAGCCACATCCTGCCGTTAATGGTGCGTTCTGTTTGCAAACGCGGTTTGCGTGCCATCACGTCTTCGGTCTGCGGGTCTAGCCCCATGGCCAGCGCAGGCCCCGAATCGGTAACCAGATTGATCCATAGAATCTGGGTAGCCATCAGGGGCACCACTACCCCTCCGTTTTCCGAATACAAACCAAGCAGGCCTGCACCAATCACCCCCAAAAACACAGTCAGCACCTCACCCATATTGGAAGACAGCAAATAACGCAGGAATTTGCGGATATTGTCAAAAATATTGCGACCTTCACGAACTGCAGACACAATGGTGGCAAAGTTATCATCGGCAAGAATCATCTTGCCGGCCTCTTTAGTGACTTCGGTACCGGTAATCCCCATGGCCACACCAATGTCAGCCGCCTTCAGGGCTGGCGCATCGTTCACGCCATCACCCGTCATGGCCACAATATGGCCCATCGTTTGCAGCGCATCCACAATACGCTGCTTGTGAACGGGTGCTACTCTGGCGAAAACGGAAACTTTTTCCACGGCCTGCCGGAAAGCCTGCTCATCAAGCCGATCAAGTTCCTCTGCGGTAAGCGCGCCTTCACCTTCAGCAATAATGCCCAAATCCTGCGCAATCCGGGCTGCCGTGCGCGGATGGTCCCCCGTAATCATAATGACCCTTATGCCTGCCCGGTGGGCTTCCTGAATGGCAGGCCCCACTTCTTCACGCGGTGGATCAATAATCCCCACCGTACCGACAAAGATCATATTTTGTTCAAGCGCTTCAAGGTGTTCAAGATCTTCGTGACTGGCTACAGGACGATAGGCAACGGAAAGAGTCCGATAAGCGGCACCGGACAATCGGTCCACATCGGCCAATGCCTTGGCCCGCAACGCATCGGTAAAATCCACCACCTCCATGCCTGAACGGCATTGCGTGCAGCGCTGCATAAGTATGTCAGGGGCTCCCTTGCTAATCAAAACCAGCATGTCGTCATGCTCATGGTCTTTTTCTAGGGTTGACATCATTTTCCGGTCGGAACTGAAAGGAATTTCCAGGACCCTTTCAAAACGCTGTTTACGACGGTCTGCCACATTCAGCTTCTGTTCGGCCACCAGAAAAGCGGCTTCAGTAGGATCTCCCTGGATTTCCCAGTCTCCGTCCTTGTTCAGGCGTAAATCCGCATTATTGGCCAGGCTGCCACCACTCAGCAGCACAATCTGCTCGGCATGCAACTGGCCCGACTCCAATGGCTTACCCTGAAATCTGACACTCCCTTCCGGTATATAGCCAATCCCGGTTAACTCGGTACAACCGGAACTGGTATACGCCTGCCCAATGGTCATTTCCGAACGGGTTAGCGTTCCGGTTTTATCGGTACAAATTACCGAGGCAGAGCCCAGCGTTTCAACGGAAGACAGTTTTTTAACGATGGCATTGCGATTGGCCATCTTCTGGACACCCAGCGCCAACACCACCGACAAGATGGCGGGCAAGCCTTCGGGTACTGCCGCTACCGCCAGCGAAACCCCCAGCAACAGGACATTGATGACATCTGAAATGCTTTTTATTTCTGCCAGCAACAATACCGTGATTATCACAACAAGGGCAATTGCAATCACGGCCTTGCCAAGCATACGGCCGATATGCCCGATTTCCTTTTGCAACGGGGTTGGCCCTTCAGTAGTTTGATCCAGCATTTGCGCAATGGATCCCATTTCCGTATCCATGCCGGTTGCCGTCACCACCGCTTTGCCGGTACCCTGCACAACCGCTGTTCCTTTGAAAACCATATTCAAGCGATCGCCCAACGGTAAAACCCGCGCCAGGCGGGCCTCGTTTTTCATGACCGCTTCACTTTCTCCGGTCAGGGAGGCTTCCTGGATTTTCAGGGAAGAGGCGCGAAGAAGCCGGGCATCGGCGCCTACGGCATCCCCCTCTTCCAGTATAAGGATGTCTCCCACCACCAAACTAGTACTGGGTACCCGGCTAACTACTCCGTCACGCAATACACCGGAAGTGACCTCGGTCATCTTGGCCAGTGCCGCCACCGCGTTTTGCGCCTTGTGTTCTTGCACATAACCCAAAATGGCATTGCCCACCACAATCAATAAAATAACCAGGGCATCGATGGGCCAGCCTACCCAGCCCTCTACTGCCCAGGCAATCACGGAAATCACAATGGCAAACAGTAACAAATAAACCAACGGATCCTGGAACTGCATTAAAAACCGTTTCCAGCCAGAAACCGGCATGGCAGCCCGCAACTCATTGGGACCATCCTTTTGCAATCGCTTGCTTGCCTGTGAACTGTTCAAGCCAGTTTCAGGATGAGTATCGACCTCCAGTACAATCGCCTCGGGGCTTTGTACTGAAGGGTCCAGCCCGCCACGTTGCTTTGCCATTTCCTTGCTTCCCTTTGAAGATTATTTTTCCTGCAATTTCCAATACATGAAATTATGCGATTTTGAAAACAAACGCCTGAAAACAAACAGCACGGCTAACACACAACCAATTGCAGAAGCTGCACTAAGAAAAAACATGACAATAATCTGGTAGCGGATTGCCTGTTCGGGATCCTGGCCTGCCAGAATCTGCCCCGTCATCATGCCAGGAAGACTCACCAGCCCAATGACCATCATACTGTTAATTGTTGGCATCATGCCTGCCATGACGGCATTTTGCGCTGGCTCTTTATACGCTTCCCAGCGGCTCGCTCCAAGGGAAAGCAGCATTTCAACCTGTTCACGTTTTTGGGTTAATTCATGAGTAATGCGATCCAGACCCAAGGACACACCGGTAAGCGTATTGCCCAGAATCATACCCATAATGGGAATGACGTACTGGGGCTTATACCAAGGCTGTACCTGCAACACAACAACCAGCCCCAGCAAGGCAATCAACCAGGAAGACACCCAGACCGAAACCAACGCATCTATCCTCATACCGCCATATTGAATACGATTGCGATTATGCGCGGCCATACCAGCTATAAAAGTCATGATGCCGATAATCAGCAATACCACATACCATTGATCTACATTAAACACCCACTTCAGGATATAACCAATCAGCAACAGCTGAACAACCATCCTGACGGCAGCCACCAACAGGCTCTTTTCAAGCTTGAGCTTCAACAAGAGGGAAATCAAGCCATTGGCCAGCACCAGCAAAGAGGCCAAGGCGATATCCAGGTAGGAAATTTCTATGTAGGAAGGCATTACGCGTCACCTGTTATTAACACACCGCCATTCATATGCCAGACTTGCTGCCCAACACGCTTTTTTTGCTGTTCATCATGACTGATCCACACATAAGCCCTGGTTTCATCATGCTGTTGCATCCATTTATTGATTAATAATTCCACCTGCATAGCCATGTCCATATCCAGGGCAGAAGTGGGCTCATCAAGCAGCAAAATAACCGGATCCAATTGCAAAACCCGTAACAGACAAACCAGCTGCCTTTCCCCACCCGATAAATCAGCCGCATTTTTTTGCAAAAAAGTGTCCGGTTTATCTATCACGGCTAAAAACCGCGCTATTTTTTCAGGATTGAAGCGACGCTCCCGGTGGATATGCAACGCAAATGGAAACATCAAATTTTCCTGCACCGTCCCCCTTAACAATACGGGTCGTTGCCGAATATAAGCCACCGCTGAACGATAATGCGGAATATCTGCCTGCCTTACAAGTTGTCCGTTAAAAATAATACTGCCCTGATCGGGTTGGTCAAGCAAGGCCAGCATACGACAAAACACACTCTTGCCCGAACCCGAGCTCCCGGAGAGGACAATACGATTACCCTGATGAATCATACAAGAAGCGGATTTCACCAGCATGACCTTATTGACCGGATCTATCCGGCAAAGATTTTCGGCTTTTAGCAAGATCTTTTTATTGGCCATCACGACTATCCAGGAGTATGGTGACAGGGCCATCGTTAGTGAGGGCCACTTTCATATCGGCACCAAAAACACCGGTTGGCACCGTTTTACCCAAGACCTTTTCAAGCCTCTGCACAAAACAATCAAAAAACGGCAAAGCCATTTCCGGACGGGCTGCCTTAATGTAAGAAGGACGATTGCCTTTGCGGGTATCGGCCAACAGCGTGAACTGACTAACCGCCAGAATATCAAAACCCTTGTCAAGGAGCGAAAGATTCATGACGCCCTGCGGATCATCAAAAATGCGCAATTGCGTAATTTTACGCACCAGATAATCAAGGTCTTTTTGTGTATCCTCTGGGCTTATACCCACCAGCAACAGCATTCCACGGCCAATACTTGCTACCAATTCACCATCAACCGTGACACTGGCCTCTTGTACCCGCTGGACAACCACTTTCATTTTCCGGCCACCCGGTACACCCATTGAATAATGTCATGATTGATTCGGCCTGCTGCCCGCCCGAAAGCCTGAACGACTTCAGGCACCTGGCGCCCATCAACCGGTTCGGCAACGCTGAAATGCCGGCTGGCAATCACCCGGCCACTTTGCCCATTAACAAGACTGGCTTCAAAGGCAATGAGCGCTGTAGGTTGCTCATTTCGATATTCAACCTGAAAATCAACCAGATCTCCTCGCAATTGATAGTCAGCAAGCAGATTCTCCCGTTCGTTGCCGACCGCTTTCAGATCAGTGGCTTTTCGCAGATCCCGAACAAGCCTGTTACGGAACACAACCGGTGCAGGATCACTCCATCGACTTCCTTCATAGACGCTGAGACGATTGCCGGATGGAACAACGGCAATACGGTCTGTATCAAGAAAACTGCCGGCATAAGGGGTGAAAACACTTAAAGAGCGGCCAGACAAACCAGAAAAAGCCGGTGTTGTTACCTCTTGGGTAGCTGGCAGCTGATAAACGGTGAGCGGGTCGGACTTGGGAAGAATTGAGCATGCGCCGAGTAATGAAACCAGCGATGCTATTATGATGCATCTGGATTGCCTTCTCATGGCTTGAACTCCTTGATTTGATTGCCGTGCAACAGATACGCGGAAGGATTTTCTTTAAGTTGACGGATAATGCCCTGTAAATCGAGCCTGTAAATAAAACTGTGTAAACCGTCTATCATTACCCCATACAGGGAAAAGGATAGATTACATGGATAAAAAGAAACTGGAAGCATTCGCCCGGGAAGCAGCCAAAGGCTTGAAGACCGAA
>Ga0265293_10001073_pt1 | contig 61370 bp, 59 predicted proteins | sample Munlanlewell138R_FD_192505 | JGI IMG/M metagenome (GOLD analysis project Ga0265293, IMG submission 192505) | Leachate microbial communities from a municipal landfill in Southern Ontario, Canada - Leachate well 138R | ecosystem: Engineered > Solid waste > Landfill > Unclassified | place: Canada...
TATACTCCACCCATAACGTTTGGAATGACAAACATAGCTATTAAAAAAACAATTATTATAATTACTATTGTTGCTAATAATTCTACTAATGTAAAACCTGATTTCTTTTTATTCATAAGCTGCCTCCGAATCTCATTTTTATTTTGTTCTCTAATAATTATACCATACCTTAATAATAATATAAAACCCACATTTTGAATGTAGGTTTCTTTAAATAAATTATTTTTCTCTGTATTTTAGTATTAATTGTTTTTGATTTTCTAATGGTTCTATTTCTTTATCATAACCCAATATATTCATTATTTTTTTAATATCATGTTCATCGTAATTTGAAAGATCTATATCAAGAACATCCCCAATTGCTTTAATGGTTGAGTTATGTTTTTTATCAATTGCTCTGATTTTTCTTCTTATTTGATATAATTCCTTTTTTGCAAGTTCATTTTTAGCACTTTCTTCAGTCAAATCTAAAGCCTTAGTCATTTCAACTGCAATATCAGTGTTTTCACGACGATCAACAGATCTAATTTTATTTTTCTTTTCGTCTTCAATTATTGTTATATTGTTTTTACCAACATAACCTTTGTTTTTGTCAATTAAGTACACACTATGACCTTGTCTTTGACCTAAATAAAGATTGGAGTAATGCCAATTTTCAATACCCGTTAAAGAAGCTGTCCTTATAACTGTTACTTTATCAAACTTATTTTCTGAATCTTGATGAATATGACCTGCAAAAACATACACATTTTGAGCACGATTATATTCTTCAGGAAATTGATATTTTATTGATTCTGCTAAATCCTTATCTTTTAAGTTTTTACCTTCTGGGCTTTTACCATGTGAGAATACAATTAAATTTTTTCCGTATTCATAACAAGTTGTATATCTTAAATCCTTATACGTGAATGACACATCAATTTTTGGATCTTGTGTTAAATTATATATGTCATAAATATTAGTGAATAAACTGAAACTTGATTTTTCATCATGGTTACCTGGATTTCCTTTTATAACTATTTTATCAAATTGTTGTTTTAAAGTTTCAATCATTCTTAAATACCCAATTTTGCCCCATAAATAAACTTCTTTAAAACGACTATCATTATATTGTGGTGTTCCAGCAGTTGTTTTATCATCAACAGTATCGCTATTGTAATAATCATTACCTACTCCAAGAATAAGTGAAGAAGCTTTATGCTTTTTTTGATATTCCATAATTTCTAGTGTTGTTTTTTTAATCCTCCACATTGCTTGTTTAGTAGAATAATCTTCAAAATCAACAACTGATCCTAATTTGCCCAAATGTAATTCAAGGCCTGGACATACCATGATTAAATCTTCATCAACAATATTTTCATTAACCTTTTTACGGCTTTTTTGTTTTTCTTCAAACATGTCAAACGGCGTAATTCTTCTAGTTTTCAAAAAGTTATCTAACCATTCATCACATTCTTCTTTAGTATAATAAAGAATTTCTTTTTTTCTTTTTGCGATTGACACACTAAATTTTTCGTTTAATATAACTTCAACTGATTTTTCACCAGCACTGTTTTCTACTTTTACTGGAGTTGTCCAAGCTCCGCTTGTTATTTTTGTCACTTCGTAAAGACCCGGGTTAAATCCCAAATAGGTAAGTAAGAATACATCATCACTTATTTTATTCATAATTTTTTTTCGAATTAATTCTTTAGAATCTTTTTCAATATCAATATCAAAAACTGGTATATAATCTTCTTTAGGGATTGATATCGTTCTAACAATTGTATCAGTAGTTAACTTAAAATCTGCATCTTCTTCTTTAGGTTCATCGAAGTCTTTAACTTCAACTTTTTTAGTTAATTTATCTGTTAATTTACAATAATCAAATAATAACTGTGTGTTAATTGAACCAATTGCTATTTTATTTGCTTGTGCTCCAAGTGTTGTAGGTGTTATTTCTTGTTTTTCTATTTCAAAATATATTCTTGCACCATCGGACCAAGTCTTAATCAAACCTTGATTTTTAAGTAGTTTAAGGTACATTATTAATGTTAAATTATAATCGATTTTCAAATGAATCACTCCTTCTAAAGACAAAAAAATAGAGCGACAAAAAAGTCCTCTATTTTTTTATGATATCCCCATTAATACTTCTAATGTTCTCTTTACTTCCATGTAATCACCTTACACATTGATTGTAACATTTAAAGAACATTTTTGCAACCCCAATTTATAAATAAAAGGATTAGAAAATTTCTATAACTTTAACATTATATTTTCCGTTTTGACTATCAACTGTTGCTACATCACCAACTGATAATCCTGTAATAGCTTTAGCAATAGGTGATTCATTTGATATCTTATTTTTAAATGGATCTGCTTCCTTATTTCCAACGATTGAATAAATATCGACATCTCCATCTTCTAAATATTCTAATTTAACACGGTTTCCAATAGCTACTTTGTCAGTTTTAACTGCTTCAACAATAATTGCTTGTTCAAGAGTAGCTTCTATTTCTTGAATCTTTCCTTCAATCATTGCTTGTTCATTTCTTGCAGAATCATATTCAGCATTTTCACTTAAATCACCTAAAGATCTTGCTTCTTTCAAAGATTCTATAACTTCCGGTCTTTTTTCCAATTTAAGATATTCTAATTCTTTTTTCATATCTTCAAAACCAGATTTTGTTAAATATATTTCTTTTGTATTCATAATAATCACCTCTTCAATTTAAACTTAACACATGATACTATAATTAACATTATTTGTCAACTTTTATTTTTAATATTTTTTTCTAATTAAATTATCTGGAAAAACTTGATTATCAATTTTAATTTTAACAATTTGTAAAGGATGTCTTACAACATCAATAGACTCACCATAATCATCGATTATTTCTTCGATAACAGTTGTTATTGTATCTATGCTCGGACCAAATATTTCAACTTTATCACCAATTTTAAAATAATTTCTTTGTTCGACTGTAGCCATTTTTGTTTTTAAATCGTAGTGTTTTATAACACCTAAAAAATCTTGATTAGAAATCTCTTCACGCCCAATGTAGTATTGATATTCCTTATTGCAAGTAGTATCAAAAAATTGATCAATTGATTCTCTATTAGCGCAATTATTTAATATTTTTTCATATTCTTTATTATATTGATAATTTTCTGGATTATTCCAATATTCATCAATAACTTTTCGATATGTACTAACAACTGTTGCAATATAATAAATAGAACGCATTCTTCCTTCTATTTTAAAAGACGCGATACCAATATCCATCATTTCTGGTATATGTTTTAGCATAACTAAATCTTTAGTACAAAAAGTAAAATCCTTTTCTGATTCAATTGGATTATTATTTTCATCTTTAAGATCAAACTCCCAACGACATATTTGACTGCATCCACCGCGATTTGCATCTCTCGCTGTTAAAAAATTAGATAAAACACAACGACCACTCATTGAAGCACACATTGCTCCATGAATAAATGTTTCAATTTCAATATCAACATTATTTGTTATATCAATTAAATCTTCTCTACTAGTTTCTCTAGCCATAACAATTCTAGTAATACCTTGGTTTTTCCAAAAGGTTACTGCTTCTCTATTAAGAGTTGACTGTTGAGTTGATAAATGTACTTCTAAGTTAGTATTTTTAATAGCGACATCAATAACCGTTGGGTCACCAACAATAATTGCATCAACATTGGCTTTTTCTAAATCTTTTAAATAGGATAATAATTGTGCAGACTCTTGATTGTGAAGGATAATGTTAACTGTAACATAAACTTTTTTACCTAAATTATGGGCATAAGTTGTCGCTTCTTTAATTTCTTCAATTGTAAAATTAGTGGCGTTAGCTCTAAGTCCAAACATAGAACCACCAATATACACTGCGTCAGCACCATAGTTTAAAGCCCATTTTAATCTCATCATATCTCCAGCAGGGGCTAAAAGTTCTGGTTTTTTTCTTTCTTTAATCATTTTTCTTCACCTTATATACTGTTTCTTTATATAAAAATCCTTTATCCACATTATCAAACATATCAAATATCTTATTATCTAGTTCATCAACATTTTCTTTGTCTGAACTATTAAACATTTCAACAATATCAGCAAATTTTTGATCATCAATTAAAAAACTATTTAAAAGAATATAATCTAATCCTGATTCTTTTAATTCAATTGTTTCTGCTAATCCATTTATTATATTTCCAGAATATACAAATGTTCCATTATTATCATCAATTAACGGATATTTTTTCCCTTCTTTTTCCATATAGTAATTATTAGTATTCTTTTCATGATTAAAATATTCTAAATAATTATTAACAAGGTGTCTAAATGAAGCAAACATTGGTAAATACCCGAAAACTGGTAAAATCAACGACATTTTAGTATTTTTAACAATATCCTTTACTTCATCTAATGTAATTTCAGTCGATAATAAGCCGTATTTAACACCCAAACTATTATAGTAGTTACAAGTATCATAGTTAGTTGCAAAATGCTCTTGAGACCACACTAAATCGTATTTCAATTGGCGTTTTTTCCACAGATTAAGAACTGCCATATCATAATATAATACACCATCAATTTTCATATCATTTAATTTTAACATTGTTTCTTCTAATAATTCTAAATTATTGTTTTTAATATTCATATTTAAAGAAATAAAAACTTTTTTCTTATTATTGTTTAAAAATTTAACTATTTCTTCAACTTCATCAATTGTATAATAAGTCGGTAAGTTAATACTTAAATTTTCAATTCCTATTAAAAAAGCATCACTTTTACTTATTAAATTATCAATCATTTTTCGGTTTTTAGGAATAACCATTATTTTAGTCATATAACACCTCATCTAAAATCTAAAAAAGTAGTAAAACTACTTACTTCTTTTACTTATACTTATACCATCACCAATCTCAATGAAATCAGTTGTAAATTCTTGACTGTTTTTTAAAAATTCAATATAGTTATTTATTTTTCTTACTAGTGCTTTCAAATTGCGACTAGCTATCTTATCAGGATTTTTAGTTAATCCATGAAAGTTAATATTATCAGAAATAATAAATCCATTATCACTTAAATTATCTTTAAACTTTTCAAAAAATTTAATATATTGTCCTTTAGCCGCATCTATAAATATTAAATCATACCTACCATCGACAGAGGCTTCAAAGGCATCAATATTAATTATATTAATTCTATCTTCTAAATTAAATTGCTTTATGTTTTTAATTGCTTCTAGATATCTTTTTTCATCACGTTCAATTGTTGTAATAAATATATTTTTATCAACTAAAGCCATTTTAATAGCAGAATATCCAATCGCACTACCTATTTCTAAAATTCTTTTGATTTTATTTTCTTCTATAAAGTTGGTAAGAAAATTAATTCCAATCTCCTCCATAATAGGAATGTTATTTGCTTTAGCATATTCTTCAATTTTATCCATTAAACATCACACCAATTATTTTCTGCTTCTAATCTACTTTTTGTTTTAAGATGATTTGTTTCATCATAGTTTAAATATGTTTTACCACTACAATCGGCGAGAAAATAATAATAATCATGTTTAGTAGGATTAGTAACTGCTTCAATAGATTCTATTCCAGGATTAGCTATAGGACTAATAGGAAGCCCTTGGACACAAGTACCACGTGTATTATAGTCATTGCAATCATTTAAATGACTTCCTAATCCATTAGTCCAATCATCCATTTTCGCTCCATAATAACCAGTTACGTCACTTCCTAGTGCCCATCCATCTTCTAAACGATTATAGAAAACACCTGCAACACTAGCTCTATCGTCACTAGTTGCACCTTCTAATTCAACAATAGACGCAAATGTCAAAAACTCATGAACAGTAAAATCTGATTTTTCAATAGATTCTTTAAATGGTTTTAACTGTTTATCCATATCATCAAGCATTGCTTCAAAGATTTCTTCTACCGTTACATCCTTATTTGAAAATTCATAAGTGTTAGGAAACAAATAACCTTCTAATGAGTAATAAATTTTATCATTTTTGATTTCCTCGCTTAAAAACCAATATTTATTTATTAATTTATCTAAATATTCTTCATCTTTTAAAAGATTAAATACATCATCTTCCGTATTATTGGTATTTTCACTAATAATACTTGATAATTTTCGCATGTTTAAACCTTCTTTAAAAGTAATTGAAATATTTTCAGGACTACTTTTACACCCCATACTTAGAGTGTCAACGATTCCTTTTACTCCCATGTTTTCACTTAAATAATAAGTACAAGCTTCTAAAGGTTTAGGACTATTAATTTTAATATAAATTTTATAAAACAAAGATGATTTAATAAATTTGTTTTCTTTTAATAGTGAGTCAATTGTTAAATATGATTCACCACTAGCAACTTCAAATTCTTTTTTTCCACTATCCTTACTTACTGGTCTTATATTATAAACATAAATACCAAATAAGATAATTAGAGCAACAATGCAAATGGTACTACCTACTACAATTATTTTATTTTTATCCATCGATTAAAAATGAGCTTATTGCTCATTTCCTTCGCTTTTTAATTTAGTTTCTTCTTGGATTTCATTGAAAATTGTTTCAATAATTTTCCATTCTTTATCACTTTCAATTGGTTGTAGGATACCTTCATTATCATCTGGGTTGTAGATTGCTGCAAAAACTTTAGTATTTCCTTCCTCATCTATTGTGTTATCGGTATAAACCATATAGTTTTTACTAGTTTCATCAGATTCAAAAGTAAATAATGCTTCGCACTCAACTTCTACTCCTTCATCGTTAATTATTTTAAATGTCATTTTTTCATTTTCCATATTATCTTCCTTTCATCTTATCTAAATAAGTTTGCAATATTATTGAAGCAGCTAAGCCATCAATATGTTTTTTCCTTTTTTTCCTAGACATATTAGCTTCTAACATATAGTTATTAGCCTCTATCGTTGATCTTCTTTCATCTTGGAGTATAACTTCGAGATTTACATATTTTTCCAGTTTTTCTTTAAACATTATGGTCTCTTCAGCACGACTACCAATTGTATTATTCATGTTTTTAGGGAACCCTAAAATAATTTTGTCGATTTTTTCTTCAACAATTATTTTTTTTAATTTTGGCAGCAATGAATCATATTCTTCTTCTGCAAACCTTAATGTTATTATTGGATTGGCAATAGTTGCAGTCAAATCTGATATTGCAATACCTAATGTTCTTGTGCCTAAATCAAGTCCTAAATAACGCATATTATTTATAACTTCTTATTAAACATTCAAGAATTTCAGTTCTATCAAATTTAGTAATTTTATTTCTAGCCTCTTTATGACTAGAAATATAACCAGGATCACCACTCATCAAATATCCAACTATTTGATCAATTGGATTGTATCCTCGTTCTTCTAATATTTCAATAACTTCACGGATTGTTTCACCAATCAAAGCATCTTGAAACGTATCACTTTCATATATTTTGGTTTTTGACATAATATCACTCCCCTATAAATACACCAATATTTTATCATTGTTTGGTATTTTTTACAACTATTTTCACTTTTTCTATAATATTGTCAAGTTCAACGGTGGTCGTTCCGCCACCTTGTGCATAGACCTTACTTCCACCACCGCTACCATTTGATTTAATAGCAGCATTTTTAACAATACTACCACAGTCTATGACATCTTTTAAAATATCGCTAGAACGTGCTATAAAGTTAACATTATCCCCATTTTTATTGGCAATAAATATAAAACTATTATTCAGTTGATTAGTTAATTCTGCAATTATTTCTTTAATAATACTTAATTCATAATTTTCGACAATCATGATAATGGTATTGATTCCATTTATATCTTCAACTTTATTTAGGAATGTACTTAAATCCGATATTGCTTTTTGAACTTTAAGATCTGAATATTCTTTTTCTAAAATTTGAACTTGTTTCTTTACTTGTTCAAGTTCATTTCGATTAGTAATTATATCGTTATAACTTGTTGGTTTGTCATGGTTAATGTCGATATTAAAACTTAAAACTATTTCTTCTTTCAAAGCATCTTCAACTATTTTTTTAGATTTAATTAGTAATTTTATCATACTATCATTATAAGGTTTTATAGCATCAAACAATTCTTTTTCTATATTGCTCCCTGTTGCAGCTTCTATTCTATATACATTATTTCCTTTAGATTCAATATTCTTAATAGCAAATCTTTCAATATCAGAAACATTTTTAACATGAGTTCCCCCACATAATTCTACTGAATCGGAAATAGTTAAAACTCTAACTGTATCACCATATTTTTCTTCAAACAAAGCGGTAGCACCTTTTTTAACCGCTTCATCTAAACTCATAATTTCAGTAGTTGTTGGGGCATTTGTTTTTATTCTTTCATTAACTAATGATTCTACTTTATTCACTTCGTCATCGCTTATTTTATTATCATAAGTAAAATCAAAACGTAACGTTTTATCATCAACTCTTGAACCTGCTTGATGAACATCGTTTCCTAAAACTTCACGTAATGATTTTTGTAATAGATGAGCGGCACTGTGGTTTTTTCTTGTATTGTTGCGAATTTCTTCATTAACTGTTGCCACTACAATATCTCCAATATTTAATTTTTCATCAAAAATAATATGGTGGAACACTTGACCATTCGTACCCTTAAATAAATCTAAAACTTCAACTTCTTTATTATTTATTAGTATGGTTCCTTTGTCAGATACTTGTCCTCCAGATTCTACATAAAACGGAGTCTTTTCTAAAACAATATAACCATCATTTGCTAATGTATCAACAATTTTTTGACCATCAAATAGTCCAATAATTTTGGTTTCTATTTTCGTTAAATTGTAACCTACAAATTCACTTTTTTTATTAAATTTCATCAAATCTTCGTTTTGAATATTCATGCTACTAACATCAACTCTTGATGAACGAGCCATTTCTTGTTGTTTTTTCATACTAGCATCAAATTCTTCTTTTGAAATGGTAAACCCTTGCTCAGTAGCAGTTTCAAGTGTTAATTCATATGGAAATCCATAAGTATCATACAGTTTAAATGCATCTTCACCACTTATGGTTTTAGTAGTACTACCTTTAATTAATTCATTAAGCTTCTTTTCACCTTCAATTAAAGTCTTATGGAATAATTGTTCCTCTTTTTTTATTTTTTCCATAACTTTTTGTTCATACTCTTTTAAATATGAATAATGATTTTTCATGTTTTCAACAACGGTAGGGACAAGTTTATACATAAAAGGTTCTTCAATGCTTAGCTTTTTGCCGTGGCGAACTGAACGTCTTAACAGTCTTCTTAATACATAGTCACGACCAGTATTTCCAAAACTTGCACCATCTGATAGAGCGAAAGTAAGCGTTCTTATATGATCAGCAATTACTTTAAAAGACATCTCGCCTTTATATTTAATATTACTTATTTTTTCAACGTGTTTTATTATCGGAATAAACAAATCAGTATCGTAAATAGTATCAACATCTTGTAAAATGGTTAGCATTCTTTCTAGCCCCATTCCAGTATCAATGTTTTTACTAGGTAATTCTTTATAATTTTCACGACTAACGTTTTCTTCAGCGTTATACATACTAAAAACGTTATTCCAAATTTCAATATAACGATCATTTTCAATATCTTCAACTAATAGTTTAATTCCTATTTTTTGTGGATCATATTCTTCTCCACGATCATAAAAAATTTCACTATCAGGGCCACTTGGACCAGGTCCAATCTCCCAATAATTATCTTCTAGTCTAATAATGTGATTTTCACTAACGCCAACATTCTTCCACGCTTCATAAGCTTCTTCATCAGTTGGGTATATAGTTACGTATAATTTATTTGGATCAAACCCTAGCCATTTGTCACTTGTAAGGAATTCCCATGACCAAGTAATTGCTTCTTTTATAAAATAATCGCCAATCGAGAAGTTTCCTAACATTTCAAAAAATGTTGCATGACGAGCAGTTTTCCCTACATTTTCAATATCATTTGTTCTTATACACTTTTGGCTACTAGCCATTCTTCTATTGTTTGGAACTACACTACCGTCAAAATATTTTTTAAGCGGTGTAACACCAGCATTAATCCAAAGTAAAGTCGAATCATTTATTGGAACTAAAGGAGCACTTGGAATAATGTCATGCTCTTTAGACATCCAAAAATCAAACCACATTTGTCGCATTTGATTATGAGTTAATCTTTTTTCAGTTGAACTTTCCACATTATTCACTTTTCCTTTCTCTATAATTTCCTGTTTTAACCTCTTTTAATAACAAGGTTGATTCAATTATTTCTCTTGTTTTTGTTTCTAAATCTGATAATTCTTTGTTGTTATTAATAACATAGTCATGTTTATCATAACCATCTAAAGCTTTTTCAGAAAGATGTTGTTGCTGTTGTTCTGTTAAACTACTTTCACCAATAGGACGAATAACTGATATAGATATTACATCTTTGAAATGTTCCTTAGGAAGTTCTATCTCCTCTTTATATCTTGCATCACTAATTGTGATAACATCGAAAAAGTTGGAATAAACTTTTATGTCAGAAATCATTCTTTTAACAAAAAACATTTCGTCAATTTGTTGCCTAATTACTTCTGTTCCTAATTGTTGAAGTAGCGTACGAGGTTTTGTTTCATCACTACCATCCCAGTCACTTATTCTTCTAGCATATTCTTTTATATGTGAACTGTATTGTAAATTAATATATTTTAAATTATTTTCTTCACAAACAGTTTTTATCACTTTTGCAACAGTGTCTTTACCACTTCGAGCTTTTCCTGATAATATATATATTTTGGGTTGTTCCTTTTTCAAATCCATAAATACCTCCTGTTATTCATCAATTTTTATTATTTCAAACTTTTCATTAACAAAACTAAAAATCGACTTTGTTATTGACATCACAGGTGTTGCTAAAATCATTCCTAAAACACCCCAATAATAACCAAATACTAACAATCCTAACATAATAGTAACAGGATGTAGTTTTAGCATTTTACTCATTAATATTGGTTGTAATAAATTGCTTTCAACAAATTGAACGGCAACAACAATAATAAGTACCATTACACCAATTTTAGGATCTTGTGAAAGTCCTACCACAACAGCCGGAATTCCTCCAAGATATGGACCAATATAAGGAATAATATTAGTTATCCCGCAAAAAAATCCAAATAATAAGGCACCTTTTAATCCGACGGCATAGAATCCAATTGTGCTAAAAACAAAGATAACAATTGCTGCCAACAAAGTACCTTGAACAAACTTACGCATTGAAGTGTTTATTTCGTTTATTAAATCTCTCGTATCATTTCTAAATTTATTAGGTAAGAAAGTTATTATTGTATCATTAAAATTATCAAAACTTATTAATAAATAAAAACCAATAACTAAACCTATAACAAAAACACCAAGTCCTGAGAAAAATGATCTGAAAAAATTAACTAATGAACCAGGTAAAGTGCTTGGTAGCTCATTACCAATTCTTTCAATAGAAGCAAACATTTCTGCCTTAACTACTGATAAATCCAAATCACTAATTTTTCCTAATTTATCAAATGCTGTATCAATCCATAATGTAAAAGTTTCAAAAATAGATGGTATGGTTTTTGCAAAATCATTAACTTGCTCAATTATAATTGGTATAATAGCACTTAAAGTTATAACTAAAATGATTATTATTAAAACATAGGAAATTGTTGCTCCCCATCCTCTTTTAATCCCTTTTTTATTTAAGTATTTTACAAACGGATCAAATAACCAGGCCACGAATAGCCCAATAAATAGCGGACTTAATATTTCAAGTATTTTTAAAAGAATAGGAAATATATGAAGTTCTTTTAATAGCACCATTGTTGCATAAACCCCAAGGATAATCACAAAGAAATATACAATCCCCAGAATTTTTTTACCTAAAAATATAATATCATTTAAACTTTGAACATCTAATTCTTTTTGTTCTTTTTTCTTTCCAAACATAATATTCTCCTTCTAATATACTCTATAACGACTACTAAACCATACTCCAGCTGGAGGGAAATTAATTAAACCAACCGGATTAATAGCATAACTTCCAAAACTCCAGAAATCTTGACCATATACACCATTAGCGATTGCAAAGTGTAAATGTGGTCCGGTTGTACATCGATCATTTCCACCGGCATATCCACCAACTGTCCCTAATACAGTATCTTTTGTAACATTTTGATGAAGTCCAACTCTAATGCTTGCCATATGCATATATCTTGATGCATATGATTTACCATTTATTTTATGCTGGATAGTTACATAATTTCCACCACAAGTTGAACCCCAAGTTATATCAACGACTAATCCGGCAGCTGTAGAATAAATGTTTTCACCAGCTATTCCACCAATGTCGATTGCGTTGTGACCGCCGTAACATCCCCAACCACAAGTTATTAAGCCTTGTAATGTTGGCCTTGCAAATGAAACGTCGCTGTTAACTCTAGAACATTCGCTCAAAACATCATTTGGCTTACAACCTAATTTTTCATAATTTTTTATTGTTTTTTTTGCATCAGCAATTTCTTCTGATAATGACATTGAATTTTTATTCAAAGAATATACACGGTCCCCTAATTTTATTTGCTCACTAGATAATTCTCTTCTTTTAACTTGTGCATTTTTTTGCTGAGCAGCCAATTCTTTAGTTTTCTTTTCTTGTTGAATAATCATGTTATTCATATCATCAATCATTTGATTATTATATTTTGTTAGTTGTTCAACAACTGCTAATCGATAAATAAAATCAGTCATACTAGATGCACCGAAAGCATATTCTAAGTACATGTTTTCACCGGTAGACAATTGAAAAAATTTCATCAATTCCTTAATTTCTTTATCTTTAGAAGCAATATTTTCATTTAATTTAACAATTTCTTTTTCGGTTTTAACAATAGCCGCACCAATTGCTACAACTTCCTTATCAAGCCTTACAATATTTTGTTCTATCTGATTTATTTTACTTTTAGTTAAACTTTTATCATTATTAACTCTTTTTAATTCTTCTTCAACTTTTAATAATTCATTATATAATTCACGTAAGGTTTTGTTTTCATTATTATTTGCCAAAACATTAGTAGGAACTGCAAACAAAGGTATTAAGAAAACCATTATTAATGCTATATAGCTTAGTTTTTTTATCATCATACCACCTCATGTTAACATTATATCAAAATAATTAATAAATTACTATTGGACTTTACATAAAATACTATAAAAAAAGAATAAGACAACACCTTATTCTAAACAGTCATTAATTCTTGTTCTTTGACCTTTAATTTATCTTCGATAGCTTTATTATATTTATTAATTAGTTCTTGTATCTCATCAATTCCGTTTTTAATATCATCTTCTGAAATTTCTAATTTTTTAATTTTGTTATTACCGTCTTGTCTAGCATTTCTAAGTGCTACTTTACAATCTTCAGCCATTACTTTAACTTGTTTAACAAATTCTTTTCTTGTTTGTTCTGTTAAAACCGGGATATTTAAGATGATTATTTCACCATTATTATTAGGAGTTAACCCTACATTAGCTTCATATATAGCTTTTTCAATATCACCTAAAGTTGTACGATCAAATGGTTTTATACATAATTGTCTAGCTTCTGGAATGGAAATAGTTGCTAATTGTTTTAATGGAGTAGGTGTTCCATAATATGTTACCATAACACCATCTAAAATAGCAGGATTAGCACGACCAGCACGAACATTAACAAAACGTGCCTCCATAGTTTCAATCGAATTTAACATTTTTTCTTCGGTTTCAAGTATTATATCGTCCATAATTACATCCTTTCATCTATTATATTATAATACATTATACATTTATTATCAATATATTTTTTAATTTTATCGCTATAATCAATCTCTAGATAAATCACAAATAATTATACCTTATATCCATTTACATATATATAACAAATAAAAACATACTTTTTAAAAAGTATGTTTTTATAGCGTTTATATTATTTTAAATATTTTCTGATTTTTTTAAATTGATTGTCATCTTCTAAATCAGTCTTTTTTAATGACTCAAATAATTTCTTTTGGTCTTTAGTTAACTTGTTAGGAATTACTACCTTTAGAATAACATACATATCACCTTTATTATGATAATTAACATCTTCTATTCCTTTTCCTTTTAAACGGTGTTTATCATTTGTTTCACTACCAGCAGGTATTGTTAACTTAACATTCCCCATTAGAGTTGGAACATCTATCTTCGTTCCTAATACCGCATCAGTGATTGTAATTGGTAATTCAATATAAACATCATTACCATTTCGTTCGAAAATCGGATGTTTTTCAACAATAAATTCCAAGTACACGTCACCATTTGGACCACCATTAGTTCCCGCTTCACCTTTACCTGGAATTCTTAGTTGATTACCATTATCAACACCAGCTGGTATCTTAACCTCAATTGTTTTTGATTCAATCTTTTTACCTGTACCACGACATGTATTACATTTTTTTTCGTATGTAACACCTTTGCCTTGACAAGTACTACAAGTAGTTCTTGTCATAAATGATCCAAGAATTGTTCTTTGTTCAGCTGTTAATTGACCACTACCATGACACGTTGGACAAGTTTTTTCATCATGTCCACCACGACCACGACAATCACCACAATCTTCAGATACATTTAATTTAATTGTCTTCTTAGTCCCAAAAACAGCTTCTTCAAAGGTCAATCGCATTTCCATTAACGAATCACGACCTTTTCTTGAACGATTACCAGTGCTACCTCGTCCCCCAGAAAAGAAATCACCAAATCCTGAATTACCAAAGATATCTCCAAAAATATCTGAAAAGTCAAAGTTAGAAAAATCAAATCCTTGGGCTCCACCATTACCAGAGAAAGCATTATGTCCAAATTGATCATATTGTTTTCGCTTACCTTCATCGCTTAAAATTGCATAAGCTTCTTGAGCTTCCTTGAATTTTTCGGCGGCATTTGGTTCTTTTGATACATCTGGATGATAAAGTTTTGCTAATTTTCTAAAAGAACTCTTTATTTCATTTAATGTGGCGTCTTTACTTACGCCTAAGATTTCATAATAATCTCTTTTGTTCACTTCTCCACCTACTTCCTAGTTATTTCTTAAATCGATAAATTGATTTATAATGTCATCAAACAGAGAAATTGCTGATTCAATAACTTTAGATTCTGACATATCAACACCCGCTATTTTTAATAGTTCGACCGGATAGTCTCTTCCACCAGTTTTTAAAAATTCTAAATAGTTTTCAACAGCATTTGGCTTGCCAGAAGTAATATCTTTAACAATGGCACACGCTGCTGACAACCCAGTTGCATATTGATAAACATAAAAATTCATGTAGAAATGCGGAATTCTCGCCCACTCATATTTAATTTCATCATTTACTAATACGTTTTTTCCAAAATATTTTTCGTTTAAATCATAATATATTTTTGACAATAACTCATGCGTTAATATTTCATTGTTGTTGGCACGATTGTATATATCTAATTCAAATTCCGCAAACATCGTTTGACGATATAGTGTGCTTTTGAAAAGATCCATCATGTTATTTAAAATACCTAATTTTTCATCTCTATCATTAGTTGTTTCAAGCATATAATTATATAATAACAATTCGTTAACAATTGATGCTACTTCAGCTACAAAAATCTTGTAATCTGAATCTTGATATTCATTGTTTTTCCGTGAATATAAACTATGAATTGAATGCCCTAGTTCATGAGCAAGTGTTGAAACATCATCAATTCGATCCTGATAATTTAGTAAAATGTATGGATTACTATCGTAACATCCCCAAGAGTAAGCCCCACTTTTTTTCCCTGTATTAGGATATATATCAATCCATTTTTCAGTGAACGCTCTATTTAAATCATTAAGATAGTTTTCCCCTAACACTTTTAAAGCTTTGTTAATAAGCTCTTTTGCATTATCAAAATTGTATGTTTTTTTTAATTCTCCAACAATTGGAACATGAACATCATATAAAGTTAACTCATCTACTTCTAAACATTCTTTTTTTAATTGATAATATTTATGAAGAACATCTAATTTTTCATTAACAACTTTTATCAAGTTGTTATAAATTTTAGAATCAATATTACCACCAAACAAAGACATTTCTAATGCATTTTCAAACCCTCTAATATTAGCAATAGTATTATTTCTTTCAACTTCACCTGACAAAGTTTTAGCCAAAGTGTTTTTTATGCTTTCATAACCTTTATATAAAGTTAAAAATGCATTTTTTCTAACTTCCCTATTATGGGATTCAATATATTTAGAATAATTACTATTAGTAAGTTCAACTAAGTGTCCATCCTCATCGCTAATTGTTCCAAATATAAGATCTGAATTTCTTGCCAAAGTTGCAATATCGTCAGACAATCCCAAAACATTAGATAATTTAGACAATATTTTTTCTTCATTATCAGTTAATGTATATCTTTTAGAACGATAAATTTCTGTAATCATACGCTTATAATTAGATAATTTAGGAACTTCTAAAATATATTTAGCAACCACTTCATAATCACCATTAAGTAATTCTGGGACAACAAAGGATGTTGTTTCGGATACTGTTACTGCTAAATTATCAATTTCACCTTTTAGTTTTTGATAATAAGTATTTCCAGTATCTTCATCACTTCGCATATACGCATATACATAAAGTTTTGATAATATTCTCTCTATGTTCATTTGATCATCTAATGTATTAAGCAATGTTTCGGCATTATTTAAAATATTTCCCTTATATTTAGAAAAATTTAAAACTTGTTCTGATAACTTATTATATTCGTTATACCAATCATTATCATTTTTATATATTAGCGATAAATCCCACTTACAACTTTCTTCAATCATATCTCTCGAATTTTGTTTTATAGGCATTTTTTCTCCTTTTCAATAGTAGAATGTAGAAGTCCATTAGACTTCTACATTTATTGTTTTATTTTTCTTCAAATTCGGCATCAACAACATTGTCGTTTTTTGATTCCTCAGTATTGTTTTCTGCTTCAGTTTGTTCATTACTTGCTTGAGCTTTTTTAGCTTCTTCTTCATAAACTTTTGTTGCCAATTTCATAGCAGTTTCATTTAATTTATCACGTTTTGATTTAATATCTTCAATGTCTTCTTTTCCTAATGCTTCACGAAGTTCGCCAATTTCTTTTTCGGCTGCTTCTTTATCACTTTTATCAACTTTTTCGCCTAAATCTTTAATAGCTTTTTCAGTAGCAAAAATTAATTGTTCACTTTCGTTTATTAAATCTGCTTCTTCTTTTCGTTTTAAATCTGCTTCTTTATTCGCTTCAGCTTCCTTAACCATTTTATCTATTTCTTCATCACTTAATGCACCAGAAGAAGTAATCGTAATAGATTGTTCTTTATTAGTGCCTAAATCTTTAGCTTTAACATTAACAATACCATTGGCATCAATATCAAACGTTACTTCGATTTGTGGTATACCACGAGGTGCTGGCGGGATATTTGTTAATTGAAATCTTCCTAATGTTTTATTATCAATGGCCATTGATCTTTCACCTTGTAAAACATGAATATCAACAGCTGGTTGATTATCAGCAGCAGTTGAAAACACTTGACTTTTACTTGTTGGAATAGTTGTATTTCTTGGAATTAATACAGTTGTTACTCCGCCTAAAGTTTCAATACCAAGTGATAATGGTGTAACGTCAAGTAAAACAACATCAGCTACATCACCTGCTAGAACTCCTGCTTGAATAGCGGCTCCCATTGCTACAACTTCATCAGGATTAACTCCTTTACTTGGTTCTTTTCCTAGTTCTTTAGTTATAATTTCTTGTACTCTTGGAATACGTGTTGAACCACCAACCAATATAACTTTATCTATATCACTAGCTTTTAATCCTGCATCTTTTAATGCATTACGAACTGGAGTTAATGTAGAATCAATTAAATCACTAGTTATTTCTTCAAATTTTGCTCTTGTCAATGACATTTCTAAATGAACTGGTCCATTTTCTCCTTGTGAAATAAATGGTAATGATATTTGTGTTGATGTAATACCACTTAATTCTTTTTTAGCTTTTTCAGCAGCATCTCTTACACGTTGCATAGCCATTTTATCTTTAGATAAATCAATTCCATTTTCTTTTTTAAAGTCAGCAACCAAATAATCCATAATTCGGTTATCAAAGTCATCTCCACCTAAACGATTATTACCGCTAGTTGATAAAACTTCAAATACACCATCTCCTAATTCAAGAATTGAAACATCGAAAGTTCCACCACCTAAATCATATACTAATATTTGTTCTGTTTTATCTGTTTTATCAAGTCCATATGATAATGCTGCTGCTGTTGGTTCATTTATAATTCTTTCAACTTCTAAACCAGCAATTTTACCAGCATTTTTAGTTGCTTGGCGTTCAGCATCATTAAAATATGCTGGAACTGTTATAACTGCTTTACTTACTGTTGTTCCTAAATATGCTTCAGCTGTTTTCTTTAAATCAGCTAATATCATTGCACTTATTTCTTCTGGTGTATATTCACGACCATTAGCTTTTACTTTTTTATCACTACCAATTAATCTCTTAATTGATGATACCGTATCAGGGTTAGTAACTATTTGTCTTTTAGCTGCTTCCCCAACAATTATTTCGCCATTTTTAAAAGCGACTACCGATGGAGTAGTTCTTCCTCCTTCTGGATTTGTAATTATTTTAGCTTCTCCACCTTCATAAATACTTACACAACTATTAGTTGTTCCTAAATCAATACCTATTGTTTTACTCATATCTTTTTTCACCTTTCCTTATTCGCTTACCTTAACCATCGCTGGTCTGATAACTCTATCTTTTAATAAATAACCTTTTTGTAAAACTTCTACAACCATTCCTGGTTCCACACCTTCTACAACATCAGTCAAAACTGCTTGATGATAGGTCGGATCAAATGGTTTGTTTTTACCGTCAATATCAATAACTTCAAATTCTTTCATAGCATTTTTAAAATCCACGTAAATCATCTTAAATCCGGATAAAAACTTTGATACTTCATCTTCTAAATTGTCGTCATCCATATCAATTGCTCGTTCAAAGTTATCTAATACTGGAAGAATTCTTTTAACAATGTCTTCGTTAGCATATTTCATTATACGACTAACTTCTTCGTCTTTACGCTTTCTGTAATTAACAAGCTCAGCCTGTGAACGAAGGCTTTTTTCTTCCAATTCCTTTATTTGCTCTTCATATTTTTCTTTTTTCTTGTTTTTAGCTTTATCCTTTTTGCGTTCAACTTTTGGTTCTTCTTCATGACAATCACAATGATGTTCTTGATGATTATCATCTGAACAACAATCACATTCGTGAGTTTCTAAAGTTTCATCAACTTCTTTTTCCATTTCACTTTTCATTTTCACCCTCCTATGTTTTCTTTGATATATTCTAACAGAGCAAATACACGATCATATTCCATTCTTTTAGGTCCAATTATCGCAATTGTTCCAACTTCACCATTAACTTCAAATTTAGTTTTGATAACTCCAACGTCATCGTCAAATTCATTCTCGCTTCCAACATATATATTGATTCCGTTTTCTTCTTCTTTAATACTATTAATTAAATCGTGATCATCAAACTTTTTTAATATTTCACCAATTTTTACGGTATCGTTAAATTCTGGTTGTTTTAAAATATTACTTGTTCCGGTTATTCTTACGCTAGCCTCGTTTGAAAAATCACTAAAAGCGTTATAAAAGGCATTATATAATGTTTCGTATTGAGTGACATATTGAGAAATAATTGGTTTTATCTCATACTCTAATTTACTACTTATTTCTTCGATTGGCGTCCCTACAATTAATCTGTTAATTAATTCAATTGTTTTTTGGACTTCCTCAATGCTAACACTTGATTCAACAAAAATATTTTTGTTTTCAACATGACCTTTATCGGTTATAACAATGGCGACAATTCTATTTTTGTCTATTTGTATCGCTTCAACCTTACTCAAACGGTTATCTTTAGAAGCATTCCCTAAAATGATTGAAGTATAACTAGTCAACTCAGAAATTATTTCCATACTTCTTAATATCGCATCATTTAAAACTAATGATTTGTTATGAAAAATCGTTTGTAATTTTAACATATCTTCACCAGTTAATTTTTTAGGTTCCATGATATTATCAACATAATATCTATATCCCTTTTCACTAGGTATGCGACCTGAAGAAATATGTGTTTTTTCAATTAAACCTAAATCTTCTAATGTAGCCATTTCATTTCTTATAGTTGCACTTGAGCAGTCTAAATTATCACATAGAGAATTTGAACTAACAGCCTTTGCTGTCTTAATATGCTCCTCAACTATCAACTTCAGTAATGCGGCTTGTCTTTGACTTATCATAAATCACCTACCATTCTATTGGCACTCTCAACCTTTGAATGCTACTCTATTATACTATCATATTTTAGCAATGTCAATATATGACTGCTAATTTTATTATTTTTGATTTTTCGTTAATTATTCACAAATATTTGATATTATTTAAGTATCATAGTATAATTTTAATAGCAATAAAGGAGTGTCTAAAGTGAGCAAGAAACATGTAATAGAATTTTTTGAAAATAATAATTATAAAACTGATATAGTTAAATTAAACGATAGTTCAACAGTTTTAAAAGCTGCTAACGAACTTAAAGTAACAACAAATGAAATTGCTAAAACTCTAGCTTTCACATTAAAAAACAGTACAATTGTTATAATTATGAGTGGGGATTCTAAAGTTAACAATAAGAAATATAAAGACTATTTTGAAGAAAAAGCATCAATGGTGCCAGCAGATAAAGTGGAAGCTCTAACTAATCATCCAATTGGTGGTGTCTGTCCCTTCGGTTTAAAAGAAGGTGTTAAAATATATTTAGATTCATCTTTGAGACAACTGGATAACGTTTATCCGGCCGCCGGTGATTTTAATTTGGCACTCAAAATAAGTGTTAACGATTTAGCCAAAATAACTAAAGGAACTTGGATTGATGTTACTACCGCCAATGAGGGAGTTAAATAATGACCCAAAAAAGATTTAAAATGATAGACGAAAACTTTGTTTGCGAAAATTGCCATAGGGAAATTTTTAAATTAAAATATAGCGCTAGAGATCATTGTCCACATTGCCTATATTCTAAACACGTTGATATCTTTCCTGGGGATAGATTAAATGAATGTCACGGATTATTAGAACCAATCAAAATCGAAAAATTCAAAGACACATATAAAATCATTTATAAATGTCAAAAATGTCATTTAGAACACAAAAATATTATGGCTAAAGACGATGATATGAATTTGATTATATCTTTATCAATTAACATATAAAAACATCATAACTAATTGTCATGATGTTTTTTGTCGTTTTATATTATTTTAACCACTCAGTAACAAAAGGCAATAGTATTATAAAAATAATTAAAACAACGAATATTCCAACAATAAAGAATACACTTCGGTTATTGTTTAATTCTTTTTCAAGTTCATCATTTTCAATTGTTTTTTGTTGAGCTTCATGATCTTCAATATTTAATAATTCTGGATTATCCAAAACTTCTGTTTTTTCTAAAGTATTTACATTAAGTACTGGTTCTTCTAGTTCAGGATTAATTGGTGTTTCATCAGCACTAATATTCTCTGTTACAGGTTCTGTTTCTACCATTGATACCTCTTCTTGATTTAATTCAGCTGGTTGCACAGTAGCTTCAAAATTACCCATTTTATCTATTTCATTAAATTGAATATCTAATTGATTATCTTCTTTTGTATTATCAGTAAAATCCGATAACCAATCATTATCAACTATTTCTGGATTACTTTCTGTTTCTGTAAAATCATCAAGTATTTCAATCTCATCAAAAATTCCGTCTTTTTTATCCATGATATCATCACTCCTTATTTATAATTAAATTATAGCAAAAAAAAAGGAAAAAAGATAGTTTAATTATCAAATTGGCTTTTATATAAATTATAATAAAAGCCTTTTTGATCAATCAAATGAGCATGTTTTCCACTTTCGACTATTTCTCCATTATTAATAACAATTATTTTGTCAGACTTTTCAATTGTTGATAAGCGGTGGGCTATAACGAAACTTGTTTTACCTTCCATTAGCTTTTTCATTCCTTTTTGAATGGCAATTTCTGTTCTAGTATCAACATTACTAGTTGCTTCATCAAGAATTAAAATTTCATGATCAGCTAATATTGCTCTAGCAATTGATATTAATTGCCGTTGTCCTTGTGAAAAATTACTTCCTTCTTCTTCAACTTCTGAATAATAACCATCAGGTAATCTTCTAATAAAAGAATGGGCTTGTGATTTTTCACAGGCTTCAATTACTTCTTCTAAGGTCGCATCTAACTTACTATATCTAATATTATCAAAGACTGTACCTTTAAAAAGATGAGTGTCTTGTAAAACAATTCCAGTTGTTTTTCTTAAATCTGCTATTTTTATTTTACTTATATCTTTACCATCAATAGTAATAACACCAGAATTTAAATCATAAAATCTTGATAACAAATTAATAATAGTAGTTTTTCCAGCACCTGTTGGACCTACCAAGGCTATTTGTTCACCACTTTTAACTTTCAAATTAAAGTTTTTAAGAACTAATTCTTCTTTTAAATACCCAAAATTAACATTTTTAAACTCGACGTCACCTTTTATCTTATTAATCGATATAGCATCTTTAGCATCAGTTACTTCGATTGGATGATCAATGATATCATAAATTCTTTCGGCTCCAGCAATAGCAGATTGAATTGAAGAATAAATTGTTGCTAATTGAGTCACTGGACGATTAAACATTTTGGAGTAAGTTAAAAAGGCTAAAATACTACCAACAGTCGCTTTTCCATTAATAGTTAACAATGCTCCAACACTGATAAGTAAAATACTAGTGATGTTTCCAATAGCAATATTGGTAGGCATTATTAAACTAGAATATAATTGTGCTCTAATAGAGGCTTCTTTTAATCTTGAGTTATGAACCATAAATTTTTCAATTGATTCATCTTCTTTTCCATGACTTTTTACAACTTCAATTCCACTAATTCGTTCTTCGGCATAAGCATTAAGGCTTCCTAAAACATCTTGACGATCTTTATAATAACGACCTACTCTTTCACCGATTTTTAAAACAATAAAGAAAAATAAGGGAACAGTAATAATTGTTGTAAGTGCCAGTAACGGATTTATAATAAACATAATAATACCTACTCCAATAAGAATCAATACACTATTAATTACTTGAATTACAACGTCACTTAGAGTTTCACTAATAACAGTAATGTCATTGGTAAAACGACTCATTAAATCCCCTTTTTTATTTTTGTCAAAAAATTTAAGAGATAATTTTTCTAAATGATTAAACAAATCTCTTCTTAATTTATATAAGGCTCTTTCAGAGACAGAAACCATTAAAAAGCCGGATAAATAATTAAGTAATGATGTTAAAAAATAGACAATAGCCAGTAAAATAAGAAGTGTTTCTAAGCTTTGTAATTGACCTTGAGCAATAAATTCATCAATAGCTATCAAAATTAATACTGGACTTAAAACACTAATAATAGTTGATAAAACAACCATAATTATAACAACAATAATTGGTTTTTTTTCTTCCTGTAAATAATTCCATATTCTTTTTATTGTTTCTTTTGGTTTAGTAGCTTTATTATTATTTTTACCATTCCTAGTTCCAAACATCTAAACCACTTCCTTCGCAACTTGAGATTGATAAATGCTTTTATATATCGGATTGTTTTTTATTAAAGATTCGTGATTACCAATTCCAGATACTTCACCGTCTTCCAATACAATAATAATGTCAGAATCAATAGCTGTTGTTATTCTTTGGGTTATGGTGAAAACCGTTTTATTTTTAATACTTTTCTTCAATGAATTTTTAATTTTCTTTTCAGTTTCCATATCAAGAGCACTGGTCGTATCATCTAATATTAATATTGGAAAATCGGCAGCAATCGCTCTCGCTAAAGATAATCTTTGTTTTTGACCACCACTTAAATTGGTTGCACCTTGTTCAACAAGATCATCATAACCATTTGGTCGTTTCATAATAAAATCATGAGCTTCAGCAATTTTAGCTGCTTTTATTATATCTTTATCCGTTGCTAATTCATTTCCATATTTAATATTATTTTTAATGGTATCTGAAAATAGAGATGCTTGTTGAAAAACAACTCCAATATTTTTTCTTAATGTCTTTATTGAATAATCTTTAATATTTATATCATCAATTAAAACAACTCCCGAAATCGGGTCGTAAAATCTGGCAATAAGTGATGCAACAGTTGTTTTACCGCTACCAGTTGATCCTAATAGTGCAACATTGCTTCCTGGTTCAATAACAAAGTTAATGTTTCTTAAAACATTGTCGCCCATTCCTTCTTGATAAGTGAAATCAACATTTTGAAATTCCACTTTTCCTTTGATTTTTTTAACAACAAGTGGATTTTCATTTTCTTTGATATCCTCTTTCAAACTAAATATCTTATCAATTCTTTTAGCACTTACCATGCTTCTAGTTGTAACTGCAATTGCCATTGATGCCATTAAAATTGATGTCAAGATATTTGTTAAATATTGAATGAAAGCCATAATACTACCGATTTTAAGAGTTCCAATAATTGCCATTTTACCGCCAACCCATAGTACTAAAACTGTAGCAATGTTAATAAATAACATCATAACAGGCATTGCTAGAACAAGATATCTAATAGCTTTAATCATAACATCCATCATGTTCTTATTAACTTGATCAAATTTTTCAATCTCATAATCTTCCATAACAAATGATTTCACCACTCTTATACCACCAAGGTTTTCACGAACTGCTGTATTAACTTTATCAACTGATTTTTGAGTTTTTTCAAAATAAGGGAAAGCTTTTTTTATAATGACATAAATGGTAATCAGTAAAATTGGAATAATAAAAAGTAATATTAACGATAACGTTGGACTTATCATAATTGCCATAAAAATACTACCAATTATAATAATTGGTACTCTTAAAACAAATCTAAGACCTAACATAATAACATTACCTATTATAGATACATCATTAGTAACAATAGTTATTAATTGTCCTGTTTTTAAAGTGTTAAAATTAAAAAAAGACAAACTGTTAATTTTCTTAAATAAATCTTTTCGAATATCAGCAGCTGCCGATTCACTAGCAATTGATGCATAATAGATACTTCCAAGTCCACCAACAATACCAACAATCGATAGTGAAATCATTAAAACAATATTAATTATAATATAGGTCGGATCATTTCCACCAATACCATAGTTAACAATATTAGCCATAATGGTCGGCAAAAGCAGATCCATGATAACTTCTAATATTATTAAAAGGGGCGCGATTATCGTCCACTTTTTGTATGGTTTTAAATACTTTGTTAATTGAAGTAGTGCTTTCATTTAGTCCTCCCTTATTAGTTACTAATAATTAAATTTTCATATATTAATGTTGCAACTTCACCAAAAAATTCACCAAAAGCATTATTATTTCTTGTTGGATGAACTCGATTTGATAAAATAACAATAGCTATTTCATTACCTTTATCAATTAATAATCGATTCCCAGTAAACCCTTGATGATACACTGCTTTTGATGAAATATTATCACACACCGTGCTTCTTTTCCCTTCAATCCAACCAATTGTTCGGTAACGTTGAGTGTCATCAACAAAAGTCGGTTTATACCACAATTCAATTGTTTCTTTTGAAATTATTTGTTTATCTTTATAAACTCCTTCATCTAAAATTAGTTGTGCGAATTTTATCATGTCTGTTACGGTACTGAAAACTCCAGCGTGACCTGCAATCCCGTTAAATAATCGAGCTTTTCTGTCATGAACATATCCTTTAACATATATGTCACCTTCAAGTTCTGTTGGTGCACATCTTTCTATTTCACATGGATTGTACATTGTTTCATTCATTTCTAAACTTTTAAAAATATGCTTGCTTGCTAACTGATCTAGTGATTCATTAGTAATTCTTTCAATCAAAACACCTAAAATAATAAAACCAATATCCGAGTAAAGAGCTTTACTATGTCGAGGAAACACTTTATCAACATTTAAAATTAAATTCAAATATTCTTCTTTTGTTTTTATGTGCATCCAATTAACATTGGCGGGTAATCCTGAAGAATGTGTTAATAAGTCTTTAATCGTTATATCATCATGTTTAAATTCTTTAATATAATTTTTTACTAAATCATCTAACCCTATTATTTTATCTTCTAATAATTTACCGATTAAAGTATTAGTAACAAGCACCTTTGTAAGAGATGCAAGATCATAAATAGTATCAATGTTATTTTCCTCTTTGACAGGATAAAGTGACTTATATCCAACAAAATCCTTTATAATGGTTCCTTTATAGATTATGGCATATGTTGCACCAGGAAAGACGTTATTATTAACACCTTCGTTCATTTTATTTTGGATTATATTACGTAAGTCATTCATCTTATCAGCCTCGTTATAATTATAACTTATTTGGTATATTATTGCAATTGAAAAAGGGACTTGTTAATCCCTACTTACTAATAAAATCACTATAATATGTTATATACAACATATATAATTACACCAATAATAATTGACACTAATAAAAATGTTAATGATTTAATAAAGAAAGTGTTTTTCTTTAAAGTTTTCTTTATGTCTTTTAAATCTTCAAAATCTTCATCACAAAATCCCAAACTGGAAGTGAAAAATGATTTATCGATTGCGTCTATTTTGCTTTTTTCTTCTTCTTTTTTCGGTTCTTCATTTTCTATCACACTATCAATATGTGATTTTTCTTTAATCAAAGTGTTTTCAGAATCTTTTAATGAAGATAGTAGATTTAAACTTAACTCGCGATCTTCAAGTTTATTTAACATACTTGTATTAGTTATAGTATGAATCAACTCTTTTAATCCTTGATCCTCTTCTTCACTAAGAGGTTCATCAATTTTTATTTTTTTTAATATATTAAATTGGGTATTACTTAATTGATGATATTCACTTGTTTTTTCAGTTCGTTCATCTTTCGCCTTATTTAAAACATCCTTTATATCGTAACTTTTTTGTTCTTCATCCATAACCGCAACACTAACATCCTCAATTTCGGTCTTAGGAGAAACAATTGGCTTGCTAGCTTCACGTCCATTTGTTTCAACACTTTTTAATAATTCTCGAATTTGAGTTAGATCTATTTCATTTTTCTTTTCAATGTTAGCAATACCTTCAATATTTGAGTATTCCCCAACATCATATATAGTACGATATAAATCCTCGTTTTTTACACTTCGTCGTTTGATATTACTATTTGTTTTATAATACTTTTCCATTCTGCTACTCATAATAACACCTCATATATAAATGATACCATAATTTATCTTCTTTTTAAACATTATATTGCATTTTCAATGTATTTTAACTATAATTAGAACAGGAGGAAATATGAAGAAAGTAAGAATAATTGAAGAAAATTGTATTGCTTGTGGATTATGTGAATCAATCGTTAATGAAGTATTCAGGGTTGAAGAAGTAGCCAAAGTAATTGTTGATGAAGTAAAGGAAGATTTAATTGATAATGTTCAAGAGGCAATTGACTCTTGTCCAACAGACGCAATTGAATGGGTAAAATAAAAAAGTTAAATTAATTTAACTTTTTTTTAATTTTTTTTCTTTAGAAAATAAATGACCTCGAATTAAGCTTTTATCATTTATTGATTTAATAAATTCCAATTCTCCTTCACTATCAATATTAGTAAATATTGGAATTGTCCCTAATTCAAATAGCAAATTAATAAAACTTTCAAGTACTAGCTTACATCTTTTTTCATTCATAGCCTTAATTAATGTGTTTTTATGAATATAAGCGTAATCAATATTGATACAAGCAACAATTGGTACAATTACATCACGTTCACAAAAATTAATATTGTCAAGACAAAGTTGAATACCAATGTTTTTGAGTTCGATTAATATTTTAATTAATTTATTTGGCTTATCAATACTTCCTGTAATGTCGATATTTAAAACAATTCGATTAAAATCAACGTTATTTTCTTCAATCTTTTTTTTAAGATAATCAACGAATCCAAATTCTCTATTTAGTAAAGTCTCATAATGAATAGTAAGAGAATATTTCTGTTTACCTTTAATATTAGGAAGAATATCAGAAAATAATCGATCGACATTATTCATATCAATTTTTTTAATTCTAAAATTTGTTACGAGAATATCAAAATTTTCTCCACATAAAATAGGTTTCCCATCGATACCTTTTGTATAAATTTGTTGCATAATTTCTTTTTGAGCAGTTATATCAAATACTTGTTGAACATAATATTCGGTTAAATTATTACAAATCATATCATCGATTTCATTAACAAATGCCTCTTCACTTTTTACAGTATTTAATAATTCACAATTATAAAATTCAAATAACTTTCCATTTTTCTTAGCATTATACATAGTAATATCTGATTTATATAAAGTCTCATCCAAGTAATTTTCACATAACTTAATTCCTGTATTAAATCTAAAAAAAATTGGAATTAATCCTTGTTCGTGTGTCTCTTTAATTTTATTTAAAATTGAATTTAAGCGTTCAACAATTTCAGCAACGTTATATGTAGTTACTATTACAAACTCATCACCGCTTCTTCTAACAATAATAGAGTCCTCAAATATGTCCATAGCAGCATTTGCAAATGTTTTTATACTAGCATCACCTGCACTATGGCCGAAATTATCGTTAATATATTTTAGTTTTTCAAAATCAATTGAAATTAAATAACATTCTTCCTTGTTTTCAATGTATTTTTGATAATTTTCTTTTAAATAAAATAAATTATATAGTCCTGTTAAATTATCTAAATATTCTCTCATTAACTATCCCTCGCTTTTTAACAACTCGTTATATAATCTTTTAACTTCTTTCGGATTTAAATAACGGAATTCTCCGGAATTAATTCCAGCAAGAGTTAAAAACGATATTCTTTCGCGCTTTAATTTTAATACTTCATAACCTACAGCATCAAACATTTTCTTTACCTGATGATTACGTCCTTCATTAATAGTTAATTCAACAATGCTTGTCCCACTTTTTTTATCAATCTTACGCACTTTTACTTTAGCACGTCCTGTCTTAATACCATCTATAACAACTCCAAATTCAAGCTTTTTAATCTTTTCAACAGTTAATATTCCTTCTATTTTAGCAATATAAACTTTTTCAACTTGATTTTTAGGGTGCATAATTAGATTTGCTAACTCCCCATCATTGGTTAAAATGAGCAATCCAGTTGTATCATAGTCAAGCCTGCCAACTGGGTATAATCTTTTTCCACTTGGAATTAAATCAATAACTGTCTTACGATGTTTATCATCGCTAGTTGTTGTAATAACCCCTCTTGGCTTATTTAGTAATATATATTCTTTCTCTTGATTTTCTATAACATTGCCTTCTACTTCAATAATATCTTTAGAAGACACTTTATAACCTAATTCTTTTATTACTTCACCATTGACTCTTACTTGCCCCTTCAAAAGAAGTTCTTCAGCTTTGCGCCTTGAACAATAGCCATAGTTAGCAATAACTTTTTGGATTCTTTCCATAAAATCACCTATTACTATTATACATACTTAAGGACCGAAAAACAATAGAACAATTATAATACTAGAAATTATTCCAATTAAATCAACAGCTAGACCAGTCCACATGGCATGTCTAATTTTTTTAATACCTACGCTACCAAAGTATAGTGTTAAAACATAAAAAGTAGTTTCGGTTGACCCTTGAATAACTGACCCTAGTCTTCCAATTAAACTATCAGGTCCAAAATCACTTAATAGGTTATTTAAAATAGCTAAAGTTGCGTTACCAGATATTGGTCGCATTAAAGCCATTGGTATTATTTCTACTGGTACCTTAAGTAAAGATAATATAGGTCTTATTAATTCTAAAAATCCAGTTAAAAGACCACTTTCCAAGAAAATATTAATACCAAAAATCATCGCTAAAATACAAGGGAAAATGGTTAATATCATTTGAAAACTTTCAGCAGACCCTTCAACAAAAGCATCGTATACATTAATTTTTTTTATTATGGCATATATTACAATAAAAAAAACTAATAATGGAATCATCAATTCGGAAATAAAATTAACCACGCTTCCCCTCCCTTTTCCTAATCATATAATCAATAACAATACCACATATTGAAGAAATTAAAGTTGCAATAATACAAGCAAGGACTATTTCTGTAGGATGTGCACTTCCATACATCATGCGCATTGAAATAACAGTTGTTGGGATAATAGTAACACCACTAGTATTGATAATTAAAAAAGTTACCATACTATTACTAGCAGTATCTTTATTATCATTTAATTCCTGTAAGGATTTCATTGATTTTAAACCAAAAGGCGTTGCTGCGTTTCCAAGTCCAAACATATTAATAACGATGTTAGATGCAATTAAACTAAGCGCTTCATGACCTCTTGGGATACCTGGAAAAAGTTTTCCAAGGTATGGGGAAATAATTATAGATATTTTTTTAAGTAATCCCGATACTGATGCTATATTCATAATTCCTAACCATAAAGCAATAACAGGAAATATTTGCATAGTTAGCTCAAAACTTGCTTTAGCACTTTCTAAAATTATTTTGTTTATTAATTGAATTTGTCCGGTTAGTAATGTAAAGGCAATACCAACTATAATAAAAGTACTCCATATTTTATTTACCATAAATTTTTAAACCAATCAAAAATACTCTTTCTTTCTTTTTTGACTTTTTCTCCAACGTAAATACTATCCCTATATATTTCTTGATTGCCAATCATTACTTTCACTAGTCCAACAGCATCATTAACTTTATAACTCCTAACTTTAGATAATTCGAATTTTAAATATAAATTATCCACTTCATTATTTACCATGGGATAAGAAAAACTGTTTTTTAAATATAAGGGACGCTTATAATAATTTTCACCAATAATGTTTATCTTTTTTTTAAGTAATATATTATAATTTTTGTAAGTTTCAAACCCCTCTTCAAATAAAGCTTGATGATCATAAAAATCATTACCATCGTTAAATGTTACAGCTACTAACTCAAGATTATCCTTGCTTGCTGTAGTCACTAAAGTTCTTTTAGCAATTTCAGTAAAACCCGTTTTACCACCAGTAGTATACTTATATAATGATAAAAGTTTGTTTTTATTGATCCACTCATAAACATTCATGTTTGTTTTAACAACGTGTCTCTTTGTCCCCGTTATTTTTTTAAAGACATCATTAGTCATAGCATAACTAGTAAGAATTGCCATATCATAAGCAGTTGAATAATTACCCTTTTCGTTATCTAAGCCACTAGGATTATTAAAAACTGTATTTTTCATGCCAATTTCTTTTGCTTTTTTATTCATCTTAACAACAAATTGTTCAACTGAACCATATACAGAGTTAGCGATTGCTAACGCAGCGTCATTTCCACTTCTAAGCATCAATCCATATACTAAGTCTAAAAGTGACATCTTTTCACCTATTTTAATGTAAATCGCCGATCCATAAGCTTTTAATATTTCATCATCTATAACAACTATTTTATCGAGCTGATTGCTTTCAATAGCGATAACTGCTGTCATTATTTTACTAATACTGGCAACACTTTTTACTTTATGAATATTTTTTTCGTACATTATTCGTTTACTATTTTGATCCATCAATATCCCACATTCAGCACTCGTTGAAAACGCCTTAACACCAATGGGCATTATTAATATTAATAATATTATGACAACCATTTTTTTCATTAGATCACCTAATTTAATAATATGAAAAAGAGATAATTTTAGACTATTATCTCTTTTTAATAAACATAAATTCCATGAATTTTTTCTTCATCAACGGTACTTATTTGATCAACTCGCCATTGTTTATCAACTTTAGTTAAATTTAATTCTAAAGTATATTTTACTTTTTCATCAACATTTTTTAACTGTTCTAATCGATAATCAGAATATTTACTAACATCATATTCGCCCTGATCATTTTGAAATTCTTCAGGATGTTCTTCTAAATACATACTGGCATTTCTTATAACCGAAGAATAATCCGTTACTTCTATTTCAACTGTTACTACGGCATTATCACCATCAATTTGTTCATCCTTTATTTTATAAATTAAATTCTGATAATGATTTTTCATTAACTCTTTATATACTTCCCTTTGGCTAGTATTAAACTGTGTGTCCAAAGCAGCAACACGATTCAAATCATTTAATACTGATGAATCAAGCATTTGATATTTGTTAAAAAAGATTTCTGTTCTTTTGGTTGGGGTATTACTCATATCATTTAAACTACAACCAACAACAATTAAAGATATTACTACTAAAACACCAAGAATCATTCCTACTTTTTTCATAAATCCCTCCTTAGTTTTATTATGTTTCTTTTTCCAATAGTTTATACATTGTCATTATTTTTAATAATCACTATATAATTTATAAAGGTATGTTTATGAAAAAAGAAAAAATTAATTTGTTAAATCTAAATATGGTTGGATCAATAATATTTATTATTACTGTTATTGTATCAATTTTATTAATGTATAACGAGAAACTGATTCTAATGGGAAAAAAACCAATTTTAAATAAGAGTGAAGTGGAAAATATTCAAAATTGTAATCGTCTAATTTTATTAATTGTAGTTACTGTTTTTTTATATATAGAATATAGAAGATATAAGTTATCTGAAATGTTTGAGAGTATTAATAATCAAAATTCATCTTTTATTAAATTAATAATTAGTGAAGTGCAAGTAATATCAGTTATTATTCTTATAATTTTGCCTATTCTTTACCCTGATATCCAAAATGAATATTTTGAAGATATAATTATAAATTAAAAAAACAGTATTTACTGTTTTTGATTTTGTTTATATTCAAGACAAACTTGATCAAGTTCTTTAAAAAGATCATCACATTCAGATTCTTCTGTAAGTCTTACTCCACTGGCATATATATGACCACCACCGTTATAGTGTGATGCCACTTCATTAATAATCGGTCCTCTTGATCTAATTGAACCACGAATATTGTTGTTATATTGATCTTCAGACAAAATTACCCATGCAAGTAATTCGTTAATATAATTAAAATTATTAACCATATTACCCGCTGATGCAGGATCAACATTATATTCTTTAAGGACTTTATCGGTTAATTTAATATAGCCTAATCCATTTTCGGTGATTTCAAGATTATTAATAATATATCCTTGAAATTTCATTTCCTTTACCGGTCTTAAATACAACGCTTCATATAAATTGGTAAAATCAATATTAGTAACTTTGATTAATGTCGAAATTAAATCAAAGGTTTTTGGGGTTGTATAATAAAACAAGAAACGGTTGGTATCGGCAACTACGCCAACAAATAATTTTTCAGCTGCCGATTTAGTAATTTTAAGCTTCGTACTTAATATTAATTCGATAACCATTTGGGAAGCACTACTAGCAGTATCGTCAACCCATTCAATGTTACAAAAAGTTTCAACATGTGGGTGGTGATCTATTTTAATTGATTCTTTAAATAAATCTGGATTTACTCCATCCACTCTAGCTTTATCAGGTACATCTAAAACAATTAGTAAAGCATTTTCATACATCTCGTCTTTAAATTTGTCTAAGGATCCTAAGTACCTAAATTTTGATGCAGGATTACCAACAGCATAAACTTCCTTATTTGGAAAGGTATTTAAAATGACATCCCTAAGTGCTACCTGACTTGATATTGAGTCAGGGTCAGGTCCGACATGACGGGCAATCACGATCCTATCATACTTTTTTATTTTTTTATATATTTTATTTATTATTCTTCGAGACATATTATCACACTTCCTATTTCGCTAAACTGTAAGCATCTCTTGCAATCATTACTTCTTCATCAGTTGGGATAACATAACAAGGAACTTTTGACGAAGCACTTGTAATAACTGATTCTTTTCCTCTTATATTATTAGCTTCTTCATCAACTTCAATTCCTAGAGAACTTAAAGATTCTAGGATATCTTTTCTTACCACTACTGAGTTTTCACCAATTCCTGCTGAAAAGCATATAGCATCAACTCCACCAAGTGCAACATAATAGTTAGCAATATAGTTTACGACACTTTTAATAAACATTTTATGAGTCAAAATACATCTTGGATCATTATTGTTCATTCCATCTTCTACATCTCTTGAGTCACTACTGACACCACAAACGCCTAAGAAACCACTTTTCTTATTTAAATCGTTGATAACTTCATCTAAACTTTTTCCGGTTTGTTCCATAACATATGGAATAATAGTAAAATCAATATCTCCAGAACGAGTCCCCATTAAAATCCCAGCATTAGGCGTAAATCCCATTGACGTATCAACACATTTACCATTACGAATGGCACTTATACTTCCTCCATTACCTAAATGACAAGTGATAATTTTTGCATCCTCTTTTTTTAAAATTTCCATCATTCGATTAGTCAAAAATTTATGACTAGTTCCATGAAATCCATATTTTCTTACTTTATAATCAGTATACCATTCATAAGGTATTCCATATAAGAAATCTTTTTCTTCCATAGTTTGATGAAATGCTGTATCAAATATTCCAACAACAATTGCATTAGGAATACTTTTTTGAAAAGCTTTGATTCCTAAAACATTTGCTGGATTATGAAGTGGTGCAAGAGGATAAAAACTTTCAATATCTTTTAATACTTCATCAGTTATTATAACTGTATCTGCATACTTATCTCCACCATGAACAACACGGTGCCCAATTGCTTCAATTTCATCTAATGATGAAACAATCCCGTTATTAAGTAATTCTTCAATTAAATACTTAACTGCATCTTCGTGATTACTTAAAACAACTTCCTTTTTATTTTTTTGACCATTTATTTTAATAGAATAGCAACTATCCTTTATTCCAATTCTTTCAAATAGTCCCGAAATTAATACTTTTTCTTCTGGCATTTCATACATTTGAAATTTCAAAGATGAACTACCAGCATTTATTGCTAATACTTTCATAATAACCTCTTTCTAATTTTTCGTTTTCATATGCGGAAATAAAATAACCTCACGAATGGTTTCACTATTAGTAACAAGCATTACTAAACGATCTATTCCCATTCCCATTCCACCAGCTGGTGGCATACCGTATTCTAATGCTTCAACAAAATCAAGATCCATATCATTTGCTTCATCATTACCTAAAGCTCGTTCCTTTAATTGATTTTCAAATCTCTCATATTGATCAATCGGATCATTTAATTCAGTAAAGGCATTGGCATATTCATCACCACATATAAATAATTCAAATCTTTCTGTAAACCTTGGATCATCTTGATTCTTTTTAGCAAGTGGACTTATTTCAATCGGATGTCCAAAAACAAATGTTGGTTGAATTATTGTGTCTTCTACAAACTTTTCGAAAAAGGCATTTACAATATGTCCATATTCAAAATGCGGTTCTATTTCAACATCATGTTTTTCTGCTAATACTTTAGCTTCTTCAAAACTCATGTTTTCAAAGAAATTAACACCAGTTATTTCTTTGATGCTATCGACCATATGGATTCTTTTAAATCCCGGTGCTAAAGAAATATTATGACCTTTCCATTCAACGTCATAGGTTCCTCTAACTTCTTGAAAAACAGCATTAATGATTCCTTCAGTTATGTCCATCATACCTTCCATATCACTATATGCTTTATAAAGTTCAATGGTAGTAAATTCAGGATTATGGTTACGGTCCATTCCTTCATTTCTAAAAATTCTTCCTATTTCATAAACAGCATCCATACCACCAACCAATAATCTCTTAAGCGGTAATTCAGTTGCAATACGTAGATACATTTCCATATCTAAGGCATTATGATGAGTAATAAATGGTCTTGCTGCTGCTCCACCTAAAATACTACCTAATATTGGTGTGTCTACTTCGCAATAACCTAAATCATCTAAATACTTTTGGATTGTTCTAATAATTTTAGGACGCATAAAAGCAATTCTTCTTGCATCTTCATTAACAATTAAATCCACATATCTTCTTCTAAATCTTTCTTCAATATCATGTAAGCCATGATATTTATCTGGAAGTGGATGTAGAGCTTTAACTAAATGAATATATTTAGTTGCCTTAACACTTAATTCTCCCATATTTGTTCTAAAAACAGTTCCTTCAATACCAACAATATCTCCTAAATCAGCATCATCAAATAGAGCATATTCTTGCTCTCCTATTGCATCTTTACGAACATATACTTGGATTTGATCGAACTTATCTTGAATATGCATAAATCCGGCTTTTCCCTTACCTCTTTTAGTCATAATACGTCCAGCGATAACAACTGGAATATGCATTTCTCCTAATTCTTCTTTTGTTTTGCTTTCATATTTTTCTTTTATTTCTTTACTATCACTAGTCACATCAAAACGATGTCCAAATGGATCAATTCCCTTATTTCTTAAATCTTCTACTTTACTTCTACGAACTAATTCTTGTTCACTAAATTGTCTCATAATTCACTCCCTATAATTTTACTACTTTAGTTTCACTTAAAATATCTTGTAATCCTCGTTTGTCTCTTCTATATAATATCATAAAAAGGCTTACAATGACTAGACCTAATTGGATAAAACTCAAAAATGCCACTAAGACAAAATAAACAATATCTGAAAATAAATATAAAAATGTTAAACATGTTGTTAAATAGGCAAGGCCATTTAAAATAAAATTTCTTAACATTAATTTAGTAATTGTTAATTTTTTCCCATTATTTGCTATAACCCGTATTTTCAAAAAGTATGACCCGGCTGTTTGACCCTCATTGTAATATGGAATAAAAACAAAATAAATCAAAATCACAACAATTGTTACAACATTAAACATAACGTTTTCTAAGTCTATTTTTTTTATAAGCGAAGCATACTCGCTAATGTTTTCATTAGATTGAACACCATCATCTAACATTTTTTCGGATAACTCATTTAATTCTCTATTTAATAATATAACTTTTTCATTATCTATTAATACTTTTGAAGCAAAGGTTAATAATATTCCAATTAAGATAATATCAATCAGATATGCCCAAAAGCGACTACTTGTTTTAGCTTTCATCTATACTCTCCTTTAAATATGCATCAAGCAAACTTTCTAATTCTTTAACGGTAGTTATACCGTTTAATTTCCGTTTTACTTCTGCACCACCAGGCAATCCTTTTAAATACCAAGCAACATGACTACGCATCTCTAACATTACCACTTTTTCAGGTTTAATCTTAAGTAAATAATCAACATGTTTTCTTATCATATTAATTTTTTCAGATTTACTGATGATTTCAGGTTTCATACCTCTTTCAATATAATCCACACATTCTTTAAATATCCATGGATTACCCAGAGCTCCACGACCAATCATAACCGCATCACATAATGTATAATCAAGCATTTCCTTCGCATCATGACAAGATTTAATGTCCCCATTTCCAATTACTGGAATACTAACATTTTCTTTTACTTTTTTGATTATATCTAAATCAACTTTACCGCTATATCCTTGACTACGAGTACGACCATGAACGGTAATTGCTTGTGCACCAGCTTTTTCACAAACTTTGGCTATTTCAACCGCATTTATATTATTAATGTCCCATCCACTTCTGATTTTAACCGTTACTGGAATAGGAACATTTTTTACGACACTTGATACGATATCATATACTTTTTCAGGATTTTTTAACAACGCACTTCCAGCTTGAGCACGAAGTGCGACTTTAGGAACTGGACACCCCATATTTATATCAATAATATCTGGTTTCATATTTTCGTATATAAAAATTGCGGCTTTTACAAACGATTCAACATCACTTCCAAATACTTGTTGGGCAATTGGTCTCTCAAAATCCGTCATATATAGCATATCAATTGTTTTTTCACTTCCATAACTTATAGCCTTATCACTAACCATTTCAGCATAGATAAGACCACAACCCATCTCTTTAGCAATTGTTCTGTAAGCACTATTAGAAATACCAGCCATTGGAGCTAGTACTATTTTATTTTTAATATTGATATTTCCTATTTTCCACATAGAACCACCTTTACTTATTATATTATAAAACACCTTATAAAACAAGGAGTTACTTAAACATTAATTATTAAAAAACAAGATTATATCTTGTTAAAATTTATTTTACCATTTACTTTTTTATTAAGCTATTTCGATTCATTTCAATCGGCTTTTCAACATTCAATATTTCAAGAATTGTGGGTGCGATATCACCTAAACAACCATCTTTTAGTTTATAATTTTTATTGGTTATAATGAATGGCACTTTATTAGTAGTATGGGCTGTTATAATATTACCTTGTTCATCTTGCATATATTCGCAATTACCATGATCGGCGGTAATTATTAAAGTTCCGCCTATATCTTTAATCTTATTATATATTTTTCCAATACATTGATCGACAACTTCAACTGCTCTAACTGCTGCATCAAAGTTTCCAGTATGACCAACCATATCACCATTAGCATAATTTAAAACAACTAAATCATAATTATCATCTAATTCTTTAAGTAATTGTTCGGTTATTTTATAAGCACTCATTTCGGGCGTTAAATCATATGTTGCAACTTTTGGAGACGGAACTAAAATTCTTTTGCAACCAACTAATTCTTTGTCGATACCACCATCAAAAAAGTAAGTTACATGTGCATATTTTTCAGTTTCCGCAATTCTTAATTGTTTTAACCCCTTTTCACTTATATATTCTCCCAATGTATTATTAAGAATTTCTAATTCAAAAGCATGTTTAGCAATTATTTCATTACTAGTAGGCATCATTGTAACCAATTTTAAATTATTTATTAATGTTCTATCAAAACTATTAAAATTAGGATTTGATAGAGCACGAAAAAGTTGACGTAAGCGATCTGGTCTAAAATTAATAACAACTAATCCATCATTTTCTTTGACAATTCCATTTTTGTTTAAAATAGCAGGAATAACAAATTCATCAGTAATATCGCGTTCTAAATTGCTTTGAATCAACTGTTCAACGTTTTGATATTCTTCACCGATTCCTTTAGTTATTACGTCATAAGCCATTTTAACGCGGTCCCATCTATTATCCCTATCCATGGCATAATATCTGCCAGATACGGTTGCAATCGAACCAATATTAACATCTTGTAATTTTTGTTCTACTTGTTTTAAAAAATGTAGACCAACATCCGGCAATGTATCACGTCCATCTAAAAAAGCATGAATATACAATTTTTCAATACCGTTACTAACTGCCATATCAATCATAGCCATTAAATGATTAACATGGGAATGGATTCCACCATCACTTATCAGACCAAGAATGTGCAGACTTGAGTCATTTTTTTTAGTATGATTAATAACTTCTAAAATGTTTTCGTTTTTATAAAAACTTTGATTTTTAATTTTTTCATTTATAAAAGGTAGTGGTTGATAGACTATTCTACCAGCCCCAATATTCATGTGCCCGACTTCACTATTACCCATTTGACCATTTGGAAGTCCAACTAATTCTCCACTTGCTTCTATTAATGAATTGGGATAATTATTCCATAAGTTATCAAAATTAGGCTTTAAGGCTTTAAGAAAAGCGTTACCTTCTTTATTATCTCTGATTCCCATTCCATCTAAAATGCAAAGTACGACTGGTTTCATATTTTCACTCTCCACCATTATTTTATCATAAATAGTAGCTATTGATAACTATTTATGAAATTTGTCGTGTAAACTCATTATTTTATGATGATCTCTAGTAAGTAATTTTATTCCTCTTTCAATATTCTCAAAAACAAATTTATTGTCAATCATAATCTCTCCATCTACATTACAAATTAATGGTACTGGAGAGTCAACATTTAAATAATCAATTTGATAATGTTCTATTAAATTTGATTCTTCATGTTTTTTTTGAAGTAACAACTTAAACATTTTTAGAGTTTGAAGGCGAGTTAATTTATTAACTTCATATACATCAAACATCCCATCATTGATCAATGCATTAGGAGATATCATCATTCCATTACCGTAGTATCTTCCATTACATATTGCTAACAATGTCTTTTCTTCAAAAAAATCTCGATCATCTATTTTTAATTTAATGCTTTCCATATTAGCAAGTTCTAACGCAATCGCTATATAATAGACAATTCCACTAAGAAATTTTTTCTTTTTTAACTCATTGGCACGATTAGCTATTTTAGCATCTATTCCAACTGATGCAACATTAATAAAATAACGTTCATTTACTTTTCCAACATCTACTTCTTCAAATAATCTGTTACTTTTTTTAATCGTTTTATAAAAATCGTTTCCTGTGCCAGCTGGAATCACCCCCAAAACAGTATTGCTCATTGCAATACCATTAACAACCTCATTTAACGTTCCATCTCCACCAACACTATATACGATTATATCTTCAAAGGAACTACAAAATTTTTCAGCTACCTTCTTAGCGTCGCCTGGTTTTTCAGTATATATAATTTGATAATCTAAATTTTCTGTGTCACACACTTCTTTTAAGGCTTTAATTATATTAAGTGCACGACCATTTCCAGAAACCGGATTAACAATAAAAACCCTCTTCATCTAATCACCTACGAGTATTATACATATTATTTTCAGACTGTCAAATTAAAAAAGTAGTTAACCTACTTTATGATGCTCTAATCTTAATTTATCAGCAATAGTAACAATAAACTCCGAATTAGTTGGTTTAGCCTTATCAATATCTACACTATGACCAAATATTTCTTCCATTAAAGTCCAATTGCCTCGATTCCAACTAACCTCAATTGCATGCCTAATAGCACGCTCGACTCGAGAAACAGTTGTATCAAATTTAACCGCCAGTTCTGGATATAATTCCTTCGTAATTCCCCCAATTGTTTCTGGATTTTCAAAAATAATCCCAATGCCTTCACGAATATATTGATATCCCTTAATATGTGATGGAATACCTAATTCATGAAGAATTTTACTAATCGATATTTGTAAATTGTTATGATAAAAATCAATGTTTTTATTACTTTTAGTTTTATTCTGACATTCGATAATCCGTTTTTCAAGATCACTTAAATCAAATGGTTTTAAAATAAAATAATTTACCCCAAAATCAGAAACATCTCTTATTACTTCGCTAGAATTATAGCTAGTTGCAACAATAACTTTCTTTTCGATGCCTCTTTTTTTCATTTCTTCTAATACAAACATGCCATCTTTATTTGGCATTATTAAGTCTAAAATTATAACATCATATTGATCTTTTTCTTTTTCAATTAAATTAATTCCTTCTAATCCGTCGTGTGCCCAAAAATCAACACTAATAAATTGGTGACTGCAAAAATACTCCTTAATCATCTCTACCAGGTTAACATTATCATCAACCATAAGCACGTGTATGTTTTCCATTTTCTTCTCTCCTTCAAAGTACTGCTTCACGTATTTTAATTATAGCACAACTAACTCCTTACATACTAGATATTTTATTATCTACTTTTGTCTTAAAATGTCAGTTTTTATCAAAAAAAGTCATTGATTTACAACAACTTCTTCTATAATTTTTAAAAACTTTTCAGCATCATTAGATGCTCCTCCAACTAGAAATCCAGATATGTTTTTAATTTGATTTAATTCTTTAATATTTTGTTCATTAACACTACCACCATAAATTACCCGCATATCTTCATATCCTCTATTTTGATGAAGTATCATTTTAATGTAATTTGTGGTTCTCTCAATTTCTTTATTACTAGCAACATTATTAGTTCCAATCGCCCAAACTGGTTCATACGCAATTGTAACATTATCAAGCATATCAATTGAAAGACCATTTAATGCATTAATCAGTTGTCTCCTTAAGACCATATCTGTTTTCAACATTTCTTTTTCTTCCAATGTCTCACCAACACATAAGATAACTCGCATATTGCTGTTAATTGCTGAAATGACCTTGCGATTAATTAATTCGTCAGTTTCGTTTAAGTGGATTCTTCTTTCACTATGACCGATTATAGTATATTTAATTCCCATGCTGACTGCTTGATTGGGAGTAATCTCCCCTGTGTATGTTCCTTCATCATTAACAAATGTATTTTGAAGACCAACCGAATATCTTTGTTTTAGAAAATATGGAATGTATATACTTGTGGGACAAATAACAACTTCTTTATCAATAACTTGTTCGTTAATAATTTTCAAATATTTACTAATGTCATTAATTTCCATTTTTGTTTTTAAATTACCAATAACTATTTTTTTTGTTTCCAACTGTTCTTCACCACCTTTATTAATCTACTTAAAAATGTTTTGTTTTCATTGATTTTGTGATCCCCTATTGCAATCTTATAAACTTTTAATATTTCATCTGCAAAATGTGAACTTGAATGTTTAAGAGAACTGTTTCTAGCATTAACCTTCATTTTTAGAAGAATATCAGGATTATCCATTAAATATTTAATGTGTTTACGATATTCCCTTTTATTTTTAAAAACAAATCCATTTTTCCCCTTTTCAATGGCTGTTTTATAACTATCATCATCAAAAACAACAATTGGAACCGATGCCGCTAATGCCTCAACAACAGTTAAACCCTGAGTTTCAGTGTTTGAGGCTGTTGCGAAAACAGATGCAAGCTGATAATAAAGACCAACCTTTTCATATGGAACTTTACCACCAAAAATAACAGAATCAGTTAATTTACCACGCTTAACCTTTTTCTTAAATTTATCGATCATTGGTCCGTCACCAATAATTAACAATTTACATTTATTATTTTGTTTTGCAAGTGAAGAATGAGCATCAACTAAAAATTCGACATTTTTTTCTGGTCCTAGACGACCAACAAATAAAATGACAAAATCTTCTTTATTTAGACCTAATTCTTTTTTTACTTTTATAACATCTTCCACTTTATAATTTTCAACAAAATATTTTTCGATTTCAATTCCACTAGGAACAATATGAACTTTACGATCAACTTTATATTTTTCTTTAAATAAATCATAAGTTTTTTTAGTTGGAACAATCAACTCCGATGCTGTTTTGTCACAATAAAACTTAGTTAATTCTTCAACAATTTTATTGCCTGGCCATTTAAAATAACCTTTAGTAACACTTGTCACGTAGTCTTCATACATTGTGTGATATGTATGCACAAGAGGAATATCGAATTGCTTAGCTATTATTCTAGCAAATGTTCCAACTCCAAATTCTGTTTGTGAATGGATCACATCTAAATTAAGATTTTTGATTTTTTGAATAGCCCTAATGGGATAAATTCCCGTTAATCGATAATCATATATTCCAACTGGAATTCCTGGTACCCTAATAATTTTGCTATCAGTTAAATTATAGCCCACTTTTTCGTTATTAACAGTTATTATAAACACTGTATGGCCTTTTTTCTCTAAGGCTTTTTGTAAAACTAAAATACTTGTTGAAACACCATTAATAAATGGTGGATAAGTATCTGTAAATATCCCTATTCTCATAAGACCTCCTTAGCTATTATCAATAGCTTCAATTCCTGGTAAGATGGTTCCTTCTAACATTTCTAACGATGCTCCACCACCAGTTGATATATGTGTAAACGATTCCTTATAACCTTCATTAATAACTGCAGCAGCCGTATCACCACCACCAATAATCGTTGTTATGTCTTGGTTTGCTAAGTGGCTTGCAAGTGATTTAGTACCAGTAGAAAATTGTTCTATTTCGAACACACCAACGGGACCGTTCCAAATAACAGTTTTACTTTTATCTAATTGTTTTTTAAATAGTTCGATTGTTTTTTCACCAATATCTAGTCCCATATCATCACTATTCATATCAATAATGTTTTTAGTAATCGCCGTTGAGTTTTCACTAACTTCAATTCCACAAACAACATCAATTGGTAAAATAATTTTATCAGTATATTTTTCCAAAATCTCTTTACAAAAGTCTAAGTTTTCTAAATCAACTATTGATGATCCAACTTCTAAACCTTTAGCTTTTAAAAAGGTAAATGCCATTCCTCCACCAATTAAAATATAATCAGCAATATTAACTAAATTTTTAATAACCCCAATTTTATCATTAACTTTAGAACCACCTAAAATAACGGTAAATGGGCGAACAGGATTTTCAATAACATCACCAATCATTTTAATTTCTTTTTCAACTAAAAACCCAACACCACTAGGTAACGTTTCTGCTATTCCAACATTCGATGCATGGGCACGATGACTTGTACCAAATGCATCATTAATGTAAAGATCACCTAATTTTGACCAATAAGTTGCCAATTCAAAATCATTGTTACTTTCTAGTTTATTAGGAACATCTTCAAAACGAGTATTTTCAACAAGGATTACTTCGCCATTGTTTAAATTTTTGACAGAAGTTTCAAGTAATGTTCCTCTAGTTTCAGAAATAAATTTTACTTCCTTGTGAATTAATTCACTTAATCTTGTTGCAACAACCTTTAATGAATTTTTTAATTTATCTTCTTCTTTTTTTACACGACCAAGATGCGACATTAAAATAAGCTTCGCGCCTTTATCAATTGCGTAATTAATTGTTTTTAAACTTTCAACAATTCTATTATCATCAGTAATTTTGCCTTCACTTATTGGGACATTAAAATCACATCTAATAATTACCGCTTTTCCTAGTAAATCAAAGTCTCTAATTGTCTTTTTCATTATTTCCTCCAATCAAAACGATTTATATCAATTTGATAATTATGTTCAATATCATTACTACTTAATGTTTGATCGTATATTCTATATCCATATATGTATACCGGTGACGAAACATCAAGTTCATTATCTATCCCAATTTTAAAAATATCGTTACCAATTTTTAATCCTGTTTTAGGATCAGTCGCTAATGGTCTACCATCACCGTAGAAATTGAAATCAAAAGCATCATTGTTTTTAGAAATAGTCATAGACAATGTGTGAATACTATTTAATTCAGTTAGGTTTATTCTATTAGCAGTTGGTAAAATATCTACGGTGTTTTCAACATCTCTAACCACTGAACGAACAATTCCACCTTTATATAAATTAAATTGATTCAACCCAAGTCCTGAACTTCTCAATAATATTTCATCACTATTGTTAATTAATTGATAGACAATCTCAATAGTAACTTCAGATTCAGGTTGTATAAATTCAATTGTTTTAGATAAATTTATATAATTATTTGTACCACCTAATTTGATTTTATTGGTATCCCAAGATGATTGAATAAGTCCATTAATAAGTTCACCATCAGCATTTCCCATAAAATCAGTCAAAATAACTTTATTATCAACTGTCTTTAATTTAGTATATCCATCATATAAAACTTTTAAATTATCTGAAATGTAATTATAAATTCCTGATACTTTACCAGTATACTCATATTTTTTTGTATAATCATTTAATAAAGTAACAATCATTGAAGTATTTAGTTGTATTTCTTCCTTTGTTTTAGGATTAACTTTTTTCTTACTTAAATAACCACCGTCAACTAATTCAACAAGGTCAATGAAAACACTATCACCCGGTTCAGATAATTTTATTGTTTCTAAATGATCGTTAAGATAAGATTCAGTAATTAACTCCATATCTTTTAAAAATCTCTCATATTCTTTTTCAGTACTTTTTTTATAAGAATTTAGAAGGCTTGGAAAAGCAACTAATGCGATAACACCTAATATTATTAAAATACCTAATAATTCAACTAATGTAAAAGCCTTTTTGTTATTCATAACTCACCTATCTTCTATTACTATTTTATACTTTTTTAACTTATTATTCAAGTGTTAATAAAAAAAGCAAGAAACTTGCGTTTCATACTTTTATACATTATTGACCAAATAGATTCAAAAGTGAGTTTGTTATACTTTTCATATATAGGTAATATACAGTAAGTGCTAAAAGGGACAAACAAATTAAATTAAAATAAACCTTTAAATCACCTTTTAATAATATCTCATTATTAGTCATTTCGTATAGAATAATTAATGTATAAACTCCACCAATTATTGTTACTATTCCACCAAGCGGTGCGTAAAGAATTGATAATAATGGAGATAACAATAACACACTTAACAAAATTGGTGTAATTGAAGCAGCAGAAATTCCAAGTAATCTGGAAAAATTTGCCTCTTTTTTAATAATTAAGCTTCCTATATAATAAACTACTGCAATTGCAAATATTATTCCAATATATAGTAAGAATGATCTTCCAATCACACTAATATAATTTATGCCTCTTAAGTTCGCCCATATCCAGGTGGTTGTAGTTGCACCTGTAAACCAATTTGTATTGGTTACTATAACAACATCCATAATTTTTTTAATTAATGAAATTATTGTTACCACAAGAGATACAAATATAGCAAAATTAAAAGAATTTTTAAATTCATCAAACCTTTTCAACTCTTCTTTAAGAGTAGTAAATGGTTTTAAAATTATTGCTAGTATTAAACCAAAGTAATAAATAAAAGTTACTTTTACTTTTGGTTTTAAATTATTAGCTATTGGATCAACCATTGTTACTTGCTTAACAACTATTAATTCATTTCCGCAGCTTACACATTTTTCTGAACCATCATTATTGATAGTTCCACATTTTGAACACAACATTCTTTCCCTCCTTTAAGTAACATCAATCAATTATTATTAGTTAGTTACTTAAATTTAAATAGATACACATTTTATAGGATAATAACTGAAGCGTACTATAAGTCATTATACGACATTCTATTGTAAAAAAAAAGACTATTATCAAATTAATTGTTAATAGTCATATTTTTATTTTAATTTCGCTAAATGCTTAGCAACTCTAACCATTTGAGCACTATAACCCATTTCATTATCATACCAAGCCATAATTTTCACCATTTGTTGACCATCAACATCTAAAACATTTGTCAATTGACCATCAACTAATGATCCTAAATGAGAACCAATAATATCACTTGAAACAACTGGATCCATAGTAATTGAAATTGTTTCACTTTGATTGTCCATAAACATTTTATTTATTTCTTCAACAGTAACTTGTTTATTTAATTGAAGAGATAAGTCGATAATTGAACCTGTTGTTGTTGGAACACGTAGTGCACTACCATCTAATTTTCCTTTCAATTTTGGAAGAACAAGTCCAATTGCACTTGCCGCTCCAGTTGATGATGGAATAATATTAGCCGCTGCTGCACGCCCACGTCTTGAATTCGCACCTTTTTTATGAGGTACATCTAATACTGATTGATCATTTGTATAAGCATGAACAGTTGTCATATAACCTTTAACTAATCCATAGTGTTTATCCAAAAGATTTATAACAGGTGCTAAGCAGTTAGTAGTACAGCTAGCTGCACTTACAATTTGCTCACTACCATCTAAAATTTCTTCGTTAACATTATAAACAATTGTTTTTAAATCACCTTTAGCTGGAGCGGAGATAATCACACTTTTCGCTCCTGCATTAATGTGTGCCATCGAACTATCTTTACTAGTGAAAATACCAGTACATTCAAAGACAACATCAATTCCTAATTCACCCCATGGCAAATTGTTTGGATCCTTTTCAGCAGATACTTTAATTCTTTTATCTTTAACAATAATATATTCACCATCATGACTAATTTCATCAGTCATATAACTACGATGACTTGTGTCATACTTTAAAAGATACGCTAATTGTTCTGCATCAGTTAAATCATTAATTGCTACTACTTCAAGTTCTTGATCATCTTGTAATAGTCGATAAATCAACCTTCCAATTCGTCCGAATCCATTAATTGCTACTTTTTTCATTTTATCCCTCTTTCTTTAGTCATGGAAACAACTTCCACCAATAAATTCTCTTAATATAGAATCATTTGGAACATTATCACTCGGTACTGGTAAAAAACTTCTTAAAAAGTTAATTAACCTTAAAGCCTCTGGATAAACTTCATCATTTTCATCAACCGAAAATAATAAAGGTTCTGCATAAGTTTTCAAGACCCCTAATTCATACACCAGGGCAGAATTAACAATTACATCCGCCTCATCTTGATATTGAAAAATATATTTTTCCTCACCGTCTCTTATTTTAGACCACATTTTTAAAGTGTCTGCGGCATTATATCCTCGATATTTATTATCTCTGACAATTCGTCTTAATTTTCTAGTATCACTTGTATGTATTCTATTATGAATATCGATATTTAATTGAGTTAATGGACTAATATATATTAGATATTTATGCTTCTTTTCAATAGACATTGTTAACTTATCATTCAAAGCATGCAAGCCTTCAATAATAATTACATCATTATCTCCAAGTTGTAAACATTTACCCCTATATTCACGCTCACCATTTATAAAATTGAACTCTGGTAATTGAACCTTTTCTTTATCTAATAATTTTGCTAAATGTTTGTTAAATAATTCAACATCAATCGCTCTTATTGATTCAAAATCATAATCACCATTTTCGTCTTTTGGTGTGTCGACACGATTGAAAAAGTAATCATCCAAAGAAATTTGATGTGTCTTCAAACCGTGACTTTGCAAATATATTTCTAATTTTTTTGAAGTTGTTGTTTTTCCACTTGAAGATGGACCTGCAATTAAAATAATTTTTATGTCTTTTTTATGATTTGCAACTTCATCAGAAATCCTTGATAATTGACCATTATAATAAGCTTCTGATAACCTAATTAAATTATCATACTTGCCTGTTGATACTAATTCATTTAAATCAGCGGCATTAGCTATATTTAACACGCGTCCCCATTTAGTATATTCTAAAAATGTTTCATACATTTTTTTATGGTGAACATAGTCTAATGTAACTTCCGGATTAAAAATATCAGGGCTGCTTATAACAAATCCATTACCTTTAATATATGTTAATTTAAAATCATTTATATCTTTTGTACTATAAGCCATTTCGCTATAAAAATAATCATAAAGATCATCTAATCGATATAAATTAATAAAACTATTACTTATATATTTTAAAGCTTTTACTTTATCCAACCTTTTTAATTTTTTATAATATTTAAAAGTATCGTACCTAGAAACATTTACTTTAGTAAATAAATTTCCTTCTTGGACGATTTTAAGCATTTCTTTTTCGATTTTTGTAATAATTGGCTTATCAACATCATCACCAATTATTTCACAATAAGCTCCTTTATCAAGCGAATGTTCAATAACTACATCTGCTTTTGCTCCTAATACACGCTTAACAGCTAAAACAAGCATAAAATATAGGCTTCTAGAATATACACTATTACCAACACTACTACTTCTATCATAAAATTCTATATCACATTTTTGACTGATTTTTTCACTTAAATCAGCCATTTCATTATCTACTCTTGCCACTAAAATTGGATAATTAAAATACTTTTGAAAGTGTTTACTTATCTCCCAAAGAGTTGTTCCAATTGGAAAAGTTTTTGAAACTATATTTCTGAAATTAATAATTACTGTTTTATCCACTTTTATCTCCTCGTATTCTACAATTATATTTTATCAAATATTAAAGACTTTGTCACATCTTTTAATGAATATTTTTGTTGTTTACACTTATCATAATACTAGGAGATGATATTTTGAGTTTAATACCAACTGTAATTGAAAAGAGTAGTAATGGTGAAAGAGCCTATGATATATATTCAAGACTTTTAAAAGATCGAATTATTATATTATGTGGGGAAATAGACGATCTTAACTCCAATACTATTGTGGCCCAACTTTTATATTTAGATTCACTTAATAACAACGAAATAAGTCTTTATATAAACTCTCCAGGAGGAAGTGTAACGGGCGGAATGGCCATTTATGATACAATTAACTTTATAAAAAGTGATGTATCAACAATATGCGTAGGGATGGCTGCAAGTATGGGAGCGTTTCTTTTATCAAGTGGTACTAAAGGAAAAAGATATGGTCTTCCTAATTGCGAAGTAATGATTCACCAACCTTTAGGTGGTGCTCAAGGTCAAGCAACTGAAATAAAAATTGCTGCTGAGAGAATATTAAAATTAAAAGACAAATTAAATATAATGCTTGCAAATAATACTGGTCAAGAATTAAAAAAAGTTGAGCGAGATACTGAAAGAGATAATTTCATGACAGCAAAACAAGCACTGGAATATGGACTTATTGATAAAATTTTTGAATAAAAAAAGATTTCAATGAAATCTTTTTTTAGCGTTTTTTAGTGTACGTACGAGATTTTTCTTCTTTGGGTTTAACTATTGTTTCGAAATATGTTTTTTTTACAAATTCAAAAGTATATGAATCTTTTTTACAATCGTCAACGCATAAGATATTATTTCCAACAAGTCTGCGGAAATTGTAATCACGTTCATCTACTACTAAATCGCATTCAATACATTTACAAGTTATGTATCTACGTCCGTCGTAATAGTTTGGCTCAGTTCTAGTTGAATACCACAATGGATGGCAACATTGTTTTTGTTTAATTTCAGGGAACTCCTTAAGTATCTCGTTTCTTCTTTCAACACAAGTCTTTAAATCATCAACTAAGTCTTGATATTCTCTAACAACACATATTTGGGTTAAAAAGTTATATCGTTTCTTAATTGTTGATAGTCTTTCGTCAAGTACTTTTACTTCTTCCTCGCTTTTCTTCAACTTACTATACACAATCCAAAACCTCCTATATTAAGAATAGCACGAATTATTGATCATGTAAATATTATAATAAAAAAAAGAAGAAGAACTTGACATTCCCTTCCTTTTGTTATTTATTTGACATTTGTTGTTGACCTTTTTCTACTAGTCGACGAGTAATTTCGCCACCAACTGTTCCGTTCATTCTTGAACTTGTGTCAGGTCCTAAATTAACTCCAAATTCACGTGCGATTTCATATTTCATTTGTTCTAAGGCTTGTTTTGCACCTGGAACTACTAATTTATTTGTTGATTTCGAACTTGAATTGTTCATATATCTCACCACCTTTATTAATAGGTTGGTCAATTCATTTTAAATAATACCTTTTTCAAGTTGTTAGTTTTTGGTAATAAACTTAAGATAAAAAAAGACAGTGATTATCTGTCCATTTTATTATTTTGCTTGAAAATTAGCAGAGTTACCCATGCTTTGTTCACCCATTTGAACTAATCTACGAGTAATTTCACCACCAACTGTTCCGTTCATTCTTGAACTAGTTTCAGGTCCTAAGTTAACTCCAAATTCACTTGCGATTTCATATTTCATTTGATCAAGAGCTTGTTTTGCACCTGGAACTACTAATTTATTTGTTGATTGCGTACCTTTGTTAGCATTGTTCATATATTTCACCTCCTGTACACTATTAACTTGTGTACAGAAGCAAAAAAAATACATTTATTTTAGTGGTAATTTATGGGCAACTACAATAAATCGTCAAAACTTTTAGGATTTAAATCAGTAATTAGTTCAACATTATTTATACATTCATCAATTAATGATTCATAATCAAAAGCTTTTTCATATTCTAAACATTTTGACAAAATCGGATTTATAACAGGATGTTTTGGCAAAAAAATTGTACAACAGTCTTCAAACGGCAAAATGCTTGTTTCATAAGTATTTATTTTTTTAGATAATTCAATTATCTCTAATTTATCCATACAAGCAACCGGACGAATGACAGGAATATTAGTAACCTCATTTATTACAATCATACTATCTAATGTTTGACTTGCTACTTGACCAATACTTTCACCATTAATAATTACTTTACAATTTCTGTTTTTTAAAAGTCGTTCAGCAATTCTATACATCATTCTTCGCATAATGGTAATAATATAGCTATCTGGAACATTTTTGTAAATTTCTTCTTGAAGTTTTGTAAAAGGAATTACATTTACTTTTATATTGCCAGAATATTCATTTATAATATTAGCTAAACTTAAAACCTTGTTTTTAGCCATAACACTTGTATGTGGTGGAGATTCAAAATATAAACATTCTAGATCAATTCCTCTTTTGAGAGACAAATAACCAGCCACTGGACTATCTATTCCCCCACTTAACATAAGTAATCCTTTACCTTGAACACCAACTGGATATCCACCAATTCCCTTTATTTCATTTAAAGATATAAAAGTTCCCTCTGCTCTAATTTCGATGTTTATTTTAAGTTCAGGTTTGTGAACATCAACCTTTAAATTAGTGTTTTTCAAAATTAAATCACCAATCACATTATTGAAGTCCATACTTTTAATTTCAAAATTTTTGTCAGCACGTTTAGTATTTACTTTAAAAGTTTTAAAATTAATTACGTTTTCTTCTTTTAAAACATCTAAAACTTTATTTTTGATGTCTTCAACATTAGTATTTACTTTATAGCATTTAACTATACCATGGATTCCAAAAACATTACTTAATTTGTTGGCAACTTCATCGATATAATTATTATCCACATCTATATACATTCGATAAAGATCTTTTTGAATAATCACTTCATATTCTTTTAAAACCATTTTAATGTTTTTTGCTAATAATTTTACAAAAAAATTACGATTTCCTTTTTTTGTAGATAACTCTCCATATCTAATTAATATTATCTTTTTCATATTTCACCTTCCAATTAAAAAAGTAATAAATTTATTACTTTTCTCCATATAAACTTATCAATTTATCATATATTCCTGGCTCTATTTTATTTAACGCATTAATCGTTAGTTCTAATGAACGATGATAATCACCTTTGAAAAATAACAATTCAGAATATATTAAATTTTTATCAAGCTCGTTTATATTGCTACGATATCTATTACCATAGACAATCGCCATTTCAGCAAACATTGCCGTTTTAAGCATTTCCTTAGTAGTACTATAAAGTTTGAGCACTAAATCACGAGCAGTATCAACCCTAGTATTTAAAACACTAATGGTTATTGGTGTTTTTTCAAGTTCCACAACAATCTCTCTAATAGCTGCACTTGCTTCATTTAATTCCACATAATAAGATTTTGGAACAACAGGCAAATTGTATTCACGAAGTTTGTTTTTAGAATCTTTTAAAATTAATTTAACTTCATCTAATTGTTGTCTAGCTCTTACTTCATCTTCCTTCATGCTTCCAATTGCCTCTAAAGAACTGTCTAGTTTTTCCTCAATATTAGCAAGTTTTAAAACTAAACCTTCAATTTCTTTAACTAATTTTGAATAAGCAAAAGTATTATTAGAAGTATGAGTATTTAACAAGTTAAAATCTTTAGTTAAATCTTTTAATTCAGAACGAACCCTTTTTAATAAATCAATATCATCGTTAGATAAATTGTAAACCTTTTTAATATCATCAAGTTGATCAAAAATATCATTTATTAGCTTAGTTGTTTTATCTAATTTATTTTTAAATGACGCCTTATTTTCTTCGTAAACATCGCGATTAATTTTTTCTTTTTCAAAATCATTAAATAATGAGTCAAAATAATCTAAAAGAACTTTTAATTCAAATAAACTATCCTCTAAATTCAATACTTTTAAACGTCCAATAATATCTTCAATCTTTTTATTTGCTTCTTCAATATTATATTCGACATTTAAATAATCAAGTGGATAACCAGAATTTACCATTGATAAATAGGTGTTTTCAACATCTTTAATCTTTTTAGGAAGAATGGTCATAGCGGTCATAACAATAGCTGGTGTTTCTTCAATAACAATTTCCATATGTTTTAGCATTTGATCGATTGCTTTAATAATTTGAGTAACTTCAGTATATTCATTGTTTTCCATTGAATCCTCAAAATTTTCAAAACGATGGGCTATATTTTCAAATTGTAGGGTGATTGATTTTTCAATTTCTCCATATTCAATCTTACTATCTAAAAATTTTTGATACAAAGTACGATATTTAGTTTTTAAATTAGTTATAATCGTTCTGTTTTTTTCTTCGCTAGTAGTTATCTCTTTGATCTCATCCAAAAGGATTTCAGAATTGGTTCTTACTTTATATATTTCAATTTCCAATTTAGCTAACTTATGAGTAGTTCCACGATAATCCATTCTAGATAATGAATATTCAGTTTCAATAATCATATCAGTTAACTTAGGAATATAACCAGTTTTTATTACATTCAAACGTTCTTTCCAATCATTATACATAATTTCTAATTTTTCATTTTTTAAAAACGCTTCAATTTTAGCAAGCTCCGGATTTATTGGAGCACTATCAATAATGTTTTTTTCATATTCAAGATGTTCTAATTGCTTTTTTATTTTTTTATTTTTATAGTTTTGAATAGCATTTAAAACAATCACGATTATAACAACCAGAATGATAAATATTGTTATAAATATTAAAGTTAATTCATCCATGTAAATCACCTACATTAATTTTATCATATTTCGACCTTTTTTGCACCACAATTGTATCTTTTAAATATTTATTCTTTAACTGGCAAAATACAACAATAATCATTAAAAATCAATATTTGGTATTGACTTACAATATAAAACATAATATAATTATAACTGCTATTCATCTATGCAGCGTTATTTGAAGAATATAATGTGTTTATTACCTTATGGGTTATTGTGTAACTTTTGCTGCAAAGCGAGAATATTAAAATAAACACCCTATAATCTGGCAAATAACCTCGATGTTTACGCAAATATCGAAGGAGGAAAGAAAATGTCAAGATATACTGGTCCAATTTATAGAAAATCAAGAAGACTTGGTTTCTCAGTATTAGAAAGTGGCAAGGAATTAGCAAAACGTCCTTTTGCACCTGGTCAACATGGTCAAAAGAGAGGTAAAAAACTTTCTAATTACGGACAACAATTACATGAAAAACAAAAAGTTAGATTTATGTACGGTATGAATGAAAAACAATTTAAAAAGACTTTTGAACTAGCTAAAAAGTTAAAAGGAGTTCTTGGTGAAGATTTCTTAAAACTATTAGAAAGTCGTCTTGATAATATCGTTTATCGTATTGGTTTTGCTAATACAAGAAAAGCAGCTCGTCAAATCGTAAATCATGGTCATATCTTAGTTAATGGGAAAAAAGTTGATATTCCATCATACCAAGTTAAACCAGGCGATGTTGTTTCATTAAGAGAAAAATCAATGAATCATCCAGTAATTATTTCATCATTAGAAGCTTTAAATCGCCGTGTTGAATTCATTAGTTACGATGAAACAAAAAAAGCAGGAACTTATTTAAGATATCCTGAAAGAAGCGAATTAAATCAAGAAATTGATGAAGCATTAGTTGTTGAATTCTATAACAAATAAAAAATTCCAAATTGGAATTTTTTTTAGTTTAATATAAATTCATAACAGCGTTATATTTAGGTAAAGCCCCGGTTTTATCCTTTTTTAAACTTGGTTTGGTTTGGAAAACTCCAGGATAACAATTCCCTTCAATAATAAGAGGTCCATCTTTACTTATTGCAACATCCCACCCTACATATCCAACTTCAGGAATAACTTTAGCTGCATTACAAACTAAATCAACCGCTTCTTTAAACATTGGAACTTCGAAACCAATAATATTTTTTTTAGTAATTGGATGAACATCAAAAGTATTATCATCTTTATCAATTGCTTTATATACAATTTTTCCGCTATCATCTAAAATGGTATACATTCCACCGCCAGCAAAATTATCAATTATTCCACCATTTCCTAATTTCAAAACAGCACCCAAGAAATGAGTGTTTCCATCTTTGATAAAAGTAAACATTCTAATAGTATTAACAGAACCATTATATAATTCATTCATCTTTTCATGCTGAACAATACACTCTTCAATTAACAACTGATTATTACTTACTAATTTATTATATAATTGTGAAATATTAACATTAGAATTATATACTAACTTTTCGACACCTTCGCCACCCTCACCATCTTTAGGTTTAACAATAATTACTTTGTTTTTTTTAAAAAACTCTTCGAATTCAATCAAATTATTATCTAAATACAAAAAATTTCTTTTAGTATATTTATTAAATAGTTGTTGAAATATAACCTTATCATTAAATTTATACCACTCTTCCCTTTTATTGAATTTGTGGACAATTTGATTGTTTATCCCCCTAGTAATATAAGTTTTTCGTTCTTCTTTATTTAAATTATAAAACTCAAACTCTAAATAATCGTGATAACCAGCTTGATACTTAATGCCACATCTAATCACATCAAATATAACATAAAAAATGTTTTTTCCAGATTGTTTACTAATAAGTTTAACCAATCTAAACATTTTAGCAATATCAATATTTAATATAGCACGTAATAAATATTTAGTTTTCTTCATATTTAATTACCAAAATATCCAATAAAATATTTTTTCTTTCCTCTTCTTACAACAATAACTTTTTCCTCAACTGCCATTTCTTTAGTAACAAGGAAATCTTCATCAGTAATCTTTTCATCATTTATAGTTATTGATCCAGTACCAATAAATTCACGTGCTTCTCTTTTACTAGAGCATATATCATTATTAACTAATAAATCAACAATGTTAATTTCAGAGTTAATTTCAAAACTAGGTACATCTTTAAAACCGGAAATAATGTCTTTAGCACTTAAATCTCTAATTTGACCATTAAATAAAGACTCGCTTATTTTAACGGCTTTTTCATATTCTTCACTGCCGTGCAAAAAAGTAATAACTTCTTTAGCAAGAGCTTTATGAGGTAAACGAAGATGTGCATCATTTACTAAGCTTTTTTCCAATTCATCAATTTCACTTGGATTTAAGAAAGTTAATTTTTTCAAATATTCAACAACCTTGGCATCTTCAGAATTAACCAAGAATTGATATAACTCATAAGGAGTTGTTTTTTCTTTATCCAACCATACAGTTCCACTTTCACTTTTACCAAACTTTGAACCGTCCGCTTTAGTTATTAATGGCATCGTCATTCCATATGCTTCTTGACTTATCTTTTTTCTAATCAATTCAATTCCAGCAGTAATATTTCCCCATTGATCTTGACCACCAATTTGTAAACTACAATTTTTATTTTCAAACAAATATAGAAAATCCAAAGCTTGCATAATCATATATGAAAATTCAGTATATGTAATACCGATGTCTAAACGACTTTTAACTGTTTCCTTATTAAGCATATAATTAATACTAAAAAATTTACCGTAATCTCTTAAATAATCAATGAAATTAATATCTTTTGACCAATCATAATTATTAACAAGTTCAAAACCAAAAAGATCTTTGATTTGTTTTGATAACATTTGGTAATTATAATCAAGCATCTCCTTGGAAATCATCGGTCTTTCAGTACTTGGCTTAGGGTCTCCTATTAAACCAGTTGCACCACCAACTAAAATCAAAGGATGATGACCACCATCTTTTAATCTTTTAGCAACCAAAAGAGAAGAAAAATGTCCAATATGAAGACTATCTCCAGTAGGATCAGTTCCTATATAAAAGGTAAGGCCCCCATTATTTATTTTATCTTCAAGTTCTGGACTAGTAATATTATCAACAAGTCCTCTCCATTTTAATTCTTCAAATAATTTCATAATATTCCTCCTACTATTTTCCCTTAGATGCTTTTTGTCTAGCAATTTCACTTATTAATACTTCATCAAATCTTTTTTTAGGTTGTTCATCCTTGTTTTTTTTCATATTATTAGTAGTTGCACTAATAGGTTGTACTGGATAAACTTTATAAGTGTTTTCCCTATTGTATGAATAAATACTTAAATTTCTAATCATTTTATCACCTATTTTCAAAAAAATCATGTTTCTTATATGTAATTATACTATAAATATAATATTATTTCATTATTTTTAACAAAGAAAAAGTAAATTGACAAATTATCAATTTACTTTTATTTTAATCAGTTTTATATTTCAAGTTCCATAATCCAAAATTTGTTTCTTTTTAATCGATTATAATTTATTAACTTATTAATTGAATTTCATATATTCTACCATGTTTATAATAAGAAGCATTATTATAGGCTTCATATTTTATCCATTTTGTATTACTTGGAATAGTATATAAATTATCTGTTACACTTGTTGCTGTGTTAGTTATAGAACTAATAACATTTTTAGAGCTATCTAAAAACCTAATATTGATTGGATAAAAACTATATTCCGTTAACCATTTTATTCGAACCCTTTTTCCTGCCACACTAGGATCAACTTGGAGATGTTGATTTGTAACATTAGAAATATATGTATTATAATCACCATCAAAAGCTGGAGGCTTCAATGCATCTGTAACATCTACTGTATGATTAGTAATTATTCTAGTTTCTTTTCCATATTTATCTATTCCTTTGGCATATATTGTTTCACCTTGATTTACCCAAACGGCCATATCTTGGTAATTAATCCAATTACCTGTCTCACCTATTTTATATAATCGTTGGACACTTGTTGGAAAATAATTAATTGATATCAGTTGATATGGTTTATATATCGCTTTTGTTGGATCAGGATGTAATAACATATAACCGTTAGTTATCGTAAATGTTGGTTCATTACTTAATTGAATTTCATATATTCTACCATGTTTGTAATAAGAAGCATTATTATACGCCTCATATTTTATCCATTTGGTGTTACTTGGAATAACATATAAGTTGTCCGTTATACTTGTTGTTGTGTTAGTTATAGAACTAATAACGCTTTTAGAACTATCTAAAAACCTAATATTGATTGGATAAAAACTATATTCAGTCAACCATTTTATTCTAACCTTTTTTCCTATCACACTAGGATCAACTTGGATATATTGATTTGTAACATTAGAAATATATGTATCATCGTTATTATCAAAAGCTAGGGGCTTTAATGCATCTATAACATTTACTGTATGGTTAATAGTTATTCTAGTTTCTTTTCCATATTTATCTATTCCTTTTGCGTATATTGTTTCACCTTGATTTACCCAAATTGCCCTATCTTCATAATTCAACCACTCACCTGTTAATCCAATTCTGTATAATCTTTCTACACTAGTTGAAAAATAATTAATTAATATCAGTTGATATGGATTATATATTGCTTTTGTCGGATCTGGATGCAGTAACATATAGCCATTAGTTATCGTAAATGTTGGTTCATTACTTAATTGAATTTCATATATCCTGCCGTGTTTATAATAAGCAGCATTATTATGCGCTTCATATTTTATCCATTTTGTATTACTTGGAATGACATATAAATTATCTGTAATACTGGTTGTTGTATTAGTTATAGAACTAATAACGTTTTTAGAACTATCTAAAAACCTAATATTGATTGGATAAAAACTATACTCTGTTAACCACTTTATTCGAACACTTTTCCCTACTACACTAGGATCAACTTGGATATATTGATTTGTAACATTAGAAATGTATGTTTCATTGTCACCATCAAAAGCTGGGGGTTGTAATGCATCAGTAACATTTACTGTATGCTTAATGGTAACCCTTGTTTCATTTCCATATTGATCTATTCCTTTGGCATATATTGTTTCACCTTGGTTTACCCAAATTGGTTTGTCTTGGTAGTTAATCCAATTACCAGTGTCACCTATTTTATATAATTGCTGAACACTTGTTGGGAAATAATTAATTGATATCAGTTGATATGGTTTATATATTGCTTTTGTTGGATCAGGATGTAATAACATATAACCATTTGTTATAGTAAATGTCGGTTCATTACTTGGAGATATTTCATATATTTTACCGTGTCTATAGTAACTAGCATTATTATAGGCATCATACCTTATCCATTTTGTATTATTCGGAATAATATATAAATTATCTGTAATACTGGTTGTTGTATTAGTTATAGAACTAATAATGTTTTTTGAATCATCTAAAAATCTAATGTTTATAGGATAAAAGCTATATTCTGTTAACCATCTAATTCTAATCTTTGATCCAACCATACTAGAATCGACTCTTAGATGCTGGTTCGTTACATTTGAAATGTAAGTTGTATCATCCCCATCATATGCTTGTGGTTTTAAAGAGTCAGTTGGCATTCCGATGGCTTTTGTAATTTCGGATGTTAATCCAGTATCCCTTTTAACACTTTTGGCTTTTACAGTTCCTTCTAATGATTGAAACTCTCCTTTATATGTAAGCCATGTTACTCCATTATCTGTACTGTAATAGTTATCTATATCTAGTCTTGTATCAAATTCTATCTTCGTACTTCCATCAAAAGTTACTCCATAACTTGTTAGGGTTGGATATCCATAGTTTGATGTTACAACTGGTGCTTTTGGTATGTCTAAATCTATGTTTAGTATTTTTCTTGTGACTGTTATTTCATTTCCAGCTGTATCTTTTCCTTTGGCATATATGGTTACTGTTTTATCTTCATTTTGCCATCCTTTTGATAAGATGTTATATGAATCTATCGGAAATGATCCATTATATGTTAACCATGTTGCATTACTTGTTCCAACCTTATATTGTTTAGTTACACTATCATTATAATCAATAGTTACATTTGCTGTTGTTCCTACTTTTGTTTCAGGGGTTACTGAAATGTCTATTTTTGGTGGGGTTGTATCAACATTTGTTACTTTTACAACTAATACTTTTATATTTCCTACTTGATCTGTTACATAGAATGTATAATCTCCGTTTGCGGTAACTGTTACGATACTATTATTACCTATTTCTTTTCCTTTTGAACTAAAGTAGTTTGCATCCCTTACTCCACTTTCCCATTTAAGGACTCCTATTTTTACATCATCAACAGCTGATACTTTTAATGATACCTTTTGTTGTGGTGTCTCTAAGTCTCCTGTTACGGTTAATGTTGGTGCTTCATCATCTATGTTTCCTATTTTCTTAACTGATTCATTCGACCATACTTCACTACTGTTCATTCCTCTTGCATAGATTAAAGTGTTTTTCTTATCGATGTTAATTGGTCCTTTGTATTCTAACCAATCTCCACTTACTCCATCTTTTGTTACTATCTTATATTCTTTTGTAACCATTGTTTTATCATATAGTATTGTAATATTTACTGATTTTGTTGGTTCTGTTGTATCAAGTATTATTTGTGGTGATGGCGGGGTTTCTTTATCCCATCTCATAAATAGATGTTCTGATACTTCACTTATTGGTACATCTATTAAATAATAGTCTCCATTAAATGTTACAACTTCTCCATTTTCATTTTTAATCTTTATGATTGTCC